>Ga0247841_10006110_pt1 | contig 18908 bp, 17 predicted proteins | sample LaCruzMarch2015__2_FD_192410 | JGI IMG/M metagenome (GOLD analysis project Ga0247841, IMG submission 192410) | Freshwater microbial communities from meromictic Lake La Cruz, Castile-La Mancha, Spain - LaCruzMarch2015_18m | ecosystem: Environmental > Aquatic > Freshwater > Lake | place: Spain... | reverse complement strand
CCCTTGCTCATGAAGTTCCCAAGCGATGGTGATGAGAGTGTGATTAGTCATGTCCATGATTGTACATGGACTGTCGGATATTTACGGAAACATTGCGCGTGAGTGTCATCAAAATTTCATATGCCTATTAAACTCGTATCTTTAAATATTGAAGGAAAACGTCATCTGAATCGTACAATTTTACCATTTCTACAAAAAGAAAAACCAGATGTAATCACACTACATGAAGTATTCGAACAAGATCGGCATCGCATTGAACGTACGCTTGGTATGAAGGGGATATTTGTACCATTAGGACGATTGTCCTATACCAAACAAAACCATCAAAATAAAACTAAATTATGGGGACTCCTGACTTTATCAAAACTTCCTATTCGACAAAGTGGTTATGAATATTATTATGGAAATCCCAGCCTCATGCCGGACTTTTACCCTGGTCTCGATCCAAATATCATTTGTAGAGCAATTCTTTGGATCCAGGTGACTCATCAAAAAAACATTATAACTTTTGTAAATACGCACTTTATCTGGTCATACAATGGTGAGGTGTCCGATCTACAAAAAAATACGCTTATATCTCTATTTCGATGCCTAAATCGATTTTCGAATTGCATATTATCCGGCGATTTTAATTCACCCCGCGGAAAAGAAATTTTTTCTGCACTATCGGGAAAATACAAAGACAATATACCCCATAATGTCACAACAACCATCGACAATGCTATCCATAGATCTGTTGATACTATTCAGTATGTAGTCGACGGAATATTTAGTTCACCGATTTACTCCGTTACCGATGTAGCTATTCTAAACGGCATAAGCGACCACATTGCTATGGTTTGCATGGTCAACAAAAACACAATCTTTGGCCAAATACGCACAAGATTATGCATATATAAGGATAAATTATTTTATATGACACTGCGCTTTTGGAATTGGCTTAATGCTTAATGACAATGAATTTGAAGTATTATTTAAATTTTGTATCTGGATATAGAATTGTTTATCGTAAATAGGATTTCATTTTCTGTTTAATTCGATTCGCCAATCTCGCCAAAAATAATTCGTTAGCATATATTGTTTTATCAACCACACCTGCTTTTATGAAAGACTCTTTTCTTACACTACAATAAATACATTCTCCGCAGTGATACTTACCATTTCTATAACAACTAGTTCTTGATATTTCGAGAGGAATTTGATGTTCGCTGGACCATGTGATTTCAAAATCCTTGCCATAATAGAATCCCAATTCTTTTTCTAATCCAAGTGCACTTACCTGCCATGAATAGTCCTTTGTGCCCATACAAAGATACAACATAATTTTTCTAAGTGACGACAATGTTTGATCAAGAACTCCCTCTCCATCCGTACTAATGTGACATGTAAATATCGTACGAATTTTTTCATTATTAAACTTCTCTAATTGATACGCATATTTCATGGCATAGATACATCGAATACCATTGCTAAGCTGGTCATAACTCAAATTCCATATTGGTTCTTTTTGTTTTGCTGGTGGGTATAAAGGGGCATAATCAACTACTTTTATAGGTCGAAAAAGACTGCCATATCGTTTTTTAAATAGTTCTGCTAATGCACTAGCAGCCTCAAATTCATATTTATTCCTATCAAATCCTGTTCTAAAAAAAATCGGATATACTCTAAATTTATATTCTTCCATGAGTAACGCACACGTAGTAGTTGAATCGAGTCCACCAGAAAAAAGTACAATGACAGGAGTATTTTTTGAAGGCAACTTAAAAACATACCCTCTTTTTTTCTTTAAACTATCTTCGACAAACTGAAGACCTTCTAAATCTTCTAACCTTCTTGTTTTAAAAATAATTTTAAGCTCATGAAGTGAAAATTTTGGAATTTTTATTTTTTTATTTTTTATCTTTTTTTTATTAGCATGTATGTTACTCATAGTCTATTATATATCTATACAGTAGATATGCAGAAATGCACACTATAAATCAGTATGATAAACCAATTAATATAAACGAAAAACTCATATTTCTATCAAATCAATATAAACAATAATATCAATATTATTTTAAAAATACAATACCATATATAAAACCTGAATCCTAACTCCTAACGCACTACCCAACTTCTTTTAAGGATATTTCATTTGATGCTCCGTACCTTAATCGTTTTTTTAGTTAATCATTGTGTTATAAATTTATACATACGAATTAACTGAAATATATTTTTTTTCACGGTACAAGTAGCTAAACATAATTTCTTACAATTTCAAATTTGTTTTCGCTGAATAAAAGCGTATTTAGATACCATAATGTCTTTCAATCTCCCCGAAGCAATATTTCCAATTGGAGAAAAACTTGGACACAATCGGATACTCCCATCATGCTGAACAAATATTGAAGATGTATCTATTTCGCATGTTCTACGTATAAATGGAACGCTACCGTTTTCATCATTCAATCTAAAATGTTTATATATCCCCATAAAATTTTCAGTATCATTAAGTATGGGATAATTATTTTTCTTCATTTCAATCAACTCACCAAATACATGCTTAGCTTTATTTCTTTGAGTTGGTTTTATCCATAATTTTGTCTTTTGAAGCTGTTCCAAAGTCTGATCAGAATTATAAATAGGTTCTATTGGTTGAAAATATATCCCATCAAGCCCTAATAAGGCTACCCATCGAACCAAAGAGGGGAGTTCTTCTATATTCAACCCCATAATGACAGTTTTTACAATAATTTTAGTCTTTGCATGTTGTCGTTTCTTCTCTTCTACGAGATATTTCAAAGCGTTTTTAGTTAATTGCAAAGCATCAGAACGTCCACGAATTAATTCCGCTGTTTTTTTAGTATCTCCATCTAATGAAATATTAATATTAGAAAACCCTTTGCTAATAATATTTTTTGCAACTTTTTTATCTATTAAAAATCCATTTGATGTAATTCCTGTATAAGGCAATTTGCTGACACTGTAGTCAATGCAACGTTTCATAATATCTGAAACTAATATCTCTCCACCTGAAATATTCATTTTTACATATGGTCCACACCACTGAAGAACGTCATCAAAAAATCTTTTCCATATATCAAACGGTAATGCTGTACTTTTATCCTGCCAGGCACGACACATGATACAACGTGAATTACAACTCAAATCGGGAGTAACGTAAATACTGCGCGGCTTTGGAAGAAATAACGGTTGATTAGTCTTTAAAAAAAGATATTGTTTACTATAATTTATACCATGAAATAATGCTGCTTGAATTGTTTTACTATCCATACTATTTTTTCTTTACATCAATTGAATTGATGATATTTATAATCTTCTCATTTTTCTTCTCCCAACTATTAACAACCGCCAGTTTTCGCTGTTCTTTTTGATATTCCTTCGGCCAAAATTTTGAAAGTATTGTCCGTATGTAATTTTCCCATTCTTGTGCAGTATTTCCAATGTTAACAAACTTCGGAAACCGCTTCAACTCTTCAATCGGTGTAGAAATAACCGGCTTTCCCATATAAAAATATTCAAATAATTTCATTGGATAACTATAACGATTAAAATCCTGAGAAACGTCGTACGGAATCATTGCTATATCAAATGCAGAAATTGTTTTAGGTACATCTTTTTTGGGTATAGCATCTGTCCATTTCATATTTGGAAAACGTAATAATGTATTAAATATTCTCATTAAATTATCTTTTGTCCCGTAAACATCTTTTTCAATCGGTCCGACCAACCAAAATATAACTTCCGGCAGGGCTAGAGCGAGGTCAGACAATAAATAAAAATCTAATCTGTTGCTAATCCCTCCGATATATCCGACTACTGGTTTTTTGTTCTGTGTAGCGACATACCTCTCATATTTTCTGAACAGGTCTTCATTAAAACCCAATGGCACAACCGTAATATCTTTTCTTTTCTTTTTTAAAAGAGAAGCCAGTATATTTGAATTTGCAAATACATGATCAACTTTTTGAATGATAGCCTCTTCCGACAGTCTAGCGTATCCGGAAAACCCTGAAAAATAATCAACGCAGTCATATACGGTTTCATACGAGCTAAATACCCGAAGTATGGAAGGCATATTAAAAGGCTCAAAAAACCATAGTATTTTTTCCTTTGCTTTATATATCAAATGAAGAAAGAGTCTGATTACTGCTGCATTCAAAAAAATATTAACATTTCTAATATTAGAAATTCTTTGACCGGGAATAATAAAAAACGGACGGATAATAATGACGCCGTTGTGAGTATGAATTACTTTTCTTTTCCATAAATTTTTCCAGGTCACCAGCTCGCCTAAACAAAAACCGATAACCGTATGTTGTCCGGATACTATTTGAATCGTTTGCAATGCATAATCACATCCGCTTGAAATAGCTGAATTAAAAACTATCACTATAAGTTTCTTTTGGTTTTGAATATATTTTGTCATACAGACGCGTTTGTTGTATTATACAATGTACGTTACAGGTATTTATAATGCAATGAAAATGAATAGTTCCGAAAAACATAAACTCTGTATTATCGTTGTTGGGTGTGGATACTTTGGACTTAAACGGATACAGGCTTGTTCAGAACTAAAAAAGGAAATAGAGATTTCCGGAGTCGTTGATGTTGATATAGGTAAAGCAAAAGAAACTGCTGAACTATTTCATGTACCCTATGCAAAATCACTTTCTGAAATCACTAAAAAAATAGCAGTCGATGCCGCAATTATCGCAGTTCCCAATGTATATCACGCTCCTTTAATTGCGGAAGCACTCAAAAATAATCTGCATGTGCTCTGCGAAAAACCTCTTGCTATCAATATGAAAGAGGTGAATAAAATAGTAAATATTTCAAAAAGATATAATCTTTTGATTAAAACCGGATCGAATCATAGATTTTTCCCAACAATCATAAAAGCATCAGAGTTAATCAACGCTCATGCAATAGGTAAAATATTGGTTTTCAAAGGGAGTATCGGCAATAACGGGGATCATGCAGCGAATAGTTGGTTCTGGAATAAAAAAATATCCGGTGGCGGCACATTCATAGATAACGGATGCCATTTATTGGATTTGGCCCGCATGTTTATGGGTGATTTCGACTCATGCATCAGCTCAATCTCAAACCTCTATTGGAATAAGGCAAATGTAGAAGATGCAGGTACTGCACTATATAAAACAAAAGACGGCAGGCAGGCAATAATTTCAGCCTCATGGATACAATGGGGAGGATATATGTATATAGAACTTTGGGGAACCGATGGCTACATAATTATTGATAGTAAAAAAGGAGATACCATAGTATATGGGAATAAAAAAAATTCCCAACAAAAAATTTTTGACTTGTCTCAAACTGCAATAAATTCCTATCACAAAGAAATTCTCTATTTTAAAGAGTGTATTACCAGTAAAATTAGTCCTAATCCCGGTGTAGATGATGGAGTACAAGTCGTTAAAATGATTGAAGCAGCATATCGGTCATCAAAAACAAAAAAATCAATTACACTATGATACCGGTAAACAAACCCACAGTTCCCAAAAAAGCATTACCGTATCTCTCTGAATGTACTAAAACAGGATGGCTTTCATCAGAGGGACCTTTTGTAAAAAAATTTGAAAATCAGTTTTCTGAATATATCGGAACTACGTATGCCTGCACAACAAACTCAGGTACCAGTGCACTACATCTTGCCATTGTTTCTTTGGGAATAAAAAACGGTGATGAAATCATTTTACCCGCTTCAACCATAGCATCATGTTACTTTGCAATCTGGTATACAGGTGCTAAAGCTATACCAGTTGATGTTGATCCGGATATATATACGATAAATCCTGATCTAATAGAAAAAGCCATTACATCAAAAACCAAAGCAATTATGGTGGTGCATCTCTTTGGGCATCCCTGCGACATGGATCCGATTATGAAAATCGCCAAAAAATACCATCTTGCGGTTATTGAAGATGCTGCAGAAAGCCATGGTGCAGAATATAAAGGAAAAAAAGTCGGAACTATCGGCGATATTGGAATTTTTAGCTTTTATGCCAATAAACTTATTACGACAGGGGAGGGGGGTATGGTAGTTACCAATTCATCGGAAGTATTCAAAAAAGCTTCAAAGTTAAAAGGTCTCAATCATTCAACTATCCGTTTCATTCATGACGGAATCGGGTATAAATACGCCATGAGCAATCTCCAGGCTGCTGTCGGACTCGCCAGTTTGGAGGAAATCGAAGCTTCAATTGCATTCAAAAGAAAAATGGCTGAATTGTATACTCATCACTTATGCCATATTGCCGGATTAATTCTACCAACTGAAAAGAGATGGGCAAAAAGCGTATATTGGATGTATGCCATCCGCATAGATAAAAAAAAATTTGGCATCGAACGGGATGAGGTAATGGTTCGCTTGCAAAAACAGTTTGATATTCAAACACGAACATTTTTTTATAATCCAAAAACTGCATTTAAAAAACTCCACATATATCAAAAAGAACAATTTCCCGTAGCAGAAACAATAGAACATGAAGGCCTATATCTTCCTTCAGGACTTGGGAATACTTTTTCTGAATTTACTAGGGTAAGTAATGCTGTACAAACCATTTATAAATCTATTCAAAAATAAGGCAATGAATACAGATATATCTCTCATAACTGTATGTACAAATGAAAAAGAGCTTCTCAAAAAATGCCTCCGTTCAATTTATCGTAACAAAACGTCATATGCATTTGAAGTAATCGTGGTAGATAACGCTTCAACGGACGGTACGAATGACTATATAAAAAAAACATATCCAAATATACGGTTAATTATCCAAAAAAAACGCAGGGGATTTGCCAAAAATAATAATTACGCTCTGAAAAAGGCAAAAGGTGACTATATACTTCTTTTAAATCCTGACACAGAATTACATATAAACACTCTCGAAGCCTTAACATCGTTTATGAAAATTACTCCTGATGCAGGCATATGCGGTCCAAAACTTTTATTTCCCGACGGGACACTGCAATATTCCTGTCGACGTTTTCCAACATGGAAATCAGTACTGGCTAGACGCACGCCATTTCGAAATATTCTTCAACATACATTTTTAAATAAAACCCATATTCTCTATGAAAAAAGTCATAACAAATTATGTACTGTAGACTGGATCTTAGGAGCATGTTTTATGATACGGAAAAATGTCATACATGATATCGGCATACTTGATCCGCAGTATTATTTATATGTTGATGATATTGATTATTGTCTGAGGGCGTGGCAAAACGGATGGAAAGTATATTATGTGCCAACAGTAACTGTCGTTCATCACCACAAAGCGGAAAGTGATAAAAATTTTATAAGTAGCGCGTCATACCAACATTTCAAAAGCATGATATATTTTATTTCTAAACACGGCTTGCCGCCTTTCGGTACATATCAATAAATTTTATAAGTATTTCTTTTCTTTCAAATAATCTGTCACCATACATTTCCATTCGCGCATAAAAGACCTAGTAAGACTCTGCAAGTGAGATTTATCAAGAACGGAATATCCCGGCCTTTTTACTATGCTAGGGAAAAAAGACGTGGAAACCGGTTCTACAATAACATTAATTTTCAACGTAGAAAAAATAAACTTAGCCATTTCACACCATGTACAACTCCCTTCAGAACTTACATGATACACGCCATACGCATCAATCAATAAAAAAGAAGCAATTTGTTTGGCTAGATCAAGCGTATACGTTGGTGACATAATTTGATCATTCACTACCTGTATGGTATCCCGCTGAGAGGCGAGATATATCATGGTTTCAATGAAATTTCTACCGTTCTTCCCCGATGGACCGGTTTTTCCGAATAATCCGCTTGTTCGTATTACATAAAACCGTGAACATGTTGAACATACTGCATATTCTCCGGACAGCTTTGAATTGCCATATATATTTAGCGGTCCGGGAACATCAGTCTCTCTATATGGGGTATGTCTTGTACTGTCTAACCCAAAAACATAATCGGTGCTAACTGTGTAGAATGTACAATTTCTCTCTTCGCAGTATTCAGCAAGATTTCTTACTCCTATTGTATTGACCTCAAATGCTTTACTTGGATTCTTTTCTGTTTCTTCGACATTATGAAATGCCGCGGTATTTATAATGCTGTCAGGCTTTAGCTCATCGAAAACAGATACAAAACTATTCTTATCGGCAATTTCAATATCTTTGTGGTCAAATGGATATACCATCCACTGCTTCTCTTTTCCTAACACACGAATCAAATCTGATCCTAATTGTCCTTTTGCTCCAATTATAACGATTTTTCTAGGCATACAATTCAACTCATTTTTTTCAAAATCGGACGCATCCACTCGATATTATTAAAAATAGGATTATCAAAATCTTGATAGTACTGACTATGTGAAATCTGCTCAAGAATAGATTTAATTGACATGTTCATAGAAATCTTTGGTGTAAATTTTAATTTTTCCTTTGCTTTGTCATTTGATACTCTATATGATCTATCAATTTTATTATCCTGTTCATAGACAAGACGTATCGGAATATTGTAACAATGCTCAATCATATCTTTTACTCTCTCCGCAATTTCTTTTACCTGATAGTTATCGCCGGTAATATTAAAAATTTCCCCACCAATATCTTTCAAATCAGCATCAAGAACTATACAATATGCTTCAACAACATCCTCTATCGCGATAATAGGCCTCCATTGTAATCCCCGACAGTATATTCGTATCGCTTTATGCTGTAAGGCAAAACGAATCATTGTATTAATGATCAAATCATACCGCATGCGCGGAGAAAATCCATGTACTGTTCCTTTTCTAAATATTATTACGTTAAACAGAGTGTCATGGAGTTTTAATAATTCCCGTTCCGCAAGATATTTAGACAAAGCATATGGATACCTGGGAGTCACAATAAAATTTTCATCTTTAATATCTATATCATTCTCAAGACCTTTGTCATAGATAGAGCAACTTGATGCAAAGATAAAACGTTTTACTCCATGCTTTTTTGCTGTAATGGCTAGATTTTTTGTAGCAATCGTATTAATTTCCTTATTGGCTGTTGGATTAAATTCAGCTGTCGGATCGTTTGACAAACCTGCTAAGTGAATAATCGCATCAACACCGTTAAAAGCTTTAACTGGTGGACGTCTGATATCTCCTTCTATTATTTCAATGTTATTATGTAGATTCTTAAGCGGAGACCGACCAAAATAAAACGTATCAAGAACTTTTACAAAAAAACCTCTTTTGACTAAAACTTCGGTAAGCACAGATCCGATATAACCGGCTCCACCCGTAACAAGCACTGTTTTTCGATTTTTATCCGTACACGTTTTCCTCATAGAAACCACCATATCAATACTTTCGATACTTCCTCAAATAAAAATCTTATAAAAAAGCAGGATTCTGAAGGTACTTCTGTAAAGACATACCATGTTGATCACGAATGGACAAAATTGGCATTGAATGTATTGGCCAAGAAATGTTCAAATCCGGATCATTCCAGCTGACAGTACCTTCGGATAAAGGAGTATAATATCCTGTCTGCTTATATTGAAGTTCAGCAAATGAAGAAAGCGTGAGGAATCCGTGTGCAAAACCAACCGGAACATATACAAGTTTTTTATTTCTTGCAGACAACTCAATGCCAAACCATTTACCGCAGGTAGGGGACTTTTTACGAAGATCTACTGCAACATCAAAAATTTTCCCCACAGTGCAGCGGATAAGTTTTCCCATCGGAGCCTGAAAATCTTGATAATGAAGACCTCTGAGGACATTTTTTTGTGATCGTGAATGCCCTTCCTGCACAAATTCAATGTCTAGTCCAGCTTTTAAAAAATCTCGTTTATGCCATGGCTCGATAAAAAAACCTCTTCTATCTCTAAAATAGTCTATATCAAATACAACAAGATCTGATAATGGCGTCTTTGTTGCTGTTACTTTCATTTCTATTTCATTTTAGCATATAATACGTAGTAGTTTAATACATCATATAATACATCACAAATATATTAATAAATGATTCGAATAACATGTATCATTACATCAGCGGGCACGGAAAAAAATCTTCCTTTACTTTATAAATGTATTCTTTCTCTAAGAAACGCAAGGGAGAAAAATACTCTCGTTACTATAATTGTTACTACAGAGAATCAAAAACATTGTATAGGAAAAGTACGAAAATTACTTAATACCATAATCGTCTGTCCAAAATATTCCGGTTTTGTGGGGATGAATAATACCGCACTCACAAATACAATCCATACGTATCCCAGCGATTATTATCTATTTATTAATGACGATGCCTGGATTGAAAATGATTTTTTTTCCGAATTAAGCAACTATATCAATAATTCGTTATCTCAGCCGGACGTATGTATCCCGCTTATCTATGAAATGGAAACAAAAACTCTTGATTCGTTCGGAGTAGAATATTTCAGATCCGGATATTCAAAAAATTCAGAAACTACTTCTATAGAGACTACTCTTGCTTCCATGTCTTGTCTCCTTATAAAAACTTCTTTTCTGAAAAAAATTCTCACTCTCTATGGGTATTTCCTTCATCCATTACTTGCATGGTATCTTGACGATGTAGAATTTTCACTGAGAGCTCTAGCAAGTGGTGCAAATTTTCATAAATGTGAAAAACTCATCGTACATCATTACCGAACCTTTACATGGGGAAGAAAAAGCTTTTTTGTCATGTATCAGAGTTTCAGAAATATAATTTGGATAATACTCCTAACGTGGCCAAAACAAATTATTAAAAGGAATGTCCTTCATATTTTCTTTCTACAATCATTAATTATTTTATATTCTTTAATACACTATGGCCCTTTTATGTATCCAAAAATTATCATTGAAACAATTCGTAATTGGAAATATATCCTTCGTTATCGAAGACATGCTATATCAAAATACAAAAAAAACCTTATCTTCGATTCGATATTTTCAAAACTCACATTAAGAAGCAAATACGGAACGCTTTAAATAAAATCTATCATGTCTTTTCCTTTATTATCGAAAACCAGGAAAAGAGTATTCCTGAAAGGGAAAATATATAAAGATAATTATGAGGATAAATATTTTCAAACATCACATACAAACAAAATGACAGATATGAAGAAAATATTAAAAGCGGATACAAATAAGTCAAACCGTTTTTTTCTCCATGATACAAACGCATGCGTTTATATGACTCGCGCATAGTTATATAGACAAAAAGAACAAATAACACTAATCCAATAATCCCTGATTCTGACAATACTGTTAAAAATTCATTGTGTGCAGCAGCAGGAGCAGTAATATATTGAACCTGATCGTGAATAGAAAAATATCTTATATAGTTATACTGATCAAGATAATGCAGATAATTTCCTATTCCTACGCCGAAAATCGGAGAACCCAAAAATACCCCTAAAGCTTGGTTGAATAGCTGAAGTCTTCCTGCCCCCTCATTCCAATCTCTATCCGGATTTGTGATAAGTATCCGATCTAACATATTGTATCCAAGAAAAGTCGTGGAAAAAATTAAACCCACTATAGCCATAAGACATACCATAGCGATACCATAGGTAATATTCTTTTTTGATAAAAATTTATGTAGTGTTAATTGAAATACAACATATACTGAAACAACAACAAATACAAAAGCGGTCCATCGAAAATTCGATGCTATCATTGAAAGAAAAATAATACTAAATCCACAAATACCATAAAGATTAACAATCATCCGTTTACATTGTTTTTGAAGCAAAGCATATGAAGCATAAAAAAAAGGGAAAGAAAGAATAATGCTCCCCCAATGGAGCAGTCTTCCTCTGTTGAAGTCATTTAAAAGCCCATAGGTATCTTTTGAGCTAAAGTATTTGTAAGCGATAGTATTCATGGTATCCGGAAATATCATCTGTAATATGCTTAGGCCTGCGATAAATACCGTAAATCCGCCCAACCAATGGATAATCATTATTTTCTGTTTATCTGTTGGAGAATATTTACGAAGAATAAAAAACATTGCAGTTGACGTTATCAGGCATCGAATTGTTATTTGCTCATATATCCGATCAGCAAATAACAACGACACTAAATTTGCTATAGTAAAGGCTAAAACGATACGATCAATAATTTTTCCGTAAGTTTTATTTTTTATCATCGTTTTAACAAAAACGGTGTTAACAACACATAAAAAAAATATAAAAGTAAAAACATTGATTAATCCCACTGAAGAACGTGGTTTTATAGGGATTGGAGACTGAAATCCGTTTATAACCGACAAGGAAACTATCGCAAGAAACGATATAAAACAGAACGTTAATAACATTGTGTTGGAAATTCCAATTCGATATAATATACGTCTCATGAAAAGCTCCTCAAAGAATATAAAAATTCCACTCATTCAATTCAGTGGTGTCGGGAAATCATACGCTAAAACTACTATATTATCAAATATCACATTTTCAATATTGAAAGGGGAGATGGTGGGGATTCTCGGACCGATAGGCGCAGGAAAAACAACTCTTTTACATATTATGCTTAATCTTATCAAGCAGGATATTGGAACCGTACGATTTTTTTCCTTAAATATGGAACATAACGCTCAGTCTATACTTCAAAGAATGAATTTCGCTTCCTCATTATTACGATTAAATGGGTACTCTTCTGTATTTGAAAATCTTGTAACATTCGGACGTCTTTATCGAGTCCAAAATATTAAGAATAAAATTATGAATCTCACTTCATATTTTAACATAAAACATTTGATGCACACAAAAGTTTATAAATTATCCGCAGGTGAAAATACGAAGGTTAATCTTTGTAAATCGTTTCTCAATGATCCGGAAATTCTCTTATTCGATGAAATAACTGCGTATCTTGACCCGAATAGTATTTCTAAATTATTTAGTCTATTGCGAAAAAAAAATAAAACACAAAAATTGACTGTCCTGTATGTCTCACATAAGTATGAAGATATTGAAACCCTATGCAGTAGACTTATTGCCCTAAACAAGGGACATATTGTATATGACGGAAAGGCAATCAAGAATCAAGAAATATTTTCTCATGAAAAATAATTTTTCTTTTCAAAGATTTTTTGGATTAACACTTCATTATTTATACTCAATGAAACGAAATCCAACAAGAATTATTGAAATTTTAGTTTGGCCGTCACTGGAGCTTATATTATTCTGCTTTCTCACATTATCTATAAATACCGTTAATTCGAATATGCTCAAGCTTGGCTTAAGCATTCTGTCCGGAATAGTTTTTTGGAATTTTCTTGCTCGCATCATACAGGAAACGGTTGCACAGTTTCTAGATGATGCATTTTCAAAAAATATTCAAAACATATTTATTACTCCAATTTCTCTTTTTGAACTTACCATAAGTTTATTTTTCGCATCATTCGTAAAAATGTGTTTATCCTTGTTGTTGTTGTCGATATTACTTATAATCTTTTTCCCGCTATTTTTTTCGTACATAGGATATATAGGCTTAATTTGGACATTATTTCTTATAGTATTTGGGTGCATTCTCTCACTATTTGCTCTTTCATTTATTTTTCTTTATGGGGAACGAATGAGCTTCATAGGTTGGTTCATCAGTACATTTATAGAAATATTTTCCTGTGTCATGTACGCAAGAGATATTTTACCAGCACCGCTAAAATTTATTTCTTTTTTTATTCCTACTTCATATATTTTCGAATCAATTCGACAATATCTCTCAACTGGAATATTTAATCCGATGGACATAATAATTCCGGTGTATATAACTTTTATATTTTTTCTTATTTCATTGATATGTTTAAAATATTCATATGCGTATGCCAAAAAGGCCGGCATACTCACTAAAACATGAAAAAGCAAAAAATATTCGTTTTACATACGGAATGTGTCTACACAAGGGGAGGGGAAAAATATATTTTTGAAATATTCCGTCGTTTATCAAAAAAATATTTAATCTCTATGTATCTTCAAGATGTGTCACCAGAATGGAAACGGCAATACAAGCAGAACGGAATACTAGTTAAAAAAATTTGGAAACCTAAAAGATTGTATTGGCTCATGATACCCATCACCATATTGGTCAATTATTTCAGATTGAGGCAAATTATAAAAAAAAATGATGTTATTTATGCAACAAATTTTCCATTAAATCTTCTTTCAATTCTATTATCTAATAAAACAATATGCCATTGCTTTGAACCGTTACCTATTTTTTATGATTCTATTCGTATCGCTTCATTACCGAAATTTTCAAAAATGTGCGTCATTGTAGCAAAACATCTCTATGCATTTTTTGATAAAAAGGCTATCCAAAATTGCACCATCCTCACAACACTCAATCCATCATTAGATAAATATATATTTAGTACATATAACAGGAAACCGGATATATATATTCCGAACGGGGTGGATACTAAATTTTTCACAATGAAAAAATTTACCAATCCTTCGATAAAAAACGGTACATGTTTAACTATCGGACATAGCACTGATTTTACGATATTTAAAGGAACAGAATATTTTATAAAAACAATCCCGCTTATATCAAATAAGATAAAAAATATTAAAATCTATATTTCTGAAAGCATACATAATCCAAAAATTCGAAAAACGTATGAACAATTCCTACGGATGCATAATTGTTTTGATCATGTAGAATTTTTAGGAAACGTTACAGAAAAACTTATGCCAAAATTCTATCAATCTCTTGATGTTTTCTGTTTTTTGGGTCCTCCTCGATGCCCCGCTAGTTCAACTGCAAGTCTTTCTGTACTTGAAGCGCAATCATGTGGCGTACCCGTAATGCGAAGTGAAGGAAATAATTTCGAAATTCTCAATGGAAAAACCGGTTTTTTTGTCAATCCGGATAATCTGTATCAAACCGCTAAAACAATTATCTCATTTCTTCAACTCTCAGAAAAAAAACGCAAAACTATAGGAAAAAATGCAAAAAAATACGTGGAAACAAATTTTTCCTGGGATATCTCTGTAAAAAAATTATCTGATGTAATAAACAGGCTCACCGCAAAACTCTAGTACTCGAACCCAAACCTAAGTGACAACAAATTTCCTTTATAATGCTTTTTTAACATTCGTATCTACATCTTCTTCAATTTTTTGGACAGTGAACTCACCTACCATAGCATTGTTAAATTGTAGCCTCACTCGATCACCGGGGCGAACATTCTGATAATAATTAAAAACCAAATCGTTGTTTTCTTTACGTACAGCCAACCGAATTTTCAACGTCACCTCCCGAAGAAACGGATGATAACGGAGAAATGTCTCACCGCGCATGTCAGTCGTCATTAATGCATCTGGTTCATCTTTTTTTTCAAGTATTTCTGCGACTATTTCACCTTTATCATCTTTTATAACGTCTCCGACTATCAGTGCGTCTGCCAGCCACTGACGGATTTCGTATGCGACCACTGTAACAATTCTTGTTTCTTTTTTCCCCAATTGACCCACCCCCTCTATCCCTACTACGTTTCCCACCACCTGAATATGATTCGGAGCTATCGTTAACATTCTCCCGATTTCTACTTTGGTCTGCCGAAAGTCATAACTGTTCGTACGGACGTTTCTTTGAACTTTTATCCGTGCCTGTATCCAAACTAGCTTCCGATCATCGTTATCAAGCTTAATAATATCAAGTATTTCCACAATCGGTTTTCCAAATATATCATTTTCTACAGCTCCTTTTTGCAATGCGCTAACATTCCAATAAAATGGTGGCGGGGTGCCCCACCACCATTCTCCGCCCGAAGCAAGCATCTCCACAACGACGAATGTATCTTTTTGAAGGACGTATTTAATTGCTACACCAACAGATAAAAATGCTACCAAAATGAAACCCAAAATAAATATATCAAATTTTTTTAATAGGAATTTATTATTTTTCATGACATTAATATATATATACAGAGTTTATAATGCATCATACTACCATCATTGAATATATTTTACAAATTCCCCGGGCAAAGGAAGTGGAATCCATAAATATTCCTGACATTCTTTTGCAGCTGACTTCGTTTGCTGGCAATCATTCAATATGGTTTGAGCAGAAATTTCATCCCCATACTGATGATAGAGTAAACTTGCAAGTTCAACATGGTAATGCCCAAGATCCGGATATATGTCTCTTGCTAACATCCACAATGCTTTTGTCATATCAGGGTTATCTTCAAGAAATAATGATCCTAAAAGATAATATATTGAATCGTAATAGTAATCCCTGATATACATACTTCCATCAATTTTTCCGAATAATAGTTTATATTTTTCATAAAATTCAGGAGACGTGATAGATACTTGTTTTAATTGCTGATGCAGTTTTTTAGGAAGATTACTATAACTTAACTGTAGAAGCTCTTTGCCTAACTCATCATATTTACCTTGTTCAGCTAAAAAACGGAGATATCTGGTAAGCTCGGCTCGATTTTTTGAATCATATGATATTGCTTGGGACTGTAACCTTTCTTGTTCTTTTCCAGACAATTGTTGTGCGTAGGCAAAAAGCACATCAGAATTTTTTCCATGCAAGTGGAGCATTGAATCCAACTCCCAATCTTTCAAAATCCCATCAGTTTTTTTAAGAGATTCAGTACACGTAAATTCCGATAAATAACAAAATCGCGATACAAAGTTATTTCCTTTTAATAATCCTGTATTACAGAGACTTGCAAGAATATAAAATATAAAAACAACCGAGAGACTGCCCATGACGAGAATGGTATAGACGCAACCCAATACTTCTTTCTTGGAATCGCTACCCAATGACACGATGATTGATATGACTGATACGAAAAGCATTTCAACAACAAAATAACTCAAAGAAAAATCCACAAACGCATTCAGAGTCTGGAGAATGACACACGACGTCAGTGTCACAAGGATAAACCGCTTTTCTCTTTGTTCTTTACGATACACACGAATAACCCGAATAACAACCCAAAGAAACAACAGAAGAAATGGCGCAGTTCCGACAAAACCTACTTCAGTCATCTGTTCCAAAAGCACATTATGCGCATGACGAGAATAGGAATCCGGTGCTATTTGGAGTCGTTTTGACTGCAAAAGAAACGTTCCGGAACCACCACCGAACAAAGAACGTTCCCTAATCGCTTCAAATGCCTGCCGCCAATATTCGAACCGGTTGTTCGCACCGCCAACCTCCTTCGTTATTTTCGGAAGAATGGATTTGGAAAAATATTGTGTATATGAAGTTTGCGGTACAATAATGAGTATCGATAGGACTGCAATAATACCTACCAAAAGAACTCCAAAAGCAATCCTTTTTTTCACAGATGTCCTTCTCCAATAAAAAAGAAGTGAAAAAACAATGAACAAAGAAACGATGATCATGACAGCACGTGCAAAAGAAAAGACGACGCCTAGCAACAAAAATAGAAAAATATACAGATAAAAAAATTTTTTTCTCAATAGTATTCCAAAAAATGCTATCGGAATACCAAAAAGGAGAATGTCAACAATATTGTTATGTCCATAAGTCGGGATCAATAAATTTGTTTTAGGAAGCATTAACGCAAGGCTGGGAATAAACATATACAAAACCGATGCAAAAAGGGAAAAAAAAGAAAATCCTAAAACATAAAAAGGCATGAGAGTGTGATCTTCTTCACTGGTATACACATAAAAAATAGAAAAAATGAGGAATGCTTCAATCAACCGTACCGTTGCATACACAGAATACCCGATATCATCAGAAAAAATAGTTCGGACGATACAATAGAGGATAGTCAAACCCCATAATACCGTGGGAAAAATAGGTAGCACCCGTTCACGTTTCCCGTATAAAAACGCAACGAGAACGACAAACAAAACGCCTCCTGCTCCTACGGTATCAATAAGCATTTGCTGGCCATCACCCAAAAAAAGACAAATACCCAAGAGCAAAAAAAATGCGTTGAGTACAGGATATTTACGGATAAAATTACATATAAAAATGAAACTCATATAAATAATTCTGACCAGATAATCATGGCCTGCCGGAGTTTCGTAAAATACCGCGTGTGGGGAAATGAGATGCCCTGGGCGAGCTCTCTATAGCATAACGCAGGTGTTTGCTTGGTCAACTGTACCGAATCAGCCCACAGCCATATCTTTTCATTGACCGGAAGTCCGGTTTTTTCCTTTTGAATATTTGTATCTGCATCCGATGCTTTCCGGTGTTCTACAAACGGGGAACCATTAGAGACGGCGTATCCGAGATGATCCATAATCTTTTTGGCAAAAATTCCGGCCCAGATATCATCAAACCGGTCAAATCCCCAAGGATTACCCCCCGAATCTTTTCCCATCAGGGGAAAAAACATAAGCGGTGTCACTTCCCTCCGGAATGCCAGGTTCATGGAACACATGGGAAAATACTGCCCTTGTGGGATAAATGAAAGAAGCGGGGCATAGGAAGGGATATTGAGATGAGGATGATTCTTTTGGGTCATCCCGTCCAAATCGAGATTTTTACTCCATAATCCATGGCTCACCATAACGGGATAGACAGCTCGAATGTCATACGGAAAACCTCTGGTATACATAAAATCAGGATGAGGAAATGTTCCGTACCATCCCCGGGGAGCTTTGAGGGAAAGGTTGCGGATATGCTGATCTAAAAAATCGTTATCTACAGGATAACAGTCATCATCAAGAGTGATAATCATATCAGCGCCCGTTTGAAACGCTTTCCAAAACCCATATGAGCGGATCCCTGCATTTTGCCTGGAAAATATCCACTCGTCCCTCCCAAAATCCTTTTTTATGTCCTGCCAAGAATAATGGGATACGCTTTGAAATTTAATTTTTGGTAATTCTATCTGTTGCGATGTATGATCCTCAACAATGATAAGGTGACAGGGTGATAGTACTGATTTCCACTCGG
>Ga0247841_10006108_pt1 | contig 18916 bp, 13 predicted proteins | sample LaCruzMarch2015__2_FD_192410 | JGI IMG/M metagenome (GOLD analysis project Ga0247841, IMG submission 192410) | Freshwater microbial communities from meromictic Lake La Cruz, Castile-La Mancha, Spain - LaCruzMarch2015_18m | ecosystem: Environmental > Aquatic > Freshwater > Lake | place: Spain... | reverse complement strand
ATCAAATCCCCCTTTTTCCCCCTTTAGCTAAAGGGGGATAAGTCAACTTTCACATAACCCCCTTTGATTTGTGGGTAAAGATTAGCTTAGCAAAGGGGGTTCGGGGGTTGTGAAAAACGTTGAAATAGTATGTCAAAATGGCATTTTTTAACGATTACATTAATGCCAATACCAGAAAAAGATTATAATAAATATTTTATCATTAACAAGGGGTATTACAAAAGTAGATAATATATGCTTAACAAAGAAAAAACGATAGACGCATTATTTGAGCAAGAAATAAAGAAAGATTCTCCAGGAGCCGCTGTGGCAGTCATAAAAGATGGCTCTATTATATACAAAAATGGCTATGGAATAGCTTGTATGGATTATGACATTCCTATTACTCCAGCAACTATATTTCATGTCGCTTCTGTATCAAAGCAATTCACAGCTTTTGCTATTGTATTGCTGGCAGATCAGGGTAAGTTGTCATTGGATGATGACATTCATAAATATCTGCCTGAAATTTCAGATTTCGGAAAGACTATAACTATACGTCATCTTATACACCATACCAGTGGATTACGTGATCAATGGGAATTACTGATGATGGCTGGCTGGCGGATTGATGACGTAATAACAAATGAACACATATTAAAGATCGCCAGACGTCAAAAGGAACTTAACTTTGATCCCGGCGAAGAATATTTGTACTGTAACACTGGATATACTCTCATGGGTGAGATTGTAGCACGGGTATCAGGACAATCATTTCGAGAGTTTACAGCAAAAAATATATTCGAGCCACTCGAAATGAATAATACACATTTCCATGATGATCATGAGATGATTGTAAAGAATATGGCATATTCTTATGATCCTGATGGCAATGATGGTTTTAAGAAAAGCATATTGAGTTTTGCCAATGTTGGCGCAACCAGCCTTTTTACTACAGTTGAGGACTTGGCAAAGTGGCTGGATAATTTCGATAAAAAAGCTGTTGGCGGAGAGACTGTTATCAATCAGATGTTACAAAAAGGCAAACTCAATAACGGCATAGAAATTGATTATGCTTTTGCAATAGTGATTGGCAAATACAGAGGACTTAATACATTGGGGCATGGTGGTATGGATGCGGGTTACAGAAGCCAGATTGTTTTATTTCCAGACCAAAAGTTTGGTGTTGCCGTTTTGAGCAACTTAGGGTCTTTCAGCCCATATAATTTGGCAATGCGTATAGCTGATTTTTATTTAGCTGATCAGCTTGCACCGATGGAAATCAAAGAAGAAGCAACTGCGCAACAACCCGAAAAGACATATTCAACCGCCCTTGATGAATATGTCGGAAGCTATTACAGCGATGAACTTGGAACTGAATACACAATGGTTATCAAAGATGATAAACTCATAAGAGAACATAGACGAATTGATGATGTAATATTAACTTGTATGGATAGAGATATTTTTAATGGGTATGGTATTTCAAACCTTACTTTCACACGAGACGAAAGCAATAATATCATTGGATTCAGACTAACAGGCAGTGGACGTGTCAGGAACTTACGATTTGATAAGCGATCAATTTAAATCAAGCAGAGGAGGCTATATGAACGCACTTGAACGATTTGTTGCAACAATGCACTATCAGCCTGTAGACCGTCCTATACTTTGGGAATGGGGTCCATGGGGAGCAACATTAAAAAGATGGCAAAAAGAGGGGGGATTTGAGGGCTATCCACACGAATTCGGTGAATGTGACCCTCGTGATGGCATTGGAACTAACTTCGGCTTTATTCCTGGGTTTGAAAGGCGAATTGTTAAAGAAGATACAAATACAATAACATACATTAATGAAAAAGGTCAACTTCTCCGTGACATGCGCAATGCCGAAGAGAGTATGCCAGAATTCATTGATTATCCCGTTAAGAACCGTGAGGATTGGGAAAACCTAAAAGAGAAGATGAATCCAGACAGTCCTGAAAGGTATCCAGCCAATTGGGGTGAGCGAGTCAAACACTGGACAACTAACAGGACTGCCCCTGTTGGAATTGGCGCAGGACGTGACGAAGGGCTTTTTAGCTATATCCGTGAAGTTATGGGTGTTGAGAATGCGCTTTATCTTTTCTATGATGACCCTATGCTTGCTCATGAAATTATGGAATATCGAACAGAATTTATGATGCGGACTATGGAAAAAGCCTTGCGTGAAGCGAAACCTGATTGGGTAATTTTTTGGGAAGATATGGCTTATAGAACGGCATCCTTGATTTCACCTGCTATGTTTCGTGAATTCATGCTCCCAAGATATAAACGGCTTGCTGACTTTATAATGTCTTTTGGGATTGATATTATATTTGTTGACACTGATGGAAATGTCAATGAGTTAATACCATTATTCCTTGAAGCTGGTATAAGAGGCATCTATCCTATGGAGGCAAATTCAGGGATGGATGTTGCGGAACTTCGCAAAAAGTTTGGTAAAGAACTGCTTATGTACGGCGGTGTAGATAAACGTGCCTTAGCAGAAGGTCCAAAGGCGATTGACAGAGAACTTGAGAAATGCGTGCCTGTCGCCCTTGAAGGCGGGTATATCCCAACTGTTGACCATTCACTGCCACCGGATATAAGCTACGCAAACTTCCAATACTATTGGGAAAGAAAAAAAGAAATGCTAGGAATCTAATATCAAAGCATAGGTATTGTAAAAAAATAAAATGAAAAATAAACACGGAGACACAGAGACACGGAGTTTGGAAAGAGAGGAGAGAATTTTTGGTTTTCTTTTTTTTATTCTCCGTGCCTCCGTGCCTCTGTGGTTTTTCTATATTTTACAGTGCCAAGCACAAAAAGAGGAGGAAATGAAATGTCTGATGTGAAACTTGGTATAAAAGGCACTGTCTTCTTTGTATCAACAGATGGTAATGATGCATGGTCTGGAAAACTTGCATCACCAAATAAAGAAAAAAGCGATGGTCCTTTTGCTACAATCGCAAAGGCAAGAGATGAAATAAGAAAGCTAAAGCCTCTTTCTGAATCTGCAAATGTTTTGCTCAGAGGTGGAACGTATTTTCTTAATGAACCCATCATTTTTGATCAGAGAGACAGCGGAACAAAGGAATGTCCTATAAATTATATGGCATATCCCGGAGAAAATCCCGTCATCAGCGGTGGTAAAAAGATAACTGGAGAGTGGAAACAATATAAAGACCAGATCATGGTCTGCAACGTCAAAGACTGGAAATTTAATCAGCTTTTTGTCAATGATAAAAGACAGACCAGAGCAAGATTACCGCATGATAAATACTATTACATTGAAAAATCCGTCAGTCCTGTATCATTCAAATACAAAGAGGACGAATTTAAAAGATGGAAAAATCTCAATGACGTAGAAGTCGTCTTTTATCACTCATGGAATGAGACACGCTTCGTCATATCTGAATTAGATGAAAATGAGCATATCGTAAAGTTTCTTGATCCAAAAGCAAGTCATGTCATCGGTTGGGACGGCGCAGGCGGATTAAATAGATACTATATTGATAACGTATTTGAAGGATTACAACAACCCGGTGACTGGTATCTCGATAAACACACTGGAGAGCTTTATTATTGGGCAATTGATGATATTGATAAATTGGAGATCATAGCGCCTGTATTAAAAGAACTCGTAAGATTTGATGGCGGTCTCAAAGAGCAGAATGTTCAATATATCAACCTACGTGGTATAACTTATGAGCATACCGATTGGGCATTACCAGAAAACGGTTATCCTGACTGTGGTGATGTTGGCGATATAGTTCATCCTTCCGCTATAACTTGGGAAAATGTAAGATACTGCTCATTGATTGATAGTTGTATTAAGAATGTCGGAACTTATGCGCTAGAGATGACTGGATATGGCAATATTGTAGTAAATAGTGAGATTTGTCATACCGGTGGCGGTGGAATAATCAGCCGAAACTATGATGAGGAGCGTAACATATTCAGCTATAACCATATCCATCATTGCGGTTCGATTTATCCAAGCTCACTTGGCATAAACATTGATGATGGTGGAGGTACAGTCTCACACAACCTGATCCACGATATAACTCATTCTGGCGTATATACTCGACACTGGGGAACAAAAACTCAAGCAACGGAAAGAAGCAATCAGGAACAGGGATTATTGATAGAATATAACGAGATATACAACGTTATGACAGATATAAATGATGGTGCAGGTATCTTTGTAAGAGATTCCAACATCATAATCAGAAACAACCTTATCCATGATTGCTATGCTTATGATGGCAGATGTCCGGGTTGGGGAATTTATTTTGGCTGTGAGACAAGGGATACTATCGCAGAAAACAACATAGTCTATCGTGCTGACGAGGTTGTTCATGTTTGGTACAGCGATAGAAACTGCACTATGGAAAACAATATCTTTGTTGATGGCAGGCTGGATCAGATAAACTATCAAAACCCTCACGATCGTCAGCACGAGAACATAAGGTTAATTAGAAACATCATTTACTATACTAAGCCGTCACTTTTGTTTGCATTAAGCCATGAAAAGTCTGTTCCGGTTGAGTCGGATTATAATGTTTTCTACTGCACTGCGGGTGATATAGTTATCAACGGTTTAGCGGGAGTCAAGTCCTTTGAAGATTGGCAGGCAAAGGGATTTGACAAGAATTCTGTCATTGCTGATCCGATGTTTGTTGATCCCGCAAATGACAATTATTCACTGAAGCCAGAATCACCAGCTTACAAGCTTGGTTTTAAGCCGATTGATATGTCAAGGGTTGGTCGTCGAGGATAATAACAATACGAAAGGAGATTAAAAATGGATCAGATCAGAGTCGGTATTATAGGTAGTGGCGGTATATTTCGGGGTCTGCACATCCCTTACTACGAGATGACTAAGCGTGCTAAGATCGTTGCTGTTGCCGATATAAACGAAAACTCCGCTAAAGAGATTGCTCAACGTTTTGGGGCTGATGCTTATTATACGGATTATCGTCAGCTTCTTGATAGAAAAGACATTGACGCTGTGGACGTATGCGTTCATCCCAAACCACATAGGGATATTGTAGTATATGCGGCTCAGGCAGGCAAACATATACTCGTGGAAAAACCTATGTGCAAAACAGTCGCAGAAGCTGATGAGATGATCTCTGCCGCAGATAAAGCAAAGGTAATGCTTCAGGTAGCATATATGATGCCGTTCAACCCCAATTTCAAGAAACTGAAGGAATTGCTGTCAGATGGTACTCTCGGCGATGTCAGTATGGCGTACTGTAATCAGGTCGGATGGTTTGGACCGGGTCATCCATGGCTTTTCATCCGTGACGAATCAGGCGGGATGTTAGTTGAACAGGCAATACACAACTTTGACGTGTGGTTATGGCTTTATGGTCCAGTAGCATCAATTTATGCCAATACCAGCCATATTCCATTGGGTGGAACTTATCCAGAACCATCTAAAGCCGTTGAGAATAACGCTGTGATGATACTGAATTTCAAGAACGGTGGAGTCGGAATGTTCATTAAAAGCTGGGCGGCAGAAGTAGGGCATGGCGGAGAAGGAGTTGTCTGCACAAAAGGCTCTGCATCTTTTAGTGAAGGCGGACTCCGATGGAAAACTCACGACATGAAAGAGGTACAGACTTTCACTGCCCCGGTTCCTGATGATGACACGTACCGTACACTCTCCCCAGAAGCCAGAGAAAGAGGCTACTGGGGTTACGCATCCAAAGGCGCAAGCATTGAACACTGGCTGAAGTGCATCGTCGGTGAGGAAAAACCAACGACTTCAGGTAGAGTTGGACGTGCGGGAATTGAGATAGCTGAAGCGGCTTATCGTTCCTCAAAGACAGGTGCGCCGGTATCTTTTCCTCTTTGATTATGTAGAAAGTGCTGAATCTCCGTTTTAGCACTCCAAAACCATTATCTCAGAAATCTGATGTATTATAATCAGATTTCTGAAAATAATAGGAATTAGCTGATGCTAGATATTGAATAAAAGCCTTGTCTAGCATCAATCCAACATCCACTTCTATTGAATAATTATCACTCCGTCAAAATCGGCACATTAATTGCAATAATCACCTGAAGTTTTATGTCTTAAAGTGTTATGTCCATCATGTCTTTGGCGATCCATCTGGGGGGCGCCATTATATTTTTTAGATTAAAGGAGTGATATTTGTGCAAAAGATATTAGTGTCATTCGTTATCATAAGTTTAATTTTATTCGTTACACAAGCCTATTCAGATGGTATACTAATCCCTGTCCTGCCTATGCCACGCCCTATTGAACTCCCACGAATAGCCATTAAGTATCACAAAGTCAACGTTGATATAAACAATCAGATAGCCACAACCAGCGTTGATCAAGTCTTTGTCAATGAATCACCATTTCAGTTAGAAGCAACTTATATTTTTCCTCTGCCTGCTGGTGTAACAATTAATGAGTTTATCATGTATGACGAAAAAGGTAATCCATTGAAGGCAGAGCTTTTGAATAGTGATCAAGCAAGGCAGATATACGAGGATATAGTTAGGCAGATGAGGGATCCTGCTATCCTTGAATATCTAGGCACCGGCGCATTCAGGGCAAGGATATTTCCAATACTCCCATGGGGTGAGAAACGCATACAGATTCAATACACCGAAGTCCTGAAATATGATTCAGGTATCTATAAATATAACTATCCACTTAACACAGAAAAATTTTCCTCAAAACCACTACAAGAGGTGGAAGTCAACGTTGAACTGAAATCAAATGTTCCTATCAAGAGTATATGGTCTCCGTCACATGAGGGAAGTATCAAAGTGGATCAGGAAGGGGATAACTTCGCAAGGGTCATCTATGCAGATGAAAACAAACTCCCTGATAAAGATTTCTTGTTATATTATACAGTATCTAATGATGATGTAGGATTGAATCTATTGACGTATAAAGAACCGTCAGAAGATGGTTTTTACGTGTTTTTAGCGGCGCCGAAAAACGATATTTCTTCAACAGAAATTGTTGGGAAAAATGTAATTTTTGTATTTGATACTTCCGGAAGTATGTCTAGTGATGACAAGATTGGTCAGGCACGTAAAGCCCTTGAATTCTGCGTTAGCAAGCTGAACAAAAAAGATAATTTCAACGTGATTGACTTTAGTACAAGTGTCAGAAAATTTAAGCCAAGTCCTGTTTCTGGTGGAAATAATGAGATAGAATTAGCTTTGAAATACATAAAAAATCTGGATGCAATTGGCGGAACAGATATAAATAATGCCTTACTTGAGGCAATTAAGCAGTTATCGCTTGCAGATAACCCACTAAACATGATTATTTTTCTTACTGACGGTCAACCAACTGTTGGGGTGACAGATGAGCAAAAAATCATCAATAACATCAAATTGGTGAATAACGTAAATGCACGCTTATTCGTCTTTGGTGTTGGTTATGACGTAAATACAAGACTGCTTGACGAATTAGCAACAAGCAATCGTGGTATATCTACTTATGTCAGACCGGGTGAGGATATAGAAGTTATCGTATCAGATTTCTTCACCAAAGTTAGCACGCCTGTACTTTCAAACCTGATGCTTGACTTCGGTTTTATAAATACGTTTGAGAGGTATCCACCAGAACTACCTGATCTGTTTGCAGGTTCGCAGGTGAAAGAGTTCGGCAGATACCGTAATATCGGTAAAACAAATATAAAATTAGCCGGTATGGCTGAAGGTAAACCTGAAGTATTCACCTATCAGGCTGATTTCCCTGTGGAGAATACTACAAACAAATTCATTCCGCAGATTTGGGCGGCAAGAAAAGTTGGTTATTTAATCGAACAAGTGCGCAAAAATGGCGCAACTCAAGAAATCATTGACGAGATCAGGAATTTGAGTATAAAATATGGTATAGTAAACGAATATGTATCCATGCTCATACTTGAAGACCAACCGCCAACACCAGGAGGGTTTGAAAGGCAATTCACCAATGATGTTGGAAAAGCCGCAGTAGATGCCAGCGTTGCAGTGCAAAACTCAAAAGATGCAGGAGCAACACAATCAGGTAATCAGGGTGGCGGGATAACAATAGTTGCAGGTAAAACTTTTATCAAAAAAGGCAATGTCTGGATTGATGCAGAATATAGAGATAAAAATCCAACCGTTGTCTTGCAATATGCAAGTGATCCATATTTTGCTTTTCTGGCAAAGTATCCCGATCTTGGAAAATATTTTGCAATTGGTAAAGAAGTAATAGTTTATTACAACGGAGAGGTTTACCGTGTTCAGGAAGAACAAGTATCTCCTGTAGAGCCAAAAGAAAAATCTCAGAATTCATGGGGTGAGTTAAAGAGCGAAGGAAGCAAAGTCGAATCTCACGATTTTACGCTGGGTCAGAATTATCCAAATCCATTCAATCCGCAAACGTGGATACCATATTCGCTTGCAACGGATTCAGTTGTTGTGATCAGTATATATAATATGGAAGGGACAATGGTAAAGAAGCTGGATATTGGACGTAAATCTGCGGGAAATTATACATCAAGAGATGCATCCGCTTTTTGGGATGGAAAGAATAGTGCAGGAGAAACCGTCTCCAGTGGAATCTACTTTTATGTGCTTGAGACAGAGAAGTTCAAATCAGTAAAGAAAATGATGCTTAAGAGGTAGTTATGATAAATATCAGACCCATAACAGAAGATGATTTAGATGCAGTGATGGTTATTCAATCTAGCGCATACCATCCATTTTTTCAGGAAGAGAGATTTGTATTCGAGGACAGGTTACGCAACTTCCCTGATGGTTGCTGGATAGCTGAAGTAGATGGCGACTCCGCTGGATACCTGTTCTCACATCCCTGTCAGCTTAATGCTCCTCCGAAGTTAAACTCAGCAATAGAGAGCTTGCCAGAAAACCCTGACTGTTATTTTATCCATGACGTAGCAGTTAATCCTGAATTTAGAGGTATGGGATTAGGTCGGAGTTTGGCAGATAAAGCGAAACAGTTGGCTGAAGAGCATAACTTCAAGGATATGGAACTGATCTCTGTTCAAAACTCAGAAAAATTCTGGAATAAGATGGGTTTCAAACGTGTGACAGATTCATCGAAAGAGATGGCAGAAAAGCTGGAATCATACAAGACAGAATCATATCCCAATTCATGCTTGATGATGTATTAACCGTTTTTATATTTATATCTTTACGTTAAAAAAGAAGGAACAATTTATAATGAAAATTAAAATTTATTCATTGCTTTTAGTTACCATTGCAATGGTTATATTTTTCGCAGTTGGTGCAATGGCACAAAATCAACATGTCTAACATGGATATGCCTAATATGAAAATGGGTGAAGTAATGGAAATAGCGCACCCATTCTTTACACACATGGGAATGCCAGAGGGATTAGGTACATTAAATCTTCGTCTTGCTGGACTGGTTATCCGTGATAAAGGTAAAACGGATGAGGATTTTGCTTTTCACCTAGAAACTGGTTTAACAAAGTTCGTCGGACTTCACATTCGTAATGATAGGTTTCTGGATGAACCACGCACAGAACTCACGTTTCAGTTTATTGGTATAAAAAGTGGTGACGGAATGAGTGGTTTATCACCCTATATTGAGCTTGAGTTGCCTACAAAATCGGGTTATGGTAAACGTATCTATACTCTTGTTGGTTTTTCGACATCACTATCAGGTAAGCGAGTTTCTTTTAATCAAGCTGTTGAATATGAACCAGAAGTGAATAAGGTTGAAGGTAGTATAGCATTTGTATTGAAGCTTGGTAAAATATTCTTTCCTGTGTTTGAGGTATCTGGAGAAAGAGCATATAAAGTAGATCGTATCTTTAATGTGCTAGGTGGACTGAAAGTCAGGATAAATAATAACATTCTGTTAGGGCTTGCGGTTCAAGCACCAGTAACCAAAAACAAAGAGTTTTCTTCCGAAACCATTTTTCAAACGGATATCGGATGGTAGTGATTAATCAGTAAAAACATTATAACATTCTAAATACATGAACCTTGAAAAAAATCACTTTACGCTCAATAATTATTGGTATATTGCTAATCCCTGTTGCATGTTTTTGGGTATCAAACTCCGAGATGCTCACAGGTGTGACTGAGATCACGTCAACCGCACTCCTTATCGGCGCTATTTTTTTCCTCATCATTCTTATTTTCTTGAATTTCCTGATACAAAAAATCTCACCTAAACTTACGCTCTCAAGCTCTGAACTGATGGTGATATATGTTATGGTAGTCACAGCAATGGCTATCAATGGTATCGGGATGTTCGGCTTTTTGACTCCTGCGCTTCTCAACCCCTTCTGGTATGCCACGCAAGAAAACGAATGGGCAGACTTTCAACCAAATATACCATCATGGTTTGTTCCACAAGACGCCAAAGCAATCAGAGATTTTTATGAAGGTGACAGTAGCTTCCTGAAACACATAAACGCATGGGTAACGCCATTCATCGTATGGACAATGTTTATAATGGTGCTTTTATTCATGACTCTTTGTCTGGGTGCAATACTACGACGGAGATGGATGGATCAGGAGCGTTTATCCTTTCCAATCGCTATGTTTCCTGTTGAAATGACTATCAGAGGGGGGAGTATATCCGCATTTTTCAAGAAGCGTTTACTTTGGATCGGGTTTTTTATTCCAGCAACATTACAGTCAATCAATACTTTGCACTTCATATATCCCTCATTGCCATATTTCGGGTTCATAAAGGCTTTTGACATTGGTGTATTCTTCACAGAAAGACCTTGGAATTCGGTTGGTTACTTCGCAGTTTCATTTTATCCGACAGTGATCGGTCTGACGTATCTTTTCCCGGTGGATGTATCATTCAGTTGCGCATTTTTCTATCTTGTCCAGAAGGCTGAATTAATACTTGCATCACAGTTCGGACTTCGCGGCGGAAGTGGGATATTATCAAGATTCCCATCAGTTGGGCTTGAAGGTGCAGGGGCATGGATCGCTTTGACGGTAGCATCTTTTTGGATGGCGCGCAGACATCTAAAAGACGTTTTTTTCAAAGCTTTTCTACCCGGTAGAACTAATATTGATGATTCAAACGAGCCTATGCCGTATAGATGGGCAGTTATCGGATTGATTGCAGGCGGATTATTTATGATTTGCTTCTCTCTCATTGCCGGCGCTTCGCTTTACGTTCCGATCATTCTGTTTGGTATCTTCTTTGCTTACATGATAACCATTTCCCGCATACGTGCGCAGACTGGCGGTATCTGGAATTTTGGACCGGACAATCCTTCCGAGATGACAGTAACAATAGTTGGCTCAAAGCATTTGGGACCATCAAATCTAACAATCATCTCTTATCTGATGTGGTTCTCATTGGATACTCGATGCGCTGTAATGCCACACCAAATGGAAAGCATGAAGATAGGTAAGGAGGCTGGACTAAACCTTAGAGGTATGTTTTACGTTTTGTTACTGGCTACATTTCTCGGTATCGTAATCTCTTTTCTGAACGTTTTACGAATATATTACATGAATGGTGCTGATACGCCAAGAATTAATCCATGGCGCGTAGATATGGGCAAGATACCATACAATATGCTTCACAATTGGCTAAACTATCCGCAATCTCCAGATTATACAGGAATTGCTTACGTTCTTGGTGGTGCAGTGATGGTATCTTTCCTCACGTTTATGAGTACGAGATACATCTGGTGGATACTTCATCCAGTCGGTTATGCTTATGCAAGTACAGGCGGGAATATGTTTCTGCTCTGGAGTGGGATGCTGACTTGTTCGATAATAAAGCTGATTATACTCAGGTTCGGAGGTGTTAAAAGGTATCGGCAGGGCTTGCCCTTCTTCATTGGACTATTACTTGGTGACTATACCATAGCGTCTATATGGAGCATAATAGGCACTATAACAGGCGTACCCATGTATCGTGTCTTTCCAAATTGATTGAGCAATACGAGTTTTTCAGTTAGTTGATGAATAGTAATAATTCATGAAAAAACACGGAGACACAGAGACACGGAGAAAAAGGATAAAGGCGGAAGGATGATGGATGAAAAAGAAGAAACGAGTATTACTGTCTCATCCTTCATCCTTCATCCTTCATCCTTCATCACTCATCCTTCATCACTCATCCTTCATACTTTCTATGTTCTATGTTCTCTCCGTGCCTCCGTGGTTAATTTCTTCGCTGATGAAGACTTTATGTTTGACTTTGGGATTTGTTCTTGACACTAGATTAGATCAAGTGTTATAATATCTCTAAAGATCACAAATTTGATAGAATTGAATAATACAATATTTTTTGCTTTTTATACGTGCTAAAAACAAAACGTTCGTTTATATGTGCTTTTGGGTTGGAGAAGCTTGTAAAGCTTCGGAAATTTGTGGTGATAGTGTCATAGTCAGGAGGTATTAGTAATATGCTAAAGAGATGCTTTGTTGTAATTTTCGTAACGATTCTTGCAGTCTCATTTATGGGCTGTGGATTCAAAAATGCTTTTGGAGGTAAACCTGTTCCACCACTAGACGGATATTCCACTGTTCTGATTGCACCTTTCGAGGTAAAGAAATCAACGGGAAAATATGAGGATCTCTCAACTATGCTAACTTATGGTGCTAGTACAAAGTTAGGTATAGATGTCAAAGATAAAAAATTTATCTGCGATCAATCGAGAGATATGAAGCCTGTTACAACTAAAATGAAAGAAATAGGTGTATCTGAAAATGGTCTTTTTATGAACGCGGATGCGGCAATTAAACTGGCTAAAGCTTTCGACGCCGACCTTGTAGTTGTAGGACTTTTAATAGAACCCCGCTACTCTATTGAAAGATCAGGTAAGATTACTGAGGATAAGAGTAAGGTAAGCGGTACTGGCGCTGCGCGTTACTATACCGTTTATCAGAAAGCTATTGTTAGAACTAACTTGAAAATTATTGATGTCAAAACTTCCAAAATAATTTGGACAGGTACTGTAATTGGCTACAAAACTTATGAGACTAAATACCTTACAGGTGTAGCCGAAAAAGTTCAGCGCGACGATATAATGTATGCTGATATCCGAAAAGATTGGGCGGATAACTTTACGGTAAAACTATTTCCTGCACAAACCTTCACAAAAACTAAAGAACGCCAATCAATCAAAATCAGGTAGCTCGTAAAATTTAAATTGTAACTCTTACGTACTGAATTAAAAGGCGGGTTTAATACCCGCTTTTATATTTTTAAATGGAGGCTTTTAAGATGATTAAACTTCGATGTGGGATCATTGGTGCTGGAATAATGGGTAATCTCCACCTTAAAGCATGTAAGCAGTTTCCATACTCAGAGCCTATCGCTGTGTGTGACACTGATGAGAAAAAGGCAGAAGATACTGCTGAAAAGTTTGGAGTAAAAGCCTATAAAAACTATACGGAAATGCTTCTCAATGCTGATTTAGATGTAATTCATATCACCACGCCAGACTTTGCACACAAAGACCCTACGATCAAAAGCCTTGAATCTGGTAAGCACGTAATTGTCGAGAAGCCTATGGCAACTACAATGGATGATGCAAAAGCAATATATGAAATAGCTAAGTCATCCAAATGCAAGCTTATGGTAAACTTTTCTAATAGATGGAATCCAACTCATCACAATACAAAAAAAGCCATAGAAAATGGAGAATTAGGTGAGATCAAGCACGCCTATGCAAGGCTAAGTAACACTACTTATGTTCCAAAGCAGATGCTCAGTTGGTCAAGCAAATCTTCACCAACTATGTTTTTGTTACCGCACATGGTTGATTTGATCAGGTGGTTTTTCTCCGCCGAAGCAGAGAAAGTATACGCAGTGAAAACCGAAGGCATACTAAAATCTATGGGAATTGACACGCATGATACCATGACTGCGATTGTAAACTTCAACAATGGTGCAGTTGCATGCTTTGAAACGTCATGGATATTGCCAGAATCTACGCCTTATATGGTTGACCATTACGTGAAAATCAACGGCAGTAAAGGGATAACGTACGTTGATAACAGAAAGCAAGGACTAGAAAAATACGGAGAACATGCCGACTATCCATCTAGTTTGGCTACCGAAACGCTGGATGGATGCGGAAAAGGCTTTGCCTACGATTCTATATATCATTTTCTTGATTGCGTATTGAACGACAAAGAACCTATCAGTAATGAATATGATGGACTAATGAACACAGCTTTGATCTGCGCTATGCTTGATTCTGCGGATAAAAAAATGCCTGTCGAAGTCGAAGTTTAAACTTAAAGGCACCAGCGAAGAATTTAAACACGGAGACACAGAGGCATGGAGAGTAAAGGATGAAGGCGGAAGGATGATGGATGAAAAAGAAGAAACGAGTATTACAGTTTCATCCTTCATCACTCATCCTTCATACTTTCTATATTCTCTCCGTGTTTTTTAACGAATTATGATTATTCCTCAACTAATTGAAAAACTCGTAACATTGAGGAGAATATTCAATTTTAATGTTTAGCAACAAAGACGAATTAAAAGGCAAACGCAAATTTATAGATAAATATCTCGAAATAAGCGACAGGATCAATGCCCCTGTCATGATTGAGGACGATACCACCCTAAAACCCATCGAAGAACCCTACGCTTTTATTCAACCACAAGTAATAGACTTAACTGTATTTGATATTTCGGAAGAGATTAATTTAAGTATAAGCAACGCCGGTACTGGATTATTAATAATATCTAGCATCTCATCTGATGTGGACTGGATAAAGATTGATGATAGTGGAGATAAAAAAGTCCTTGAATGTTCTGATGATCCTTTTTTAATTAAAATCAGGATTGAAAAAGAAAAGCTACCCGCCGGAGAGCATAATGGAATAATTACGATCCAGACTATGCAGAATGCAAAGGCGACTCATCAAATCCCTGTCAGTGTCCGTATTCCAAAAGAGGATTCTGCTCTGGTCGTATCATCAACAGACGTATTAGATTTCGGCTCAGTCACTTTACACAAGGAAGCTGAGTTCACTTATACTGGCAATTCAGGAGAACTGGTATATCTTCAAGGTGATTTCACGAACTGGGAATTAGGTCGTATACCCATGAGTCGTGTTGGGGATTTATATTTCACAATCTTATCACTTGAAGATAGAGAATATCTTTATCAATTTAGCGTTGATGATCGGGAATTCCCTGATCCAAATAATCAGCAGATGGTTGTTATTGGTGAACATGGAAATTGCTCAAAACTTGTGCTTAATCGGTACAGCCGTAACTTTATTCTCACCAACGTTGGAGCTAAATCGTTAAAAGTCAAGCTGATCCCAACAGAAGGTATAAATCTTATTGAATATGAGTTCTGGCTCGAAAAAGGAGAGAAAAAGCAGGTTAATGTCTATCTTGTACCGCAAAAAATGACTCTCGGTATGAACTCCTTTCGTATAGACATAGAAGTTAAATCCCGTCAGACTGGAAGCATAAAGATACAAGCAAAGGGCATCGCTTATGGTCCTGTCACAGATGTTTCCCCTCAAGAAATTCCACTTGGTACTGTATTTCGTGGCTCAAATATAGCGGGTTCTCTGAGAATAAAGAACGTTGGTATTGGAACTTTATCTGGCAACATAATAGTAGATGTTCCATGGCTCAGACCCGATAAATTTGAAATTCCCGAAGGCATAGAAATAGAGACGTCTATACCGGTGGATGCGGAAAGGCTTTCCCCCGGTGACTATAAATCGGTCATAACGTTATTGACAAATGATCACATTTACGGCAGGGATAAATACAGCATACCATTAAGTTTCCAGCTTGTTTCTATGGATGTTGAACCCAAAGAGATAGACTTCGGTGTTATGTGGGTAAATGAGCGAAAAGAGCAAAACGTAAGGGCAAGGCGCAATGATGGTGCAAAAATAGAACTTGGGTTGCTTACGGGCTTGCCTACATGGTTGGATGTTACATTATCTGGCAGGCAAACACTGAACGTTAAAATTGACTGGGACAAAATGTATCTGGAATCTGATCGTGATATTGAAGCAACTATAAAAGTGATTGATCAAAGTTCATCTCTAAGTGAGTCAGTTACTGTTCGGGGAAGGGTACTCATTCCACACGTTGCGGTAGATGAGCTTAATTTTGGCGGTGGAGATTGGAAGAAAAAAACACTCCCGCTGACCATAAGAAACATGGGCAACGGGAAGTTAGAGCTAAAGAAAATTGAGATTAGCGAAGAACAAAAATGGATGAGTTTAAAATACAAAAAACGGAGGAACACTCCTCCTGAATTCTTCGTTTCAATAAATCGCCGTCTTATACCAAAAGTAGATCGTTCAATTCCCATAACAGGCTTAATCAAAATCCACTCCAACGACCCTATTGAGCCGATACTTGATGTATTTGTCATCATTGGTTCAGCACAGTCGTGAAAAAAGGATTTTACATTGCCCCTGCCTGATTTAGCCTTTCAATAGACTTCTTGGCTTCCGCATATTCCGGGCTAATGGACAATGCCTCTTCGTATTTACGTTTAGCATCATCAAACAGCCTTTGAGCTTCCAATTCCTTCGCTTCCTTTAAGGTATCGTTTAGCTTACTCGCATCTTCAAGGGAAATCTGAGCTTTTTGCTCTGTCTCTCTTGCATCCTCGTATTTGACTAGGCTGAGGGTAGTATAGACGGTATCTTCTGTATTTATAGCCTTTTTATCAGCAGGGGTTACCTTCACTCCGAGGTTGGTTTCGAGTCTGTCGGCTACTTTCAGACCCAATTGCTTGATAAGCCTGAAAAGTTCCGGCTTTTGTCCCGTTATTTCTTCAGCTTTAAGTATGGCGCCAGTTTCGACAACGACTATACGGGCATCTATTCGCATCTGACCCTCGCCTGTGCTTTTTTTGTAGAACGGTATAGAGCAACCGCCTGAGCTAAATGGTGTATCCATGAATGACCCAAAGCACAACGCCTGCGCACCAAGTAGCTTTCCGAATTTCTGTACTGTCTGCTGATCGAAACCATCACCTTTCCACTGCATCTCTATTTCACCACGAAGGGCGTCTACTTTTTCTCTTTCAACTACGGTCAGTTTCTGTACCTTAGATAATTCAGTTATCAATGCGCCGACTATCCCCATACGCAGAAGGTCAAGGGAATCGTGATCCTTGCTCATTATATTGTTATCAAAGTACATAATACCAAGAGTCATCTTTCCGTCAGAGCTTGTGGTGCTAGGTGGACGAAATGGTGCGACAGCAGAACTTTGTTGTTTTCCACCGCAACCTATGAGAAAACTTGACGCATACAAAGCTATAGTTAAAACAATCACTAGACACAATGCTTTTCTAGCAAATTTCATGTTTGTACCTCCCTATTGGATATAATCTAATGTATCTTTTTCGTTAAAGCTCTACTATTGGATTACCCGATTAATTATTTAATCTTCATTACTCGTAGGCAATTCACAAGTCAAAATATATTGATAAAGCATGAATTTTTAGGGATATTAGAAAAAGATGCAAGATAATATACCAACATCTTGTATCTTGCATCCCTTGCATCCTGAATCTTGTATCTTGTTAATTTTTATAGCCTCAAAATCAAATATCGGGGATCGTGAAAACTTACTATTCTTCTGTATAGGCAAAGAATTTGCCATCGGATGTACTAGCATAAACAATAACTGGTTTAGTATTATTCACTGCCAAATTTTTGATCACTGTGCTGGTTAGTCCTGTATTTATCTGCGCCCATGTTTGACCAGCATCTGCGCTTCTGAATACGCCTGATGGGTTAGCAGAATAAACGATGGAGTTATTAGCAGGATTTACAACTACTGATGACGCTACTAAAGTAGACTCTACATCTGCTGCGCCGGGCACCGCAAGGTCTTCTTCCGCAGGTTTTGTCATCCAGATATTTCCGCCAACAGCTTCCCATTTCTCTCCGCCATCAGAAGTCTTAAAAAGTCCGCCACCATCTGTACCTGCATAAAGCACCTTCGAATCCTTTGGATCCATTACAAGACATAAAGTGTATCTATTTGTAAGCCCATTAGATAAAACTTTCCAATTATCTCCGCCATCTGTGGTGTTTCCAACAAATCCATCAGTAGCTACGTATATTATTTTTGGATTTTTTGGTTCCATTACAATTGCTTTTATGTAAGTGTTTTTCAGTCCCTTTACGCTTTCTATCCATTCATTAGCCGGTACATTATAGCGATAAATTCCCCCACCGTCAGTTCCCAGATATACAATGTCAGTTTTTGCAGGATGTATAGCCAAAGCCTTTGTAAATGTATCCTCGAGAGTATCGCTTATTGTATCCCACTTATTTCCAGCATCAGTAGTTTTGTAAACTCCAAAAGCCGCCATACCAGCATAAATCGTATCGGGTTTAGTTGGATCAAATGCTATGCACCTTATCTGGACACCCGATACTGTGCCTTCTTCTACGGTACCAAAACCTTGATTCTTTTGTACCCATGTTTTTCCACCATCTTCGCTGGCAATAATACCAGCGCCTTCAGTTCCCGCAAAAAGCACATTCGATTTTGTAGGATGCACTATTAGCTGATTTATCCAGCCTGCCGGCGTCCCTTGTGGCGGTTGAAATAAAAGCTTCCATTCCCCTGCCTGTACGGTGCTACAAATCGTTATTGTAAATATGAACAGAATCAGCAAACTGTTGAATACGAATCTTTTCTTACACTTCATGATCCTTTTCGGCAAGGAAACCAACGAGCTTCAGCCGTTGGCGGAATTGCCTCTCCTTTCGATTAGAATTGTTTTACGTTGCTCTAACACTTTTACCTTTTTATAGCTAATACCTGCGTTTAACATTGTTCCGTCAAGTAAACGTATATCAAAACTACCACTTACACGCCTACCAAAAACAAAACATTCTTGATTGTTATATTTTACTTTGTCAAATAACCTAAACCCAAATACGATAAAGGGCGATTGGTTTA
>Ga0247841_10006107_pt1 | contig 18921 bp, 26 predicted proteins | sample LaCruzMarch2015__2_FD_192410 | JGI IMG/M metagenome (GOLD analysis project Ga0247841, IMG submission 192410) | Freshwater microbial communities from meromictic Lake La Cruz, Castile-La Mancha, Spain - LaCruzMarch2015_18m | ecosystem: Environmental > Aquatic > Freshwater > Lake | place: Spain... | reverse complement strand
AAGCCCCGAGAGCATCATTGATTATGGATTCCCATGAAATCTCAAAGATGCGGCCATATTTCTTGATGGTGTGCTCGTATTTCCCCTCTGTGCGAGAGCTGCCCGGGAATTCTGCCTTTTCAGCAACCTCCTCAAGGTGCTCGTCGCCGCCGGTCATGGAGAAAAGTTTAGCTGCCTTGAAGTCAACGTTGTTCTTCTTCCTGCCGATTGCCCGGTAGACCGGCGTGGTTGCCTTGTAACTCGCCAGGAGGGAGCGGTCAAGCGTGTCCGCAAACAGGAGAGGGAAGTCAGAGGTCGTCATTGCCTCTTTGATCAGGAATTCCCGCCTGTGCTTGGGTAGCCCGGTATTAGTGATCAGGTCGATGGTTTCCTTGAGCCTGCGCTCGTAATCGGGCAGTTTCTGCGCTTTATGCGCTTCCTCATACCCGTTCCAGTCTTCCATTATCTGTAAAAGTTCAGCCATATATAATTACCTCCAGTTATTTAAGGTACCCGGATTGTTTTAACGTAGACCGTGCAGGCCACGTCACCGGAAACAGTCGCACGGAAGATTCTCAGTTTGCCGCCAGCCAAGATAGTAGCGTTGTCGGTATAGATGTTGGCTGCCCTGACAATTGCCCCGGCCCCCTTGTTATTGAGGCTCATGTTGTCAGACAGCCAGGTTGCGTTGTCAGTGCCATTGCAAAGTTGTAAAGCGCTGGCCGCTGAATCAGAGGCGGTTGTGCCTTTAATGAACCATGCGTCGATGATCTGTTCTTTATAAGTAAAGGTAGTGTCAATGGCGTTGGTAGCGCCGGTCGGCACGGTGATCATGTGTAAAAGCGAGATTCCGCCGATTGCGTCACCGCTGGCCACATCCTTGGCAATTGTGCCGTCAATTGAATTAGGATTGATCTTGACGAGCGTGACGGCGCTGGACGCAATGTCCTCCGCTATAATCGTGCCGTCGAGTATCTTGGCCCCAGTAACAGCGTCGGCTGCCAGGTTGGTGGTCCCGACAGTCCCGGCGCCCAGGGTGCCCGAAGAGCCGGGGGACTGGACATGCAATACATCGATATTGGCGCTCGATCCCGCCGTAACGGTGCCCATCGCAATACCGAAGAAGTAGTAAGACGAGTTGTCGGAAATGCCATCCAAGGAGTCATCATAGAAAAGTGTGTCGCCTACTGCCACGCCCCCGGAAGTATCCGTGACGTTACAGGTGGCGACAAAGTTCCCGAAGTTTACCGTAGTATAAGTCGATGCGTTACCGCCTTCACCTTCGTCGGTCTCGGCGATGCCGGTCGCATATCCATACCTTACAGGGTCTCCGCTTTCGGGAGAGGTGGGATCGGTCACGACGACCGAGAGCTTGGTGCCCGGGTCGTACTTGATGTTGCTGGCCCCAAAAGGAGTCTTGGCACACGCCGGCAATATCAGCAGCGCAACCAGCATAAAAATTAAAAAGATGCTGAATTTAGTCCTCAATGTTTTACCTCCTGATTCTTTTCGAGAAATTACCGCCCTGCGGCAGCTATCTCGGCCTTTTCCTTGGTCATGCCTGTCTTTACGAAGGATTCCACAAGAGCTTCATGGTCCTTCTGTGTAGGAGCAGTCGGCCCCATACCCTTGACCTTGCCGGATTCCGCCAGTTTGGAGATGTACTCCACTTCAGCCTTGATGGCTTCGTTCAGACCATCGGCGGAAGTGGCTTCCTTGAACTGAGCGGTAAGTTTGGCCTTGGCGGCGTCGGGGAGCTGAGCTTTAGCGATCGTCTCGGTGATGATGACTTGCGCTGCGGCGACAGCTTTGACCTTTTCCGCTTCGGTTAGCCTGCCTTTCAGATCGGTGTTTTCCGTGGTTAATTTGTCGTTGGCCTCTTTCAAGGCCTTGTTTTCGGTCTCTAAATCCATTTTGTGTTTTACCTCCTGGTTCTTTTTGGATTCCGTTATTGATTCGCACTCGGTTTTAATGGCCTCCACAAGATCGGGCCTGACCTCTTTCAAAGTGTCCAGGCTGATAATCAGGACGTCCATGACTTCGGAGTTACTCTCTGTCAGGCCGGCCCTTCCGCCGGCGCCTGGCTCGGTAACGAAGTCCACGGAGCGCCCTCTGATCAACCCTTCGACGTAGAAGGTGTCAACCTCACTGATCTTTTGCTTCGACCCTTTGCCGATTGCGTTTATAGACGTGCCCAGCTGGTCAAGGTTGCCCGCTTCAAGAAGGTTCTGGGCCATCTCTTTAAACCAGCCGGCGTGAATATGGGCCTCGCCAATGGCGTTGCCCTGCGGGGAAATTGAAGTGTTCTTTAAAGTGGCTACCCAATCCCGGATGTCCCTTTCTGGGCGCTGTTTCTCTTCGTCCGGGGTTGGATGGTTGGCATACATCTTGGTGTTCTCGAAAACCGTGGCCGCATCTTTAACCGCCCCTTCTGAGTAGAACCTTCCTTTGCCGGCGTTGAAACCAGGCTGGATTATCCTTACGGGGAGGATTCCTTTGGAGAGAAGGTCAGCCGTGGCCTCGGTGATCTTCATGGATTCATTTATATAGTCCCGGACCTCAACCTCTTTCACCCACTTCGGGATGTCGGAGACGTTGAGTTTTTTATATTCTGCGCGGATCCGGCGCTTGGCCTCCGGCAGTGTGCTCTCGTTGAGTGTTACCTTCTGGCCCCGGTATCCTCCGGGGGAAAGGAAAGCAGTAGCTTTATCGAGCTGCGCTTTGGTGACTTTTTTAACAGGGTCTTCCCAAAGCCTTAATTTCCACTCAGAGGGATTGCCTTCAGAAATAGCAAAGGCTTCGGCTGTAAATTCATAGCCGTCTTCGTTCTTAATTGTTTTCAGCCACGATATGCAGTCCTCGCATTCCTGTATGGCGTTTTTGACCGATTCCTCTGCAGGCTTTTCACTGGCGAGAAGTTCCTGGCAGATCGACATAATCTTCTTTATCCGGTCGGCGTCAACGGCTGCATTCCTTTTGCCGACTTCCTGGATAAGGTCAGCATATTTTGCCCGGAGAGATTCGATCGGGATAAAAATTGTTTTTCTAATAACCTTCTGCGGCTCACCAAATGTGACCTTGCCGTCCACAATCGCATAACTGCAGCCGTAATTTACATCGTTGTATGAATAAACAATCCGGTCGTCCCAGATTTCCTCAACCCACGGCCCCATGGTTGTCGTTGTACGCGGGTATTTTTCAGCCAGGGCGCTGCGGAGGAGGTTGTTAAGGTCAGTCTGAGAGAAATCAGACTCCTTCGTCACCCACTCGCCCTGTTTGTTTTTCTCAAACTTGTTCTTTACAGCGGCCCAGGCCGTAGCGCTGGCCTTCCCCTCATCGTCGTATTCCTTGATTGCGTTATTAAAGGCAGCCAGGTAGATATTCTGACCATCTTGCGGGAGAACCTTTACGTTATTGGGAAGCTCGCTTGTTTTCGAATAAGGCATTGTTACCTCCTGATTTGGAGTAATAAAAAAGGCCTCCGGAGAGGCCTGGATATTTCTCAAGTTATAAATTAGTGCACGGCGAAACAGACGCAGAAAACCAATACGCTCACTGTGACAACAATTATTAATATGAGTTGAGTGTTCGTCATTTCAAATTCGCCGGGGCCACGGCGCAGGTGCATCCCGGATGGATATCGTCTTCAGGCGTGGGGAACTCTTGATCTACCGGGATAATCCCCACATTTGCATTAGCGATACAATCTTCACAGTTGCCTTCCTGCCCGCCTGAGCCTAAAATCCATTCTTTGCCCTCGATTCCCATTGTTTTCATGCGGTCGACAGCAGAAGAGCGAAGGGCTTTCCCGGTCTCCGTCTTGGCAATCAAGTCCGCCCTGGTCTTAGACATGTTATCGAATTCGTTTTTTATCAGGCGGGAGAGTTCATCGAGGTTCTTTTTATCGCCAATGGACTTCGAAATCACATCAGCGAGTCGCGCTTTGGTCTCATCGTCCATCTTGGTGACCAATTTGGCACAGTGTTTGCTTGACCATTCAATAGCCTGTTTGATGGGCGGTCCTTCGTACTGTATCGGAATGCCCATCTTGGTCTTTCCCCAGGTCATTATCTGAGTCCAACCCGCTATATAAATGGGAGCGATATTGGAATTCACCCTGTAAAGAAGGTCAGTTTTAAAAGCGTTTACCAGGGCGTCCAGCCAGTCGTCGTCTTCTTCATCGAATACCGAAGGCCGGGTGACCTCTTTTACTTCACCTTCTACCTTTATAAAGGCTAGGGAGTCATCAACAAATCTATTCTTCTTCATTTTTCCTCAAGGTGGAGGACTGTGACACCGCCAGATTTGCTTTGCCCCGTGACCTTATAGGCTGTCCCTTTCTTTAAAATGACTTCCTTCTGCGCAGCCCATACCTTGTGAGAAACCGCCTCAATATCCACAGCCGTCTTCGATTGTATTTTAAACAGTACAGATTTGCCTTTCGAGCCTTGCGTGAAGGCTTTTGCCTGTGTTAAATCCTTTGAGGCGCTGGAGTGGGATTTCATCTCGATTGTCTTGGAGTTGACAATACTATCAAAGGATTCGTCATCGAGGTTATTTAATCCTCTGTAGACAGTCCCTTCGTAACTGCCGTCCTTATTTAAGGCGCTGTCAAATTTGGCGAGCGCTCCCTTAGCCTGCTGCGGAGTTAAATCCTCCAATGGCTCTCCGGCCTGGTAAGCCCGCAAATCGTAAGCGTCCCCGGCTTGCCAGGAATGAATGACCGACTTTTCATCTTCCGTTACACTATCAGCCCATTCCTTGCCGGACTTCCCACCGGACCGCCCTGAAGAATCATCTTCAGATTTACCGCTTACTTTCGGTGTGTCCTTCGCAGACCCGGCAGACTTATCTGTCCCTTTGGGAGCAGCCTTTGCACTCCCTGATCTTCCTCCACCTGATCTCCCACTTCCTCCCCCGCTACTGCCTCCGCCTCCACCCGTCCCGCTGCCACCGACTTCACCGGGTCTTCCTGCCTGCCCGAAGTTCCCCGATCCAGGTCCGCCTTCTTTAACATTCTTATAATACAGCTCGGCCAGCTTGTGATACGGAAAGGCTTTTTCGAGGGTATCAAAATACTCGGCCATGCTCTTCTTCAGAGCGTCAACATACTTACTATTTGCGCTTATGCTTGCCGGGAGTTTCTTTTCCAGTATCCGGATGATCTGATCGATTTCCTTTATTAGCATTTTTACAATCACAGGCCTTTTGTATAAGCCCGCCCTCTCTTTCGATTATCCCGGTGTCATTACACTTTTTGCATGTCATGTTGCAATACCTCTTTAAATCCCTGGAGCGCTTTGATTAACCGCGCCTCCGTAGTTGGGTTTTCGGTTTTCTTTTCAAGCTCCACCATAATCATGTCGATATTGTTCAGCCCTATATTGATCAGCGCTTGCCGCTGTACCTCGCTGGAATCTGCGAATTGAGGGAAGGTCGAGCAGGCTGTCTGGATCGCCGCAAGTGCTGCCTGGATGTCTGCCGGAGCGATCTCAGGGAAGTCCAGGTCGACACGCTCTTTAGAATCATCCCCTTTGCAATCCAAAATGACATTAAAGATGTCCTCATAAGCGTCCGCCCACATCTTTTGAAGGGAGGAAAATTGCTTTAAAAGGGGCAGTTCAACGGTCTTGGCCGTAGCCAGGTTCCCGGTAGCGATATCCCCAAAATATTGCTCCGGGAGTCCCAGGGCAGCGCAGATCATGAGCTTTATCATGCGCCCGTCTTTCTCGGCATTAAAAGCTCCTGTGTCTGTCTTGATCGGTTCGAGATTGGCGCCTGCATTCTCAATACGGGTTGATGCAGGGTTTGGCAATGTGCCATCCTGTGCGGCCTTAGCCGCCGCCACAACTAAAGAGCCGCCTGTCCGCTTGTCTTTCCATGCGTAGCGAGCGAGGGCCCTGACTATGGCAATCCGTGCGGCCAGGAACTTACGGTACTCGTCGATCCAGTCTAAAGCCCGCAGTAAAAGCGAGTTGCCCCTTTGCCCGATCGTATTGAAGGATAAATGGTAGACTACAACATTGCTTTCAGTTGCCTTTATAAACTGCCCGCCTATATCCTCCACGCCTTCATCTTTCAGGTTGAGATGAGAACAGTAAATCGAGTTATGGGTATGCCCGTGGGCATCGGCCCATACCCTTCTGTAATATTTGGGGTTTTCGATATCTTCCGGGTCTGTGATGATCTCCTGGATTTCAAGGGGATCGATCCACCTTATAATCGGATTCTCTGCGATGAAAATGGCAAAGAATACTTCCCCGTCGACAAGGAGTTTGTCGGAGGATTTTCTCTGACCCATTGAGGAAAGCACGGAACGGTTGAGCGGGTTGCGCCAGAAATCGTCTATTATTCCCTGGACTTTCGTATCTTTACATTGATAGGAGATGCCCGACCCGAACGTGTAATCAGTCCACAACCTTATGGCCTGCCCTGCCAACGGATCGAGCGCCCAGTACCTCCGGCACCTCCATGTTAACCAAGGACGCATGGACGGCATGATATCCACGCAGTTATTGGCGGAAGAGCCGAACTTCAGCCATCCGTTATCTTCCAGTGACAGTTGCTTTTCAACGCTGGCAATAGCCTCTTTGACCAACTGGCCTATCTCTTGCGGCTCTAAATCAATTTCATCGATCATAATGATAATTCCTGCTCGATTTCAGTTGCGACGTCATCAACAATAATCTGCGTGTATTCGCCGCCCACTACAAAATACCTTCTTGAGTCCATGCCGTGTGACCATTGGTGTGTCGTTTTGTCCGTGAGCTTGCCGTTCTTGTCAGGGATATAGCGAAAGTTCCTTTGCTCCTTAATGCAATTAATGCTCCGCTTTGTCCAGTGCTGTTTGAATTGCCTTACCTTTTGGTGCCCGAATTCAACGCTCCCCGGCCCTTTAATGCAGGGTTTAATGTTGAATCCGTATTCGTGTATTTCATCTATTGATTTCGGCTCCGAGGAGTCGGCAAAAATCTCATCATAATGCTTCTGGACTCCCAGGTCGTTCATCAGATTTGCAATATCAGGGTTGGTCAGGCCTTTTTCATAGATCAGCTCATCTGAGTAGAGGTCCTGCCCGATAACAACGTTCTTTGTCAGGACAGTAAAATCAGTTGTATAGCCAAAATCAAGCCCGTATCCGGACGGCCCTTTTGGCAGCTCGTCCACCTGGTCGAAGTAGGGGTAAACCAATCCCTCGACCTTACCGATCCTGCCCAGTCCGTAGACATTCCACCAGTTCGGGTCATTTTTGTTAGACTCGATGTTTTTTACAACTTCTTCAGGAAGGACTTGGAGCGCATCTATGTAAGTAGAGTGGATGTATTCGTTTTCGGGTTTGTTTAAGAGGTATTCATGCGCCCAGAATTCCCCCACGGGATTCCAGTCAAGAAAGGTGAATAGCCGGGTCCTGACATCCAGTTCCCTGTAAGCTTCATAGGCCACGTTATTGGCCTCGTTGATAAAGAGGATGTCACGCCGGCCACCGCGCATCTTGGAAGGTTCGTCAGCCGGGAAGAACTCTATCGTGCCCAGGCCGAACTTATAAATACACTCGGTCTTATTGTAAAGCTTATCGTTGAAGTCTTCCCCCAGGATGTTCTTGAAATCCCGGATGCAACCTCGTTTTAAATGAGGGAGGGATTCTGATACTATCGAGATTAATAGTTTCCGCTTGGTATGCTGTGCAATTAAAATAAGGAGCTGGAGGATCGAGTACGTCTTGGAAGAGGCGGTGCCACCTTCATTTGCTGCACGCCGGATGCCCTTACTTCTATTAAGGAACGCCTCGGCATTCCGTTCATAAACATTGGTTGTGTTAATGTCCACATCTACTCAGTCCCTTTGCCCTTAACAATGGCCTCTGTAAGTCGCTTACCCTTCTCCGTGGTCACCGTAACATTGATGGCCGGGGCAACGTTCTGGTCAGGGTTTTCACCGAAGGCCAGACGCCCGGCTTTCTGGAAGTCGTTAAGGGCCTTGCCCAGTTCCTTAATACTGTCATTGCGATCCTCAATCCATTCGATTGTCTCTTTGAGGCCTTTGTCCTTCGGCCTCTCGGTTACAATGGCAGCCAAAACCTCGTTGATTAACTGTATGCCTTTGCGTGAGGCGTTGAGGCATTCGCTATCAAATTGTGCGGACTCGCTGGCCATGATCTCCGATTTCTTTTCTGATCGGAGGGATTGGACCTTATTTTGGAAGAGCTTGCGGGCTTCCTGCCAACCTTCCTTTGCGGCATGCCGTTTCAGGATGTCATGGTTAACCTTAAACTTCTTGGCCAGGGCAGGGTAAGTGGTGACCGGCCCTTCAACGAATGCGTTTTTAATCTTTGTCCAGTCTGTTTTCATGGTGTCCTTTGGTGACCTTTTTAGTGGTTGGCGGTGACTTTTTGAATCTAAGAGCGGTGTCTTTTTGTGGAAATAAAAAAGGCCCGCCTGTTTCAGCGAGCCTGTATTTCTTAAGTTATAAAGACTTTAAGGTCCGGTCTCCGGGGGTAATGGACATGGACGGAAGCCCCAGTAATTGACTTCACAAACCTGCCAACCAGCGTCATGTTCACGCCGGTAAAAAACGGTAGCACTTAAAGACGTATTTACTATCTCTTCAGCAAGACGGTTGTCGATGCGGCGAATTTCTCCAGGGACACTCTTGCATTTCTTGACGAAGGTTCCCATAATGTCTTCAATGTGCACGTTCCTAAGCGTCCTAGTATACAATTGACCAAAATCAGGTAGTGGAATTATTCCCCGCCCGTCATCTGCAGCAAGCTTCCTTACTTCTTCGACAAAAGGCTCTATGCGTTCGCCTATAATGATAATGTCTGTTAAATTACTCATCACATGCCATTAATAAAAAAAGCGCTCGTCCTTTCGGTGAACGCAAGAATTGAATTTAACTAATAATACAAGGGCTGGGAACGTGTGTCAAGTTTTAGATGATGCGTTAGCTTCCCGTGTAAAGAGGCCACTATCGTCACGGCCTTTGATGTGCTGCTCGACATATTCCTTATTCAGAAACCGTCTCATCCGGGTGATGATCCCCTCGTTATAGCAAAGCTTCGACCCTCGATAACCGGTATCCTTGCAGACTTTGCAGCAATCCCGCAGGATGCAGTTATTGATCAGATCCCGCTGCATGCTGCTCACCTGATTTGACCGGCAGAGATGCAGTACCATTGAGTCGGTCATGCCTGGCAACGCATCGGCCCAGCTTGTCTTCTTGGATAACGAGACGATTGCCCGGTCGATGTCAGACTTCCAGATCAGCGCCGTTTCCAATGGGTTTTTACGTCCGGCTGATTTGCAGAAGTCGCCCATCTCTTCCGGGGTAATCTTGCCCCACATGATATCCATGTAATGCGTCAGGACGAACTTGATCAGGCCGTTGGAGTAGCTTTCAATCATAGGTACCTCCACAAAGATCAAGAATAATCTTACTCATTAACTTCCTTCTCTATTTGCTCCATACATTTGGGGCATTGGTAACGATGTGCAGAGGTCATTTCGTCTTCCTTGCCATTTCTTTCTTGTGTCGGTAGTCGTCAGTGCCCACGCAGGCAGCCCCCACGACGTCCAGCATGCTCAGGGTATACTTGAAAGGTGACGAGCAACCGGTTACACACGGGTTGCCATCCGAAGGGCGGCTCGATTCGACCATGGTCCCGACATAAAAGTTGCGGTTGAGCTGCTCCACCCAGTCGTAAAGTTCGTCACACTCATTTTTTAACCCGCAGCCCTCACAATCGTTGCCCTGCTGATCGCTGCAAGCGCCCTGCCAGGCGCGAAACGATTCCCACTCGCTGTCGGTGAGCACGGTCGTCGAATAATCGAGCTGCCCGCCATGCCGTATCAGGTTGATTTTCTTCTCAAGGCCGGGGTCTTCACGCTTGCCCTGTGATTTTTGCCACATCAAAAAGCTGAAAAGGCGCTCACCCAAAGGCCTGACCATAGTCCCCGCTTTACTTTTCATTTTTACTCTCCTTTCGTTCCTGATAATGCTTCAGCCGCCCCGGGGTTTGCCGCATCAGCCAGGCGATCTCATTAAGCCGTTCCCATCCCACACATGCAGCGGGAGTTTCTTTTCGTTCTTCACCTTCTCGGCGGCTTTGTCCAGGTCGTCAGGCATGATCGCCCCTGTATTTATCGATAGTTTCAACCAGTCTGGTCAGTCGCTCCGAGACGCTACGCATACCATCGAGAGTTTTATAATCTATGATCTCTTTCAGAGCATCAATTTCGCTGGATACCCTACCGGTATCCAGCCACCCGTCCGAGTTTGAATCCCATTTAATCCCGAGCTTGGCCAGCCGTTCCTCAAACTTCTTCAATTGGTATTCCCTGTTTGCGTATTGATTTTCTTTGGCTCTACAAGCCTCGTATACCTGGCGGACATGGCCTCTGATGAAATGCCCCAACTCCCCTTTCTCCCTGGCTTTCTCGGTTTCTTCTCGCATTTCCTGCAGCCGGTCCTTTGGCTCAGTAGTATGGATTTCATTCATATTCGCCACGATCTTAGACCGGCTCATTAGTGCATAAATTAACAGGCCGTTGAGTTTGTTTATGTCCGGGGTTAAACGCTCGGCCTTGCGCTTGGCATGAAGCTTATCTTTTGAAACCCAGATCAACCCAATCTGCTGGGGCAAATCCACTCCCCTGATCAGCCCGGCAGGACAGACGAAGTAAAAGAGATGACAAAGCCCAAGGTACCCAGTCCACTTCTGGTCCTGTTCGAAATCCGCCCGGCTACATTTGATCTCATATCCGATTGTAGTCAACGGCGAATAAGTGCGCCTCAAAACCCAGGCATCCAGTTTAAGCAAGTCCCTGGCGCCCCATGTCTCGCCGTTCTTGCACTCAGGAATGAACACATCACGAGCATGCCATTCCGCCAGCAGATTTTTAATCTGTGCGCTGTCAATACCATTGAGATGTAATATTCCTTTTTCTTTAACTACTTTTTGAGGCATGCCACTCCTTCGCCTGGTAATCGTATTTCTGCCCGGAGTTCAACCTTTGCATCGTATCCTTGATCATCTCCAGAAACTTCCCGGGGCCGCCGTATTCATCGATTGCCCGATGGGCATCGTCCATGGCCGCCTGCATGTCGTCACCCTCTCCAACCTTACATCCTGTCTTCCGCTCCGTAGCGTGCCACTTCCCCTCGAACTCGTGGGCGAAAAGCTCGATGTCAATCGATCCGAACTGAAAAATCTCGGGCGGATATATCTTTGGATTGTCCTTTGATAGAGGCGTTTGCTCATCGTGATGGATTCTGACAAAGTAATTACCGCTATTGTTCATTCAACACTCCCGATATGTATTCCCTTCGCATGGCATTCATCAGCCCAGCTTCGCCAGCATAATTTGATCTTCAAGGCCTCCAGTATTTCCGCTTTCAACTGAGGGTCCCACTGCCGCCCATCTATCACGCCATGGTGGTAAGCGCAAGAGTGTGCCACGTTTCTGGGGTCGTGGATCATTTTCTCGGCCTCACCGTTCCGCCCGCCAATGCCACGGTGGACGATATGCGCAAACTGCAGCCCCCGCCAGTCCAGCCGGACACACCCATCAACTTCGCACCAGTTGCCGGAGCGGCGCCGAACCTCGATCATGGTCGATTCAGGGACTTTGCTCATTTACTCTCCCTCAAACCACTAAACCATCGGCAATTCATGGCCTCCCTGTCCTGTCGGAATCCCTTTTTACACAATGCCGTCGTATCCCGGTTCCAGCACTTCAAACAGATCCCGTTTACGATAGGTTTCTTTTTCACCTGTGCACCATATGCCCGAATTTTCCCCTTACAAATTTGTCCGGGTCGTTCGTGGTTTTATGCCCGTTGCCGTTTGATTTATTGCCGTGGGGGTTTTTCTGATCTTTACGCTCCCAGATCAGTATTGCAGCGTAATCTGATTTGTATTTGTAGCCGTGAGCTGCCTTGCTCAAAGAAAATGCCTCGATCCGTTCATTAGCCCCAGCTTCACCGAATTGCTCAATCAGTTTCTCCGTTTCCCCTGCCGTTAAAAAAACACCCTCCCGTACCTCGGATTTCTTTTCTTTGGTATTTTCTTTTTCCTTTTCAGATTCAGATTCGGATTCTCGATTCGGATTCTCGAATACGGGAACATCTGATATCATCTGATTTCCGTTGCCATCTGGTGCTGGATATTTGCTGCGTTTCGCCCGTACTTGCTGGTGCTTATCCCAGGAACATACTTGGACAAAGTCCTTGTCCTCAGCCTGGTATGTTCGCACCATGCCTACAGCGGCCAGCTTCTTCAAATAACCATCCACCATGGCGTCGGATACCTTTGATAACATCAATGGAAAGCACCGGGCCCGTAGCACCGAAGCCCTGCCATCCATGCGCCCGTAATCGTCGCAATTCACGAGCAACCGGTAGAAAAATATCTCCTCCATGGGGGCGAGCTGCGCAATATCCCCCGACGTGCAGATCGACTCTTTAATGATTCTGTTTGGCATTCCAGTCCTTCTCAAGTTGATAGCCGGCCGCTTCCTTGGTTGGGTAGTGCTCTTTAGAGGCGTTCCAGCCGGCGCCGTAGCCCCGGTACCCGCCACCCACCAGTTCAATGAGCTTCACAACTACGCCGATGTGCTCAACCCTTCCTTCGACATAAACCTTCCACTGTCCGTGCATGCCTTTTTCTATCCTCATTTGGTCTCCTTCCTGATCAGTGAACTTTCCTTCACCCCCAGCAGTCGTGCCACCGTGCGCGGCTCTGCCGGTACCGCGCTCAAACTCATGCTCTCCAGGTCGATGTATGCGCCCATCCATGCCAGCTCGCCCTGGACCAGCCGCTCCACAAACTGCAGCACCAGAGAGGCCATGGCCTGGTTGATCACCGGGCTCTGGCTTTCCCGCTGGGCGCAGTCGAGTTTTTCCTTTGCCGGTATCAGCAAGCCCGGCAACTGGATTGAAGGCAAGGGCAGGCAGAAGGCTTTACCGTCGTGGAAATAGCCGGTCTGCGAGTTGCCGATCAGCACCTGGCCGGAGTGCTCACTGTTGCCGGAGTCGATCCACCAGTCGCCCTGCCTCTCCCAAGTTTTCAATTTAGCAATACGGCAGCGCGCCGCGGAATTGTCGACGCAGCCGATGATGGTCTCCGAAAAGTGCCAGCCTGTGGCCTCACCGGTAAATGGTTGGACAGAGTAGGCGATCTCCCGCCCGTAAACCCTGCAAAGCCTCTCTGCCAACGCCTGGCTCTTAAACTTGCCCAGGTCGCCCGGGTGAAAATTCTGCCGCCTCAAATTGTGCTCCTCCACAACGTCATGGTCCTGCAGGCAGATCTTGAAATCACCCGGCAGCAGCCGGCAGAGCCCCTCGGCCACGAAACCACCGGTCCCGCCGCAGCCGACCACCCGCAAGCTCCGGCTCATCATGCGCAATTTATACATCGTCGTCCTCCGCTATCGGGCAGGGCCCGTCGAAGACGTCCTCAAAATGCACTTCCTGGAAATATCCGTAGACCCCGACCCTAAGCCTGATCCCCGGCACCCCCCGCAGTCTCCCGACCACACCGTAAAGCCTGAAGCCCTGCTCGTCCCTGTTATCGGTAGCGGAGAAGAACGGGCGCATATTGCCATGGGAATGCAGGTCAAGCACCACGTTATCCAGCGTCTGGTATTCGACCCCGGATTCCGTGACCGTTTGTTCCGGCTGCCACAGGTGGTAGCCGTCCTCCCAGGTGAAAGCCAGGTACCTCTCCCTGTCCGGCTCAGCCAGACAAGCGTTTAAAGCCAGGTTAAACAGCGCCAGCGGGACCTTGCCGTGGACCAGTGTCATCATTGGTTCCACGGGTTCCAGGCCCCTGACCTTTGCCCAGGCCACCGGGACCTGCGCCCTGATAAACCTCCCATCGCTTTGCACAAAGAGCCCGTTGCCGGTCATGTGGTAGTTATAAATCCCGTGCCGTGGGACTGTTGCCTTGCCGTGAACAAAATACCCGATCATCTCATCAAATCCCCCACCGTCCCGAATTTCACCAGGTCCTCAAGCGGATAAGCCTTCTTGCCGTCCAGCCACTTCCAAAGTCCGGTCACGTCCTTGGGGAACTTGTGCGACCTGCCGCCCAAATGTGCGGTCGCGCTGAAGAAGCTCATAAAAAACGACTCCACGATGCCGCTCACAGGGTACTTGTGGCTGCCCGGGCAGGTCTGGCCGTCTTGGAACACGTTGCACAGCGGGGCGTGGTAAACCGGGTCGCTTTCCTTGGCCGGCTTTTTCTTCGCCGCATATACCGCCGGAGGCTTCCCCGGCGTGCACAGGAAGATCAACCCCGGCAACGGGATCGTGTATCGTAGCGGCTCCTTCAAGCTCAGTTGCAACGTTACCTTCCTGATGCGCGGGGCCTCCCAGATTGCCGTCAGCGGGCCTGCCTTCGTATTGGCAAACCACAAAGCATTGGTCGGCAGCAGCCCCGAGCTGAACTGCAACTCGCTGGCCAGGGCTTTGGCCACGTCGACCGCCGATACCATGCGCACAGAGTTCTCCTCGCCAAACTCCGTCAGCTCGACCGATTCCTTGTGAAAATCCAGCCTCAATTTCAAGGGGTCTTCCTGGAGCTTCAACTTCTCCGGGAGCGCCCACCGCTCGTCCTTCATATTTCCTCCTCAAGAATTTCCATCAATTTCTTTCCCACCGGCTTCTTCTTTTCCTGCATCAAAATAAAATCCACCAACTCGGTGAAGCGCGAGGTGTCCCCCTCGATCCACTTCCTGAAGGCCTCCATCCGTTTGTCCATGGCCTCGACCTGCGGCCATTCACTGGCAAAGCCGTCCACCCGCTCCCACTCAATCTCCTCGCCACATTCCTCGTAATCCTGGTGCGGGCGGTCCATCTGGCATAAGCCCGTGCTCCACGTTATATACTCGGCCCAGTCGGCGGCGCCCTCGTATTGAGTGCCCTTTAACAGCCGCCTTACGACGTCCGGCTCCCAGCCACGCGTCGAGGCCTCACGCACGCCTCCGATATGGCAGCCAACCTCAGCCTTTACCGCCGGTATCTTCAGCAGGATATCCTTGCCCAGCTTGGCCTCCCAAACCTCGTAGAGCGCCGCCTTCAAATCACCCTCATCGTAAAACTCCGGTGGAGAGGTTATCAGCATCACGAGCTGGACCGTGTCGCAGTACCTGCCGAAGGCATGCCAGCAGTCAAACTCGATGCCCTGGAAGAATACGGGTATGCCCTCGACAATGTTTTGTATGCTCGGCTCGATGTCGACGAGTTGGAACTTGTACTTGTCGTGGAACAACTTCAGGAACAGCGCCGCTTTCTGCCTGCTGTTAAGGTTGTCGAACTCCCTTTCCTTGCCGGGCAGGTAGTCATGCACCAGCCCGATGAACTTGAACAGAGAGTCGTTGAACAGCAGGCAGATATCCGAAACTGCAGGCGGCCCGGCCGGTACGTCCATCAAAGCTAAAAGCGCAATCATTCCATCCTGCCCAGCGCATTAACGGCGCTTTGCGTTGCCTTTACATAGCCCTCGGCCTCCGCCCTGGCCAGGTTGAGCGCTTTCTTGTCGACCAGGTCAAAGTTGATCTTGCCCTTCCTGTCCGTGACCCGGTTGACCAGCTCGATGATCTTCAAATGTTTGGCCGGCACTTTCCTCAGGGCCTCGATGATCTCTGTGTTCATTTTTCCAGCATCCACAAAGCAATTGTCAGGGAAAATACCATGCCCAAAATTAACACTAACAATGAATAAGCCAGCAAGATAAACCATCCTGCCTGTATAAATCGGCTGATAAAAATAATCGCCATGACCAGTATTGCGATCACCAGCAGGTTTTTGACCAGTGTGCCTGACCTGTTCATTTCAGCCCGAACCTCGCCCTTAGCCTCTGGATTACCGACAGGTCATCCTCGGTTTTCTCAGTGCCCGGGCCGGTGAACCTCGGCGCGGTTCCGTGGTGCAAGTTGCCACCTTTACCACCGGGCCTGCTGTAATGGTTGCACGCTTGGCGGCGCAGCTTCCTCTTGCGCTTCGATTCCTTAATGTGCATTGACGGCCTCCACCCTTGATAACAGATAGCAACCCCTTATACCCGCCAGCCAGATCACAGCGGTGTGACCCTCAAGTATTTCCGCCTTTGACTGTGTGACAGAATGCACCTTCTCCCCCAGGTCCAAAGTAACGATCACCTTCGTGCCGATCGGGTATTTGGAATTCCACTCGTCACAATCCCTTTGCGTTCCGGCTGGCGACCTGACCGCCCCCTTCGTCCCGACGCGCTTTTTGAATGTAAAGGTCTCATCGTCGCCCTTCTTGCCCTTGATTACCTCGGCGTTGTTAAGCTCAGGGAAGAATTCCGAGTACATCTTCCTCACATCGTCCGGAGTCATCCCCTCATCCGAGTCCTCGTATTCCTTGCCTTCGTAAATAAATATCCTCTTTGCCATGATTTCCTCCTTATTTTTCAGCCTCTTCCAAAAGCATCCGCAGCGGCACGCTGCCCAGGTCGCAGGGCACTACCTTTATGAAGGGGACCTGTCCCTCCGGCCCGATCGCCACGCGCACGCCGTCCGGCAGCTCGGTTAAAATCACTTTGCGCAGTTTCTTCCTGGCCTGCTCTTTAAGTTCAGACAGGCTAACCTTCTCCAGCGGCTTTTCAGGCTTTAAAGTTTCTTCTTTCTCATCGGCCGCTGATTTTTCTTCATCTTCATCAAGCGGATCTTCATAGTCCAGCACTTGCCCGGTTTCCGGGTCCACCCTGACATCCGAATTGCCGCCAAGGGGAACACCTTTAGCAGCTGGTAAGGCTTTCGTTCCCTCTTTCTCCAGCGGGATCTGCTCCTTCGGCGGATCCAGCTTCTGCTGCGTGGGAGGCTTCAAAATGTCCTTGATCGCTCGGTCCAGGTCGGCCACGCTCCAGTTGCGGTCCCTGATCTTGCCGGCGAGCTCAACCATCTTCTCCACCTTGCCGGCCAGTTGGAGCAATGTGCGCCCGTGGGTGGGAGATATTTCTTGAGTTATAACCTTGCGCTGCACTTCCACCGGCAGGTCCAGCAGCCTCAAGGTATTGGCGATCTCGCCCTGGCTGACGCCGTGCTGCCTGCCCAGCTCCTCCTGTGATATCTTGAAGCTGTCCAGGTATTTTTTGTAGAACTGCGCCAGCTCGATCTGGTTGAGGTCCTGCCGCACTGTGTTGGCTTCCATAACCAAATCGGCCATCTGCTTGTCCGTCAGGTCTTTGACGACCACGTCCATCATGTCGTAGTTGCGGTCGCCATTGTTGGCCAGCCATTTAAACCCGGCCAGCCTGAGCCAGCCGTCGCCCATCTCCAGCCGGTTGTCCTTACGCCGGCAAATGGGTATCTGCAAAAGCCCGTGCGCCTTGATAGAGTCGGCGAACTTCTTGGCGGTGAGCATGTCGATGTTGATGCGGCTCTCCGGCTGCCACGGGTTGGGTAAAATGCCGTTAATGCTTACTTTCTGGATTACTTCTACTGTCAAATTATTTTCTCCTTCACCTTCCGATCTTCAGCCTGCAGCTCCTTTAAATACACCTGTAATTTGTAAAGCTTGAATTCTGTGACGAATATTCTTTTCTTTACCGCTTCAATGCGTCTCTCCAAGGCTGTCAATTTAATCCTTCGTACTCGTTGTGGGCTTCGTTACTGCGTTCCTTCCATCCCCTGATCATGCGGCGGCAGCCGTCGAAGTTGAAGGAGCGCTCCTCGCCAATCGACTCGAAGTAGACCTGGGCGTATTGCTTGACATGGTTGATCTTTATGATCAATCCGTGATGATATTTGTAGTCCCAGACGTCCATGCCTTCTTCCACCGGGGAATCGTCCTTCTTGCCCACCAGGCTATCCAGGAAGCCAGTGGCTTTTTTGGTGATGGTTGCGATGGCGCCTGGCTTATGCTGATCTATACCCGCCTGGATATTTTTAATTGTCTCCTCCGGCAAGCCAGCCGTATCCGTGGACGCAGGAGGCGGTGGAGCTGCAATATCAGGTTTCTCCACCACCGGGCTGTCCTGTTGTTTGTTATCGGGGTTCTTGTGGCGTTTGGCCATATGGACGCCCAGACCCTGGACGTTCTTGCACTTTTTCTTGCACACGGGACATCGCAGGTCGTCCTTCGTTTCCTTATTCTTCCCGGTCCCCCGGAGTCGCTCTGATCTCGCTGCTTTCAAACCCTTATTCTCCTCACCGTTGGGGTTTTTCGGGCAGAAGCGCTCGTGCGCCTTGCAGCTCCTCGATGAAGGCAATCCCTCCGTGCAGTAATCACACAGCCACTTACCTTCCACCGGCTCCTTCTGCTTCCAGACTTTCTTCGTGGGCTTTTCAGCCAGGTCGGTGAGCTCCCTATCCAGCTTGTTGACCGCCACATCCAGAGCACCATCCAACGGCGTTTTGGGGAGCGGCTTCCACTCCACAGGGTAATGTAAAGTAATACTCACGTCAGCTGAACATTCGTCCGGTATCGGTATCGTCACCTGTCTCATTAAAATTTCCCTCCGCTTTGATTTAATACCAATTCAAATTGGTCCTGTAACATCTGGCCGTCGGCGTGCTCGCCCAGCACTTCCGTGGCCCATTCGTCCCAGGGGCAGTTCGTCCTCCAGCACCCCCCCCCGTACCGAACGAGCGTCACCAGCCGGGGCCTCCGCCGCCTCAAACGTCCGGCGCTGCGGGAGACGAACCTCACCGCGCTCATCCAGTGTGTCACCGGCGTTTCCGTTTCGATCCGGGAGAGTTCGTGCCGCTGCCAATCTGCGATCATGCAATCTTAATTCCTCTCAGTGCGTCAAGCTCTTTGCAAAACCGTTCGTGCTTGCATCCGGGGCAGTAGTCGGAGACTGGTTCGCCACAATGGTCTGCCGGCATTAGCCGGGGGTTGAGCTTTGCGTGCAGCGCACGCAATACCGGTCCGGCAGTTTCGGGCGGGTTGGAATAGGTCTCTTCGCTCATAAAA
>Ga0247841_10006106_pt1 | contig 18927 bp, 16 predicted proteins | sample LaCruzMarch2015__2_FD_192410 | JGI IMG/M metagenome (GOLD analysis project Ga0247841, IMG submission 192410) | Freshwater microbial communities from meromictic Lake La Cruz, Castile-La Mancha, Spain - LaCruzMarch2015_18m | ecosystem: Environmental > Aquatic > Freshwater > Lake | place: Spain... | reverse complement strand
GACGACGATGAACACAAGCATGAAGACGAGGGACAGGAGCCCGATCGCCAGGTCGGAGACGCCGTAGAACTCGGCCGCCACGCGGGTGACGGGCGCGAAGCTGATCCACAGGAGCTGGTTTGCCGCGACGGCCAGCATGAACGCGGCAAGAACAACGAAGCGATACCCAGACACACGAACCGACGACTCGGTCATTGAATCCTCCCAGATCCGTAGTGCGGCCGCCGGCTGCGACAGCGGTTGTCGCACCCGGAGAGGCCGTCTCTTCCTTCCTCTTCTACAGGAGCTCCAACGCCGCGGACATGGACACGTCGATCGACCATCCCGGTTCTCCCGTCCTATGCGACACCGAGGCCTGCAGTCCGAGGCTGCCACGAGAGAGGCTGAACACCACGCCAAGGCTCGCCTGGTGCGTCGTCGTCGCCGGGACTCCGGACGGCTTAATCCGGGAGAGCGTGTACCCGGCGGTCACAGCTTGTCCTTCGCCGAGATCGACGACGTAGGATGCGGAGCCGACGAGCGAGTTCTCATCGAGGAGGTCGAACGGCCCCGAGAAGCTCACGTGGAAGAGAAACTGGTCGCTCGGACTCGACGCGAACGCCGCGTCGGCGGAGCCCGCGAAGACGGCGCTCTGCGCCCCGCCGTACGGGTCGAGCAGCTCGTAGCCCGCTCCGACCTGCACAGCCCACCCGCAACGGCGTTCCTTGCCCGTCGAAAGCACGAGATCCTCAATCGTGAGAAGAGCGCGCGCGTCCAACTGAACGCCAGCGTCAAACTCGACGATCGCTTCGATGTCGGCCACGAGTTCACTCGGCGATGCGTACTCACCCGCCCGCCCGATCACGCTCGCGACGGCGAGAACGACATCCTCGGACAAGCCAGCGGGAATCTCCCGGAGGGAAACGAGAGTCGCGCCGATCTCGATCGCTCTGGCGAGCGGCGTGACATCGGTGAATCGCCCGAGGCCGAGCCCGGCGCGGGCATCCAATCCCGGTTGTGGAAGTCCCGTCGACGCTGCCGCTTCCAGGCCGCCGAAGAGGAAGAAGGCGCCCTCACTCCACGGATACACTCGATAGGTGAGCGCTGCCTGGCCGAGCCAGGCCGTGGGGACGAAGCCCGACAACGCGAGTTCGGCCGCACCGACAAGCGTGCATCCCGAGTTTGGCGAGTCGAAGAGCTGGTCGTAGGCCACGGCCAAGCGCCCGGAATTAACGTCGACGAACGGAGTCGCCGCATCGTCGTAGTAGCGGTACGCGAACGTCATCCGCGCGTCGACCATCGACGACTCCGGGGACCGGTAGCTGCACAAAGACTGCGCACTCGCAGCCGACGCAACGAACGCAACGAGAAGCAGACCCACGCCCATCCTCTTCACCTTGCCACCTCCCGCGCCACGCCAAGTCTATGCCCGGATGCACTGCGGAGCCAACCAGCCGCCGCCCACCCCTTCCCACCGCGGGCCGCAGGCACGGCAGGGCCCACGGCCGCCCGGAGCCTGGACGGCGCCGAGGTCACTGCGCCCCATGTTGGCGGACCGATGTCCCTTGTCACGCCGGCGGGGCCTGCTATACTCCCAGCCTATCATTGCCCAAAGCGCCCACAGCGCCGAGGGACTCACACAAGGTCGGAAGGAGGCATCTCATGAGCGTAGCTCGTTGTGAGCTTGTCGATGCGGGCCTCCGAAGCCCGTCGACTCGATAGGCGCGGCCCGGCCGTTCGTCTTCCCGCAGGACCGATCCATTCGGTGAGTTCGTGTCCGTTCGGACGCACCGGTTCCCACGAGGCGCAGTGACGTCTCTCGGCCGGCGTCCGGCATCCCTCGAACCTTGTCGAGGGAGTTCGACGACTCATCTGTGGAGGAGCCCGCAAGGGGATCACCGAGAAGGGCGGGCAATGGGACGACGACCCACAGTAAGGGAGAACCAGCGCGGGCCGTCAGCCCGCATGAGAAGGTTGACCAGGGAGGTCGAGATGCACGAGACGTATTTCCTTTTTCAGATGGCGCAAGCGATTGCCACGGAGCGTATCGCGGACGCGGAGAAGGAGCGCGCCACCCACCGCGCCCACCTGCGGAACCGCGCCGAGACGCGTCTGCAGCGGGCCGTAGCTCTCTGCCGGCGCGATGGGCTCGATCGAGGGACGGTGGCACGAGAACTCGCCACGCTCTTGAGCGATCGCTCGGAGAACTAGACCGCATGGGAGGGAGGGACCGCCGGTCCCCCTCCCCTCCGATTCCGAGGCTGGGGGGCGGCTGGCCGCCCCTTTTCCTCGCCGGGGCAGCTAGCGCCTCCCATTCTTTTCGTCCAGGTGGGCCGGCCGCCCCTCTTCCTCGCCAGGGACAGCTAGGGCCGCTTTCTCTTTTCCTAGCAAGCAAGTAGAATCACGCCCGTTCCAGTGAGAGAGGTTCTCGTCGAGCGACGAGAGTGGCGTTCCTGCAAGGAGGTCCGCGTGAGAGTGTTGGTCACGGGACTGTTTGAACCCGCTGCCGTCCTCGCCATTCGGCGGCTCGGCGAGCTCGGCCATACGGTCGTCGCCGCCGAGGGGCATCGCCTGGCCTACGCCGCCTACTCAAAGCACGTCAGCCGGCGCATCTGGGTTCCCAACATGCGGCACCATCCGGACGCGTACGCTCAGGCGATCCTTCACGAGATCGAGACGGGTCTCTACGACGCCTACTTCCCGAACTACGAAGAGATCATCCTCATGAGCCACTTCCGCGACCGCGTCCTTGCGGCAACGAAAACGGCGATGGCCGACACGCAGACTCTCCTCACACTGCACGACAAGACGCGCCTCGATCGGCTCGCACACGAACTCGGCATCGACACGCCGTCGACGTTCGCCCCGACCAGCATGGACGAGGCACGAGAGCACATCGCGAAGGTGAAACTCCCCGTCGTGATCAAGATGCGTCACACCTCGGGCGCCGCGGGATTCCGCAAGGCCACGACGCGCAAGGAGCTGGAGACGCAGTACGCCGACGTCGTGCGCACGAACCGGCTCCCGAACTCGGACCTCCCTCTGGTTCAGCAGATGATTGAGGGGCCGACGACCTGCACGCTCCACCTTTGTCGTGCCGGCGAAGTCGTCGGTGAAGTGATGTACCAGGGAGTCCGCACGATGCCGCGCACCGGCGGGACCACCGTGTGCCGCGAGAGCCAGCCGGACGCGGCGTGCAAGGAGGCCGCGGCGCGCATCGTCCGCCATCTCGGGTTCGAAGGGTTCTGCGGCTTTGACTTCGTCATGCAGACGGGGACCGGACGCGCGTTCCTCGTGGACGGCAACTGCCGGATCACGCCCGGCGTCGCCATGGCCTACCACGGCGGCTGCGACATGGTCGAGGCGTGGATCCGCATGGTCAATGAAGAAGAGGTGTCACCTCTTCCGCCGACACGAAGCGGCGTGCGCACGAAGATGGGGTTCGGCGACTTCGTTTGGCTGCTCGAGAGCTACGCCGGAAGCTTCAAGGATTGGCGCGGCGAGCGCGCTCTGCGCAGGACCTGGTGGGCCGACCGCAAGGTGCCCGACGACATCGCCAGCCGGTCCGACCCTCTGCCCATCGTAATGCTGTGGGTCTACATCCTGGCAAACCTGTGGAAGCTCGTCTTCACGAGCTTCGACTCAGCGCAGCTGTTCCTCTTCCACAACCAGTACGTGGAGCGCCCCCCGCAGCGAGGCAAGGTCTAGGGTCCCGGATCGGCCAGCACGCGAACGCCGCGCGCTTCCAGCGCAGCAATCGACGTCGCGAACGCGCTGTCGATCCGCAGGCCGCGCAGGTTGACTTCATCCCCTTCCCCAAGTCCGGGGTTCTGCACGAGCGGCGCAAGGTCGCCAACGCGTGTGCCGGAGAGCCCGAGGACTTCTAGCTTCGTCATGCCCGACACCACGCGGACGTCGGCGATGGGGTTCATGTCGAGCCACAGCCTCTCCAACGCCGTCATGTTCTCGAGCGGACCGACATCGGAAACCTGATTGTCCCACAGGCTGAGCCGCCGCAGATGCACGAGCCCGACGAGCGGGGAGACATCACGGATCCGGTTCTCGCTCAGCCCGAGGAACTGGAGCGAGACAAGTCCCCGCAGGGGCTCGAGGTCCTCGATCTCGTTCTCGCCAAGACTGAGCTTCTTCAGGCTCGTGAGCGGAGGGAGAAACGCGAGGTCGCGTAGCCCCGTTCCAGGGAGCCCCAGCCATTCGAGCCGCGTCAGCCTCGAGAGCGGCCTCGGATCCTCGATCGGGCAAGCGCTCAGGCCGAGCTCGACGAGAGCCGTGAGCTCTCCGAGCGGCGCAATGTCCCGAATGCGGCTGCCCCACAGACCGAGGAAGCGCAATTCGTGCAGATCCCTCAAAGCTTCCACGCTGTCGACGCTGTTGAAATCGAGATCGAGCCTCTGCAGCCTAACAAGCCGTCCGAGCGGAGTCACGTCTTCCACACGGTTGCTGCGCAGGATGAGGGTCTCAAGACTCACGAGCCCCGCCAACGGGGAAAGGTCCGCGATGTAGTTCTCGCCGAGATCGAGGGTCGTGAGTCCTGTGCAAGCCTCGAGGCCATCGAGGCGACCGATCTCGCTTCCGACGGCACGCAGCTCCGTGAGGTCGGCCAGGCGCTTGCGAGTCAAGGCGTCGGTAGGAGCGCCAAGCGCCGCGCGCACCGCCGCTTCGAGGTGCGAATCGAGGAAGCGGACGCCGGACTCACTCGAACCGGGTCCCATCACGACGAAGAGGACGAGGCCGGCGACCGCGACCAGCACGCGTCCCAGAGTCCGAGAGATGACGCTCATGGCGGGTCAGTGTACGGCGCACAACGCGGCAGTCCACCCAACGAAGAAGGAGGGAGGAAAGCGGCTCTCGTTTCGCTTTCCTCCCTCCCGGAGTCAAGGAGGCGTCGTTGTTTCGGAGGTTTCGTGTCCAGTCTAGCGTCGCGCGCCCTACAGCCAAGGAGCTACGTCCGCCGCGCTCGGGACGCTGGGCACCTCGCAAGGGGACTCGCGCCTACGGGGTCGTCGACTCCCAGTGAAACTGGAACGACAAACCGCAGCAGCTCTTCGTGGAGTCGATGTCGAGCACGAGATACGGCTCACCACACGCCGTCGGGCAGCGGCCGGCTCCGCCGTTCGGGCACGTTGAGCAGAGGCAGCAGGACCAACACGCCGCGCACGGAGTGCAGCAGGAAACGAGGCGAACGTCGGCCGACACGACGCCGGCCGTAGTGGATACGAGGATGCGGTAGAAGCCCGGCCCCACGTCGCGCCCCGCGCCGTCGGTCAAATCCCACACGAAGTCCTGTCCCCACCCGACGACGTCGTCAAACGCCGTGCTGCGGACGAGTGCCCCGTCCACCGTCTCGACAGACCAACCGAGGAGGAACGGCGTCTCGGTCGTCGAGTGCGCCGCGAAGTAGTCGATCGGGAACACGGTGGAGAACGAGATCAACTCGTTGCTGCGAAACGTCACATAGCACGAGGGTTCGAGCCCCCGGGCACAACCGCAATCCGCGGACGCCGAGAGCGCCCACCCGACGACGACCAGCGCCAACAGCCACCCCATACGCCGCATGTCTGCACCTCCACAGTTCTCGAAGCCAATCCAACACACCCGCGGCCGCCAGACCGCGCCAAAGGACTTACCCCCCACGAGCGCCGCGGTTTCGAGACGGGCGTCAGTTCTCCCGCGGAGTCCCTTCGTCGTAGACCGTCTCGATCTTCCTCTTGTGCTCGCGTTCTTCGTTCGCCATGGAGCGGAAGAGCGGGGCCGATTCGCCGCCGAGTTCCGCCAACCGCTCGTAGAGACGAGCCGAGGCTTCCTCTCGCTTCATCGCCACGACGAGCGCTTCGTGCAGGGCTATTCCGGCGCGCGCTTTGATCTCGACCAGTCCCTCGGCCATCGCGAGGTCTGCCGCCTGGTGTGGCTGCGCGACGAGATCCTTCGGCGTGATGTGAGCAAGCAGTTGCCAGTGCCCGTGTTCGCGAGCGCCAAGCTCGCCGAACAGGACGCGCACAGCGGGGTCTACGGTTCTCTGCGCCCAGTCCTTGTAGAACGCCTCCGCCTCCTGCTCCCTCGCCGCGGCGAAGCTGAGGACCTTCTGCAAGGGATCCTTCATCGCCCTGCCTCCTCCGCCCCCCTCGTTGTCTTTGGCCACCGGCGGTTGTCCGGCGCCAATTCCCGGGAGGCGTCGCACGGTACCGGAAAAGCGAAGCCCGTTCCACTGTGCGCCGCCAAGGCGGCCCGCTAGGGGGATGCGGCTAGGAGCTCGACACGCTGGCGCTCCGTGGCGCCGGACGTGGCACGGACGATGATCTCGTAGGTTCCGGCAGCCAGGCCCGTCGTGTCGATCTCGTACGTCACCACTCCCGTCTCTGGGTCTACCTCGCAGTAGAGGTATCGCACCAGCTCGCCCGCCCCATCTCCACCGACGCGCACGAACCCGACAAGCGCCGCGCCCTCGAGAGCCGGCTGCCCGGTTGCGAGATCCAAGAGCACGAACTCGTGGCGGATCGTTACTCCAAGAGTGTAGACCTGCTGAGGAGGGATGAGCCTACCGCCCCCGCCTTCCGATCCGCCTCCGCCGGCGCCCTCCAGCTCGACGTCCGGCACGGACGCCGTCACGATCGGCTGTTGCTGAAGCCAGAGCGCATGCACTTCGATCGCATCCCCCGGCGCCACAAGCTCGGGAATCGGACCGGATCGCGGAATGCGCAGGCTCAGGGACCGGCCGGGGTCGGACGCGACGACCTCGACGCGGAGTTGTTCCAGCGTGAAACGCTGCGTAGCCAGGTAATCGTTCGGAATGACGACGATGCTCGCGTACGTCGGACTGAGGTGAAGCTGCCACGAGTGGATGCCGTCGGCGAATCGCGATGCCTGGACCGTTAAGACCCACATGAGCACGGCGCTGCCGGTCTGCGGCGCCGGGACATCCAATACGACGTGGAGGGATAGCGTCGCATCGTCGGCCCAAAGAACATCCAGAGCGCCACCTGGGAAAGACGTCGTCGCGGCCGCCGCAACGAGCGACACGAGAACGCACATCCCCGCGAGCCACGCGATGCGGCTCATCTACGCATTCCCCCTCTCCGATGGATCGAGGTGGGTGCCCCCGAAGGCTGCACCCACCTCGTCCGCAAAGGCTCCCGTAGGGTTTCCGAGCCCTTCGAGTCTAGACGACCTCCACTTCCATAGTTACCATTTGGCCAGCATTCGTCTGGAAGATCAGCTGGTACGTCCCAGGAGCGAGGCCGTCTGTCGCGATCTCAAACGTGTACTCGCCCGTCGCCTCGTCATACACTGCCTGCGCCCACCCCGCAAACAGCGGAGTCCCGTCCGGGCCCGTTCCGATCAACGATACACTCACGATCGCATCGTAGATTGGAAGACCCGTGATGGGATCTGTCAGTGCAAACGAACCTGAGATCGCTTCGCCGACAGCGAAGACCGTTTGCGCGCCGCCGCCGAGTTCACCACCTCCACCTCCACCTCCGCCGCCAGCCGTTCCGAGCGTGATCAACGTCTGCAGATTCGCTGCCGGGTTCCCCAGAGGGCCATCCGGCTGGGCATCATGCAATAGGTTGGCGATATAGGCTCCGACATCTCCTCCGTAGTACAGCATCGCGTCCCAGAGCCGCGCGACTGCGACGTACTGATCCGCCGCAATCCCGCTCGATAGAAGCGCGACCACGTCGGTGTACGAGTCGTCGGCGTTCTTCGGCAGGTACGGGTCAAAGTCGATGCTTCCGACCGTTCGGGCTTCAATAACCACTAGTTCTTGGGTTCCCCAGTAGTTGAACTCCGCGTCGAGCGTTCCGTCCGCGTTGTTCGTGACAGTCTCGTAGATGTCGTTCCAGTTGATGTGGATCATGCTCGCATCCACGGTCGTTGTCGGGTTTGGCCGGCGAACCTCAATGTTCCCCTTCAAGGTGAACCCCTTCAGAGGTAGCCCCACGACGGTTCCTTCGCTCGCGATAGTCAACGGCCCCTCAATCGTCGTGTGCAGCGCAGACCCCGTTTCGCTGACGAGCGTCACCCCTTCAGTGATTGGCTCCGCCGTCCCGTACGTGTACGTCCCGTGTCGCACTTCGATCGTGTCTTGGCCTGTCAGGGCGTTTGCCCCGCCGATCGCCGCATTTAGGTACCCGCCCGACGGAGCTGGACCCACGTCGTCCACGATGATCAGCATCGGCGAGATCATCTGCACGCCCGCGAGCCCGGCATTCCCGTCCGGGTTCTGCCCCAGCCACGGGCTGAAAATCACGTAGGTGCTCACTGCGTCACCGCTTCCCGCACCCACGCCCGACGGCCCGTCGACGTCACCCCACCAGTTGAGCGTCGCGTCGACTACGGGGCCGGTGGAATCGACTCCACCCTGTGTGTTACCGGCAATGCTGTTGTAGTGCGCCGTGACCAAGCTCGTATCCGTCGCCCAGTACCCCACGAGGATCCCGTACGAGTTGCCCGTGAGCACGTTCAGAGTAAGGTCAGCCGCCGGGTTCGGCCCGAAATACGACGTCACAAGCACGCCGCCAGAGATCGATCCGTCGCTGCTGGCGACTCCGCGGTACCCGGTGATGGTGTTGCCGGTCAGAACTGCGACGGCGCCATCGCCAACTTCGACGCCGTAGCCAACCCAGTCCCCATCACCGTCGCCGAGGAAGAGGTTGCTGTCGATGGTCGCCCGGTTGCCCTGGCCGTCAACAAGGACACCGACCCGCTCGATGTTCTGGAAGGTGTTCCGGGCGATGGTCCAGTCTTGGCCCGTCGTGTCATAAGCGAAGGCGATACCCCAGCCCAGATATTGAGCTGAGCGGATGTTCTCAATCACGTTGTCGGTAATGCTTCCGCTGCCGTGCGTTCGGATGGCCTGACGAACGGCGACACCTGTCCCGTCGAGCGTCACCCCGCTCAAGGACCGTATCCACGCCCGCCTTGACCAGGAACCAGGCTCCCGCGTCTCCACCGCCTACCGCACTCTCGGTCGGGACAAGCACTGTGCCAGCGGCACCGGCTCCTAGGATGGAGTAGTCCTCTCCGATCTCGACTTTCGGGACGCCGTACCGCCCAGTTCGGATGCAGACCAGATCACCGTCCAGCGCCCAATCCAAAGCCGGCTTGAGGTAGCCGGTGGGCCCGATAGGCCCTACATCGTCTACGATGAACACCCAGGTCTGCGCCGCGGTGTTGTTCGCTAGCCAGGGGCTGTAAACCACGCTAGAGGTGACGTAGGCAACGACATTGGCACCACTCGCGCTACCCCACCAGTTGTTCACCGCATCGATGAGCTTGCCGTTCACGCTGTAGATGGCCCACCCTGGACGGAAACTGTTGCCTGCAATGTAGAGCTGCCCGCCAAACGCCCCGGCATCGCCAACGTAGATCGCGGCCCATGCCGGACCTGCGGCGAATGTATTGTTGATGATCTCGGTCGTCCCCGTGACCGAGAATGCGCCGTACCAGCCCCCGCTCAGATCAACGTCCTCCCAGGCGTTGCCCTGGAACGTGCAGCCGTCGAGGGTCAGGCTGCCCGCGCTGGCCCCGCCGCCGAGCAGGATCCCGCTCTCCTTGTTACTTGTGATCGCGACGCCATCGAGGGTCAGCGACGTGAACGTGGACGCCGCCTGCGCCACGGTCAACCCCGCCCCCCGGTTGCCTGAGAGACTCCCTCCCTGCATAAGGAAGGCCCCGATCTGTGACGCGGTCGTGCCCAGGGTGATCCCGGACATTCCATAGGCACTGCTATTCGTGAAAGAGGAGTCCTGGATATCGACGCTCGTGATGGCTACGTTTGCCAGGAACATGCCGTGGCCGCCGTTGCCGTCTACCGTCGTGTCGGTGATGTTGAGGGCTTCGATCTTGGTCTTGTTGGAGATGCCGATCCCGTTCTGCGAGTTGGCCACAATCCTGCAATTCTCGATGGCGATGGTCGCGAACAAGCTGTCCGTGACCAGCATTCCGTTCACCGTGTTGTTGTGCACGTACGTGTCGCGAAGCGTGAGAGTGCCGTAGTTCACACTCGGCGCACCGTAGGTCTGGATCCCGGTGGCGCAGCCCTTGATTTCGAAGCCAGTAATCGTAATGTTCGGTGCCGCCACCTGGAAGCCGTAACCACCTGCCTGCTGGACGATGGCCCCCGCCGCCCCGGACAACGTCACCGACTTGTTCACGTTGACGTTCCCGGCGTAAGTTCCAGCAGCCACCACGATGGTGTCCCCCGTGGATGCGGCATTGTTGATGGCCGCCTGGATCGTCGCGTAGTCACCCGGCACGTTGATGGTCGCCGCCCCCGCCATGATTCCCGCGATAGCCACAGTCGCAAGAGCCCCTGCCCACAGACAGCTACGCCACTTCATGGTTATGCCTCCCCGCCTCCGTAGAAACGGGCTCGGACAACACGTCCCAGGGGAGAGAGCGAGATCACAACGCGCACATCCGCCACGTCCCAAAGGAGCAGCCGAGCCACCACAGCCTCCCAACTTCCCGGCTCCGGCAGCTCGGCCGACCGCGTGAAGGTCCCGTAGCTTTGCGTCCCAGCCTTGCGACTGGTTTGCCCTTTGCAGAGCCCACCCTATTCGCTGAGCCTAGTATAAGCACCTTCCCTGTGTTGCCAAGAGGAAGCTTTCCCTGTTTCCGATCCACTCAGTTACCGGACAGAACACTATGCAAGGAAGATGAAAGGATGCGCGACACTAGCAGGGGGAAAGGCACCATCCTCTCAGCGTTTGCCACGCTTGGATGCCGCCGGCGTCAGTTGGCTGAGATGGGCGCCATCTGTAGACTGGCCGTCATCGTTGTCTGCAAACCACAATGAAGATCTGGAATCGGCAAGAGGATGAGGTTCGGCTGGTCCCCGCAGCGCCGCAGGTGCTTGCACGTCTGACGCCTGGTCGCCGAAAACTGCGGCCGCCCTCCCGAGAGTGCGTGCTCGACGCGGGCGAGCTTCTCTACCGCGGCATTTTCGACGAGGCCCCCATCGGGCTCTACATCACCACCGCGGCCGGAACGATCATCAATGCCAACGCAGAGCTGGCGCGGATGCTTGGATACCCCAGCAAGCAGATGCTTCTCGGGACGAGCGTAGCGGAGATCTACGCTGACCCTCACGATCGAGAGCGCACGATCGACGCTCTCGGGCAGCTCGGCGTCGCGCACCGGTCAGAAGTGGAACTCCGCACGCGCTCCGGTGCGATCATCCTGGCTCTCGACACGTGCTGTGTGGTTCGGAACGAGAGAGGCACGCCCATCTACTACCAAGGCTGCATGCAGGATGTCACCGAGGCCAGAAGGCTCGAGGACCAGCTTCGCCACATGGCTCGCCACGACCCGCTGACCGGCGTCTACAACCGCCACGCGTTGGCCGAGATTCTCGTGGCGGAAGCGGCGCGTTCGCGGCGCTACGGCCATCCGATCGGGATGCTGATGGTCGACGTGGATCGGTTCAAGGAGTTCAACGACCAGTTCGGTCACGCGGCCGGAGACGAGATCCTGAAAGGCATCGCCGGGCTGATCATGCGATGTGTTCGAGACTCCGACATTGTCGTGCGCTACGGCGGCGACGAATTCCTTGTCCTCCTCGTCGAAACCGACGGACAAGCAGTCAGGGTGAAGGAACGGATCGAATGCGCAATGGCACTGGAGTTCGGTGACTCACGGTATGGCGTTCCCGTCACGGTCGCGATCGGCGCCGTGCACTGGTCTCCCGAGACGAAGGAATCGGTCAGCACCTTGCTCAGCCGAGCCGACAAGGCCATGTACGCCGAAAAGGCTGGAAAACAGCCGGGTTGAGAAGTTCAGCCATCATCCGCCGCGTACTGACCTCGATACGCGGGCGGCAGCAGGGCTGCCAGCTTGTACATGATCTTGTCTGTCAGATCCTGTCTGACTGCGTGCGTTACACGGCCTTCCGCCGAGAGATGAAACGGTTCTCCCACCATGATGTGGAACGGCGTTCGCCGAAGGCGCTTCGCGTTGCGCTTCAATGCTTCTCCCCCGTAGAAGGCGAGCGGCAAAATCGGAGCCCCGCTCCGTAGGGCGAGCGCCACGACCCCGGGGTGCCCGCGCTGAAGACACCCGTGGCGACTCCTCGTACCCTCGGGGGCGACGACGAGGATGCCTCCGTCGCGCAGAACGTCGAGGCACGCCCGGAGCGCCGCGAGGTCAGACTCACCTCGTCGAACGGGAATCGCACCCCATAAGTTGAACAGCCATCCGAGGAGAGGGTTCTTCCACGACTCTGCTTTGGCGAGCCCCACAACGCGGCGTGGTCGAAGCCGCGAGTGCAGAACGGGGATCTCGAGGAAACTCACATGGTTGGTCACCAGAATCAGCGGTCCGGCCGCAGGGACCTTCGCGATCTCGGCGTCGTCAACGCGGCAGAGAAGCCGCACGAGTGCGCTCTCCGTTGCATTGACGAAGTGGCTCGCGAACCTCACGAGTTGTCGTCCTCGGCAGCCACGATGATCTCGATCTGTTTCGCCAGAAGCTCCACGTCGAGGCGCTTGCCTGCCGTGCACAGAGTCTCTCCGTCCGAATGCGCCGGAAGTGTCCCCTCTTCGGCGGTGATCGTCACCCGGCTCGCCCGCTCTGTGGTAATCGCTGGGTGCGACCCCTGCGTGCCTTTCATGAATCGAGGCATCAGTCGAAGAACAGCTCGACGGCTGATCTGCGCCGCGATGCACAGGTCGAGCAGGCCGTCGTCCGGCCGCCCGTTGGGCGCCATGAGGAATCCGCCTCCCATCCGGCGGCCGTTCATGATCGATACCATGAGCGCACGTTGCGTGATCGCGCGTCCGTCCAGCTCGATACGGACGAGGGGGGCCTCGAAGTAGAGGAAGATCGTCTTCAGCGCTCCGACAAGGTAGGCCATGAAGCCGTGCAGGTGTCTCAACTTCTGCGCCTCAAAGCCAACAACGGTGTCGAACCCGATCCCTACGCCGTTCCCGAAGTATCGGCCCTGAGGAAAGTCGCCGCCCACGGCACGGCCGACGTCGATCGTCCGTGTGCGGCCCGAAGCCAGAGTCCGAATCGCGGCGTCCAGCTCGCGTGGAACCCCGATTCCGAAGGCGAAGTCGTTGCCTCTCCCCACGGAGAGCACACCCATCACGGCGCAGTGTCCGCGGGCGGCCTTCGCCTGCATCAGCCCGTTGAGGACTTCGTTGGCCGTCCCGTCGCCCCCGACCGCCACGACCACGTCGAACCCGTCGACCGAGGCCTGTTGCGCTAGATCGGCGGCATGCCATGGGCGCTCTGTGCGGACGAGCACGTGGTCGAGTCCGGCGGCCCGCAGGGATTCCTCGACTCGAGGGATCGCGTGCTCGCCCGCCCCGCGGCCTGACACCGGATTCACAATGACATAGAACCTTTTCATCGATCCCATCCTCTTGCCAATAGCACAGCTTCCCGGACCGCGGCTGTCTACCCCACCCGCCTCTGCCGCTCCCACGAGGCACTCCGCCGCCGGCCCCACGATTCTACGCCAAGGAAGCGAGAGTCGCCCCGCACGTCCTGTCCGGCCCGTCCGGGACGCTACACATCCAATCGGAACCCGTCCTCCGTGAACAGGCTCAGGCAGGCGGACGCCGCATCTCGTCGTAGGCCGTTCCTCTGCCCCGCGCGAGCTCGGCAAGCGCTTCCTCGATCCCGAGCGCCGCACGATACGGACGATGAGAAGCCATCGCCTCGACGCTGTCGGCCACTGCGAGGATCCGCGCCTCGAGAAGGATCTCTTCCCCCCGCAAGCCGCTCGGATAGCCAGACCCATCCATCCGCTCGTGATGCTGGAGCACAATCGTCGCAACAGGCCAAGGGAACTCGATCTCGCGCAATATGGCGTACCCGGTCTCGGAGTGCGATCTGACGAGGGCAAACTCAATCGTCGACAACCCGGTCGGCTTGCTCAGGATCTCGGCCGGAACGGAGACTTTGCCTACGTCGTGGAGCAGTCCGGCAACGCGCAGACCCTCGAGGCGGTCTGCGGGCAGACCCATTCTCCTGGCAATCGCCATGGCCACCCTGGTGACGCGCTCCTGGTGTCCGGCCGTGTACGGGTCCCTCATCTCCGTGGTCACCGCAAGCGCATGAATGGTCCCCGAGAGAGCACGCTCGATTCGGTGGGCCGCTTCGACCCGTTCGGTGATGTCGACGAGGATGCCGCGGACGCCAATGGTCCGACCGTCGCGGATGATCGCGCGAGATGACACGAGAGCAGGGAACGTCGTCCCATCGCTCCGAACCGCCGTGTACTCGCCGGCCGGCACCTCGCCCACTTCCACCGCCCGCCGGAACGTCAGCGCGGCCGTCTCCCGCTCCGCCTCCACGACCATCTCCACGACGGCTCTCTTTCCGATCACCTGGTCCTCGGAGTACCCGAACCAATCGAGTCCGATCTTGTTGGCGTACGTCACCAGACCGCTAAGATCCGCTTCGAAGACGCATGTGGGAAGCGCATTCGCAAGCTCTCGATACTTGCGCTCGCTCTCGGCCAGCGCCGCTTCGGACTCTTTCCGCGCCGTGATGTCCTCGATCATGCTGAGGAAGTACTGGACCTTTCCTTCGGCGTTCCGCATGGCCGCCGCGGTCAGGGCACCCCAGACGACGCGGCTGTCCTTTCGGACGTAGCGCTTCTCCGTGCGATACGACGGGATCTCCCCTCGGGCAACCCGCTTGACGGATTCGACGTCGCCACCCACGTGGTCGGGATGCGTGATGTCGACGAACGTCTTCGCCAGGAGTTCTCCCTCCGTGTAGCCCAACATCCGGCAGAATGCGTCGTTGGCACCTGTGAATCGGAAGTCGAGCCCCACGGTGACCATGCCTATCGGGCTCTCTTCGAAGATCCGGCGGAAGCGCTCCTCGCTCTCGCGCACCGCAGCCTCGGCCATCCTGCGGTCGGAGATGTCATCGACGAAGTTGAGCGTGGCAGGGCGACCCTGCCATTCGATACGGACCGCGTTGACCTCCACCCACCGGGCAGAGCCGTCAGCGTGAAGCACTCGGAATGCGTACCCGGTCTCTACATCCTCTCCAGCCAGGCGGCGCCTGTGGCGTTCGACAACCATCGCTCGATCTTCAGGATGGACGAACTCGGGGAACGGCTGAGACGACACGTCTTCCGGACTTCTCCCAAGAAGCTCCGCCGTCGCCTTGTTCGAGAACTTGAGGAACCCATCCTGAGCAACGAAGATGGCTTCGCTGGCGTTTTCCACCAGGAGTCGGTACTTCTCCTCGCTAGACTTCTCCTCGCTAGCGCGCAGCGCCTCGCGGGTCTCTTTCCGCGCCGTGATGTCGCGATGCGTGCCGACTAGCCTCAGCGCCTTTCCACTCGCGTCGCGTGCCACGACCTTCCCGCGACTGAGAATCCAGCGCCAGGCTCCCGACTTCGTCCGCAGGCGAAACTCCATCTCGTACTCGTCCATCTTCCCGTCCAGGCACTCGTTGAGCGACTCCAGGGTCCGCGTCCGGTCCTCGGGATGGAGCAGGCGTTCCCACGTCTCATGGCTCGGCGTCAGCTCGCTCGGCTCGTACCCGAGCATCGTCGCGTAGCGAGGACTGTAGTGCGTGATGCTGGTCTCGAAGTCGACATCGTAGAGCCCGTCGCTCGTCGCGTCGAGCGCGAGTGCCAAGCGCTCTTCGCTTTCCCGCACTGCGGCTGCGGCAGTCTCCTGCAGCGTCACGTCGCGCGCGATCGCGATGTAGTGGGCGAGCGGGCCTCGCTCGTTGCCCTTCGTCGCGATGGACAGGTCAAACCAGCGACGACCGCCGGGAAGATCAAGCGAGTACGTCGTACCGCGGTGGCTTCCGTGCTGCGCGGCATCGCGCAGCGCATCGAGGATACTGCGAGCCGGATCGGGGGGAAGCACCTCCGCAATGGTTCTCCCAAGGAACGAGGCCGGCGATGCGTAGAGTTGCTCTGGATTCGGCGCATGGCATTCGTAGATCCGCCCCTCGGCGTCCACTTCGAACACGAGATCCGGAAACGCTGCGAGTGTCGCGCGAAGCTCCGCGTGCGCCTCCTGGCGAGCCTCCTCGGCCGCCTTGCGATCCGTGATGTCGCGCGACGTGCCCCACCCGCACACGAGACGTCCGCGCTTCACGACCCCTGCAATGCTGTTGAGCGTCCACATCGTCTTGCCTTCACGGTTCTGCGTCATGGCTTCGACGTCGGCGAACCGGTATCCCGTGCGGATCGATGCCGCCACGAAGCGGATCTTGTCCTCGTCGGTCCCCGCAAGAAGGCGCGCGAGGGGGATTCCGATCAGTTCGTCGGGGCTCTCGAAACCGTGCAGCTGTGCGAACGCACGATTGCAGAACCCCAGGCGTGCTCGTGCCACAATGGCCTCCGCCTGTTCGCGCTCGGGAAGCTTGGTCGACACGGACGGCACAACGTCGTATCGCCAAACTCCATCCGCCGTTAGGTCGAGGAACTGCTCGTACGCGACGGCCTCCGCACCTTCAGGGGCACGCGACGCAGGCTTCCGAGCTGGCGGAGCGGTCGCCTTCGTCCCGCGCCGACCCGCCGGCCGCTCCGCGTCGTTCCCCGCCGTGCCGGGCTTCGTGGTCCGCGGCATCGTCGAACACCTCCCAGGCTCTGTCTGGACAGTGCCCCCTCCCTGCGTACGCTCGGTGAGACCGGATGGCCGAGCGGGCTAGCTGAATTGCGACGTACAATGCGGGCAGCGCGTCGCGGCGATCGCGATCGCCGACTTGCAGTAGGGACACACCTTGGTCGTCGGGGCCGCGCCCGCCTTCGGTCTCTGCGATCGCTGATACGCCTTGACGACGAAGAAGACGGCCAACGCGACGACGACGAAGTTGATCAGCGTGTTGATGAACGCCCCATAGTAGATCGCGGCCGCTCCCGCCTGGCGTGCCGCCGACGCCGATTCGTACGTCGTCCCGGACAGATTGATGTACAGGTTGGCGAAGTCGACGTTCCCGATGAGTTTCCCGATGAGCGGCATGACGAGGTCGTTGACGAAAGAGCCGACCACAATGCCAAACGCTGCACCCATGACGAATGCAACGGCCAACTGGACGAGATTCCCTTTGGTGATGAAGTCGCGAAAGTCCTTCCACATCGCGCACCTCCTCTGTTGCCCCACGCCCAGTCTACGACGGTCGGACTGCGACGTGAAGTGCAGCCTCTGCTGGCGTGTCTGCCCGTCAATGAAGCACACTACTTCCTTGCGTCGTGCCCTCATTCATCTCGGGCCACGCCGCTCTCAAGGAGGGATGGGAATGGACGAGTTGGTGAAGCTGGTAACGCAGAAGTTCGGCCTCAACGAGGAAACGGCCAAGCAGGTCGTCACGACCGTAGCCGACTTCCTCAAAGCGAAGCTGCCCGCGCCGGTAGCCGGACAGATCGACAGTCTCCTCGCAGGAGGAAAGGCGGACCTTGGGAGTCTCGCCAAGGGCCTTGGCGGCTTGTTGGGGGGGAAGAAGTAGGCATCCCGTTTCGCGAGCAGCTGTTCCGCGAGTGCCTGTACGGCGGGTCGCCCCGGGACGCGGAATCGAAGAGCCCTTCGACCTTGCGGCCGAAGGGCTCCTGTGTACTACCTGGCTCCGCGCGATGGACCGCTTTCAGACTCCGCACGGCCTCATCCTCCCCAGCGACCTGGTCGGTGCGCGCGGCAATTAGAGGGACTGGGTTGGGGCACATCCGGGGCGCTCGCCGCCCTGGCTCCCGGGGCTTTGGCCTGCGTCGCCGGAGGTGGGTTAGACTGGCTTCGGAATTGGACCGTTCACCGGGCACGGGTCAGCCAGTCAAGAAGGACGCGGGGAAGCGATCCAGAGAGAGGGGATACTATGGTCTTTGCGAAGCTCTGGCTGGTCGGGCTGCTCGTCGCGGTGCTGTTCGTTGCAGCGATACCGCCAACAACCGCCCCGATCATCGTGAACAACGAACTACCTGGACAAGACCCAGCAAGTGTCATCGCGCCGGCACAACCTTGCCCGGACGTGACCACCGCTCAGGTGGCCGCGGCGGAAGGGAGAATGGTCGAACTGCTCGAACGGAATCGGCTAGAGCTGCAAACGGAAATCGCGCAGACTGTCGCCGCCACGGCGGAAGCCGATCAGCGCATGACGCAACTGGGGGAACGGCTAAGGCTCGCCGAGAACGAGGCGGCCGAACGCAAGGCGGAACTGCAAGGCATTCGTGCGGCGATGATTGCTCCGCTTGTCATGACGTGGGTCATTGTCGCGGCCGCAGCCAGCGTCGTGGTAGTCGGCGGCTGCCGGGCCATACGCGCACGACGCATAAGGAAGCAAACTCGCAACGCAACACGGACGGGCACGAAGGAGTAGAACGACCGTCGCCTGTTGTGGGTCCCGACAGATTTCGAATAGCGTAGTGACCGACAGAAGGCTATTACAGCTAGTGGCTCCCCGGATTGGACAAGCTCCGAACTCTCACGGAACTCGACCCCGAGACCGTGGAGGCGCTGTCCTTCGTCAGTTGACTTCCCCGAGTTGCTCGCCAAGACGTGAACTCGTCTGGGGTTGCCGCGGCACGCCGGAGGTCCCATACTGCTCCCGAACACACACCAGGGGACGACATGCAGAAGGACACTCGACAGCTTGCGGCGATCATGCTGACGGACGTTGTCGGCTACACCGCGCTCACGCAGACGGATGAGGCGCTCACCTTAGCTCTCATTGGAGAACATGCTGCATTGCTCCGACCTCTGTTTGCCGAGCACGGCGGTCGCGAGATCAAAGGCACCGGTGACGGGTTTCTCGTCGAGTTCCCCAGCGCCCTCCAGGCCGTCCGATGCGCTGTCGAGATTCAGCGAGCACTTCACGAGCGTAACGCCGCAGTCTCCCTCGAACGCGCCATTCACCTGCGCGTCGGCATTCACCTCGGAGATGTGGTCCACCGGGATGGGGACATCTTCGGCGACGGGGTGAACATCACCGCACGCATCGAGCCGTTGGCGGAGCCCG
>Ga0247841_10006103_pt1 | contig 18938 bp, 21 predicted proteins | sample LaCruzMarch2015__2_FD_192410 | JGI IMG/M metagenome (GOLD analysis project Ga0247841, IMG submission 192410) | Freshwater microbial communities from meromictic Lake La Cruz, Castile-La Mancha, Spain - LaCruzMarch2015_18m | ecosystem: Environmental > Aquatic > Freshwater > Lake | place: Spain... | reverse complement strand
ATGTCCAGCGGCACAAGTCTAAGGTTCTCTCCATCATGGTCCTTTGGGACTTGGTTGGATAGACCCGGTACTTGTACGCCTTAAGCATAGAACTATGTTAAGCAGTTGATTGTATTTAAGGATATTGACTTAACGGGTGGGGTACGATTCATCCCCGGCCTAAAGACCGGGGCGTTCTCTACCCCTACACCCCACGCCTGTAAAGGAAAAGGATTTGGTGACAGATCTGCCTCATTCGGGGACGAATAGGAAGCAACAGCTAAGCGATGGTAGGATCCTTACTATGGGAAAGGAGCCGGACATTGCCATCTTCCATAAGGACGGCAAAATCCAGGTAGCTGTAGAGATCAAGGGTGGCATAGATACCGCCGGTGCTCTTGAAAGGTTCGGAGCTGCTATCAAGAGCCTGGATAGAGCCAAACAGGAGAATCCGGACTCCATAACGGTCTTGATCGTCCATGAGACATCCTTAACCGACACGTCTAATGGAGAGATCGAGAGAAGCAAAAGCATAGATCACAAATTCACCCTAGGCGAACTTATGAGCAAAGGGGAGGAGAAGACAAAGCTCTTTGAGATCATGGGAATATGAAATGCCCCGTCGGAGCCGGGCAGCTTTGTCGGCGAGGAGGTAGAGGCCATGGACAGGCTGGACCGGGAGGGCTACGTGCTCTTTCAGGGAGAATACTGGCAGGCGGAGGCGGAGGAAACTGTAGAAAAGGGCGAGAATGTGGTGATCACCGGCAAGGATGGGGCCCGGCTGAAGGTGAAACGACGGTGAGATTCGAATCATAAATCATCAAGCAATCTCAAATAAAATTATATCTATTTTATTGGCGAGTTAAAGTCAATAAAGCCTCACCTCATTTGGGACTATACAACTGCCCGCTAACTTCCGAAACATAAATATACCAATGACTCCAACCCACTCTTAACGGAAATCCAAACTCGGCTTAAAGTGCCAGTTGGAAAACCGGAACCAGAACACAAACCGGATATCAAACGAGATCCTAACACCCGGACTGAGGAGGATAGCCCGTGGAGAATCAACCTCCGGCTTGGGCCAGACTGCCCAGGTAAGCGTCGGTTCGTCGAAGCAGGAAGCCCCATCCTTTAGGGTGGGGAGAAGGTCACCGGCATAAAAGGTGGGAAATATGACAGGTTTATATAAAGATGTATTGCTGCCAGAGACAGGACAGATTGTAGGAACAGGATGGCTTTCCCCCATGCCCGACATGCGGGATTTTACCACTGACACACCACAGATAGCCAAGTTGGCAAGCAGCCTCAATATGAAGGAAGGGATGAAGATTCCCGCCTCTGTAGATCTAAGAGCGATGTTCTCTCCTGTGGAAAATCAGCTTGACCTTGGCTCATGTACTGCTAACGCTGCTGTAGGTATGGTGGAGTATTGCGAGAGAAAAGCCTTTGGCAAACATATTGAAGGCTCACGCCTCTTTGTTTACAAAGCCACAAGGAATCTCATGGGCGTAACAGGAGACACCGGAGCATGGCTGAGGAATACCATGGGCGCCCTGGTCCTATTTGGAGTCCCGCCTGAGAATTACTGGAAATATGTGGTCGCAGACTTCGATAAGGAGCCTTCCGCCTTCGTCTATGCAGTGGCAGATAACTATGAAAGCTTGAACTATTTCTGCTATGATCCACTCGGAGCAAGTATCCCCAAAGCCACATTGCTGAATAACATAAAGACTTGGCTTGCTGCCGGAGTCCCCTCCATGTTCGGATTTTATGGCTTCCCCTCCTTCAACAATACAGATACATTAGGTGGGATACCCTTCCCAAATAAAGGCGAGAAGGCACAGTGGGGGCATGCCATAGTCGCAGCTGGCTTTGACGACAAAAAGAAGATTAAGAACACCGCGGGCAATACTGTCACAACCGGTGCTCTGCTGATAAGGAATTCCTGGGGGACAGCATGGGGCGATAAGGGGTACGGATGGCTTCCTTATGACTACATCCTCGCCGGACTGGCCTTGGACTTCTGGTCGCTCCTCAGCATGGAATGGGTAGATACTGGCAAGTTTGGCTTTGATTAAGGCCCCTTTTTTTTTTAAATCACGCCGCTTTTGAGAATCTTCAAACCGCCCGTGACACAGAATGCAAAAAAGCAACTGTTCTAGAGGAGACTGAAAAAGAAAAATGCAAAACTTTCAGCTCCTGCTGATCATGGTACCCACGCCTTCCGTGGTGAGCAGCTCCAGCAGTATGGCGTGATGCTTTCTGCCGTCTATGATGTGGGCTTTCTCTACGCCGCCGCGCACCACGGCAACGCAGGCTTCCACTTTAGGGATCATGCCGCCCTTGATGACGCCGTTGGCCACCAGCCGGTCGAAGTCGGAGGCTGGAAACTCGGAGAAGAGCTTCTTGGCCCGATTTTTTCCATTAACTAGATAATCATGCGCTTCAATATAGATGGACAGAGGTTCCATCCTCAAAACTTTGGGCATCTTTGGCTCGTATGTTCGCAGAGAGGCGAAGATGTCGAGCGATCTGGATCTACGGGTGGGGTTTTACCAGGCTCCCTCGCTCTTGGAGTTCATTGCAATGGAGGATGAACTGAGTGACAAGTTGGGCATCAAGGTAGATCTGGTTATGAAAAATGCCTTGAGGCCCTATATTGGTAAGCGCATCCTGGCAGAAGTGATTCCTATATGAAAACGGGGGAGCGAGACTACAGGGATTTTTTAGAGGATATGGCTCAGTATGCGGAAAAGGGGATGCATATTGTGGAAGACCTCGATTACGATGCATTTCAGGGCAATGAGGAGAAGGTACTAGCTGCAATTCGAGTAATTGAAGTCATTGGAGAAGCGGCCAAGAACATACCGCATTCAATTAGAGATAGTTATCAGGAAGTTGAATAGTTACAAAACTAATTCTAATAGCGACGCCTACAAATAAGAAGAATTCAGCATTTCCTGCAGAAGGATGATGGCAGTGGTTGTGCAAAATCTTCTCCAAAAGGTTTTGGTGGCATTAAAAGTTGATGAGGGCGCGAGAACGCCCTGCTCTTTTGCCTTTACCAAATTCAAATCCATTCTCGGCGAGTGGAAATGCTTCACCTCTGACTTGGCGGTACCTTTCTGGCAGATTTATGCGCCCGGTGCCAGGCAATCAGACATCAAGAAGCTCAGCTTGGGAATCTCGGCTGATAACTTCATGCTACTGGCCTATCTTGGGGACGCCTGCCTCCTGGTGATAAAGACCTTTGGGAAGGGAAAAGGGGAAAAGCCGCTTTTTAAGCCCTTGCGAAAACCTGAGGATTACGAGGAGACCGCAAACGTGCTGCAGAAATTTGATCTCAAATCGGATGACCTTATGGCCCACGCTTTTCTTCAGGCGGCCAAAGAGCTTCTGGAGAGGTCTGCAGGAACTGTTTTCATTAACAAGGGCCTCTTTTCCAATTACTTCTTGAAGGAGCGCCTGGCAAAGAGCCTGTCCGAGAGGGGGCGAAGCCTTTCTAAGGAGGCTTTGGGCCTTTTCCCAAAGATCGACGAGTGCCTCTCCTCCGATCCCCTTTCAGCAGTCGGCATTTTGCAGGCCCTGGGCTTCAATTCTCTGGCAAAAAAGGGTGCTGGATACCCCGAATACGCCCTTGACTTTAAAGGTGAGAAGCTGGATGTCTGCTGCGTCGTGGCAAGCGTCGACTCTCTGGATTTCAGGACGGGAGAGATGGCCGCACCCAGCTACCAGGCAGTGGCCAGGCTGAGGGACTGTAGCTGGGCTATCCTCTGCAATGGACCTGTTTGGAGGATCTACTGCAAGAGGTCGCCCTCCGAGAGCACCAGCTTCTTTGAGCTGAACCTGGAGGGCATCTCGGACGCTTCTGATCCGCGTCTGATTTATTTTGCGGCAATATTTTCCGTTCCGTCCTTTATCCCAAAGGGTGGGACCACTGACATTGATCTCATCTATGAAGGGGGCGTCAGCTATGCCAAGGGCCTGGAAGAAGATTTAAAAAGCAAGGTATTCAATGACCAGCTCTTCCTCAATTTAGTGAGAAGCACCCTTGTCTTCGAAAGGACCAGACGCTACAGCGAGGCGGATCTTGAGCAGGGCAAGAGAAGGGCGCTCAAGCTCTTATACCGGCTGATGTTCATCCTTTATGCTGAGGCGCGTGGGCTCACGCCCCTGCAAAATGAGAATTATCGCGCCTCATCCCTGGAAAATATGCGCCTGCGCCTCAACGCCCTGGAAAAAGCTCCCAACGGCAAAGAGGCCTGGAAGTCGCTGCAGGCTCTTTTCCACATGATCCACCAGGGAGACCCTTCCGCCCAGATGCCGGAGTATGATGGCGAGCTGTTTGCAGAAGAAGAGATCGACGGCCTGCAGATTGCCAACCAGCATCTTGTCTCCGCCCTCAAGGATTTGATGCTCTCTTCCGGAGGCGGCATCGACTACCTGAACCTGGGCGTTCGCCAGCTCGGCTCCATTTACGAAGCCCTGCTGGAGTACTCTGTCAAGCAAGCACAGACCGATTTGATGGTCTATAAGGATAGTAGTAGCAAAGATGGGCTGTCCATTCTGGATGCATGCTTCGCTTCAGATCTGCAGGATAAGCCCAAGAGCTTCATCCCTGCCGGGGAGATCTACCTCACCGTGGGCGGTCTGGCCAGGAAAGGAACGGGAAGTTACTACACCCCGGATGAGATCGTCCGCTATCTGGTCAAAGAGGGCTTGAGGCCCCATTTCCAGCGCCGTGAGGTGCTCTTCCGAGGGGATATGGAAAAGCTTCGCGCCCTATTGGACCGCGATCCAGTGCTGGAGCTGAAGACCATAGAGGACCTTCTGGGGCTGGAGGTAGTGGACCCGGCCATGGGAAGCGGCCACTTCCTGGTAGCAGCGGCCAACGAGATCACATCCTGGGCCATCTCGCTCCTGCACGAGAATCCGGATGCTCCCCTCATTGCCCAGGTGGAAGAGGACAGGAGGCAGATCCTGGAGGAGCAGGCCAAAAGAGGCATCATGCTCGATGCCGATCAACTCACTGATGCCGTCATCCTGAAGCGGATGGTGATGAAGCGCTGCGTCTTTGGGGTGGACATCAACCCAATGGCCGTGGAGTTGGCCAAGCTCTCCTTGTGGCTGGAGTCTTTCACCATCGGCTCGCCTCTCACCTTCCTGGACCATCACATGCGCTGCGGCGACAGCCTGATGGGCCTGTGGCGAGGGAGCCTTCGTGAGACCCAGACCCGGCTGCAGCGATTCACTGGAGAACTGGAAGCAGCCGGAAAAGCCCTCTTTCATGGCGTGAGCCAGTCGCATGACCTCTCCCTGGAGGAGCTGCACCGCAGCCGGGACGGCTACGAGCGAGCCCGTCAGATGACAAAGCCCCAGGAGGAGCTGCTGGATTTGCAAGTATCCTCTCTCCTTGATCCGAAGGCTGAGGACGGCAGCCTGGCCCGGAAGTTTGGCGCATTTCACTGGGAGTATGAGTTTCCCGATGCCTTTGCGGAGACGCAGTGGGGCTTCGACCTGGTGGTGATGAATCCGCCCTGGGAGGCAGTAAAGCCTGATGATGACGATTTCTTCTCGGTGCTTCATCCGGGATTTAGAAGGATCAAGAGCAAACCTGAGAAGAGAACCGTGATGGAAAGGCTGCTCAAGGATCCGACGACAAAAGCCGCTTACCAGGATTATCATGAGAAGATAGAGCAGCGCATAAATTTCTACAGATCGACTGAGTACTCTCTGCGAGGAAGTGGGGACACCAATCTCTGGAAGCTCTTTATGGAGCAAGGCATGCGCCTTTTAGCGGAAGGCGGCAGCCTGGCAGTGGTCGTGCCCTCCGGCATCGTCACAGATGAAGGAGCAAAGCCGCTGCGAGAGAAGCTGTTTGAGGGACGGATCAGAGGAATTTTTGAGTTTGAGAACAAGAGAGGAATTTTTCCCGATGTTCACCGAAGCTTCAAATATGCTCTCCTGATCTGGGACAAAGATGAACCAGTCCCGGCATTTCCGGCAGCCTTCTATCTGCATGACGTGCAGTCTCTGGAAGGCAAGGCAGAGCAGGATAAATTCCTGGAGATGCCCATGGAGCTGGTCAGGATCTGCGCCCCGGAGAGCCTCTCCATTCCGGAGGTGCGAAGTGAGCAGCATTTAGAGGTTTTTGCCAGGCTTTACCAGGAGAATCCACTGCTGGGTGATCCGAAGAAGGGATGGCAAGTGGGCCTTGTTGCCGAACTGCATAGAACCAACGACAGCAACCTTTTCCGCAGCGATGGTCAGGGCTGGCCCCTCATCGAAGGCAAATGCTTCCACCAGTTTCTACCTGATTACGAAAAGCACGCCTTCACCGTCGATCCCGATCAAGGATTGAAGAGAACGGCAAGGTGCAAGTTTTACAAAGACGGTTTGAACGGGTTCTTGCATATGATGCCCAGGTTGGCTTTTAGAGATATAGCAAGCAGTACAAATGTGCGAAGCATGATTGCTTGCATCTTGCCGCCAAAAACACTCTGTTCGAATAAGGCACCATTAGCAATTCCACTCGAAAATAACTGTGTACTGAAAGGTAGGAGCTATCTGCAAGTTATTAGCTATTTGGCTGGCGTTTTCGATTCATTTGTGTTTGATTTCCTCATACGCACCCGTGTTAGCATAAATCTCAACTTTTTCTATGTCTACCAAACTCCTGTCCCTGCCGATTATCATAATAGCACCGCCAAAAAAATCATGCGGCTCGCCGCCCGCCTCAGTTCCCCGGACGAGCGTTTCCGGGAGCTTGCTGATGCTGTGGGCGTGCCCTTTGGCCCCCTGACCATGAAGGAGCGGCTGGAGCAGACCGCGGAACTGAACGCCCTGGTGGCCCGCCATTATGGCCTCACTCGCGAAGATCTGGCCGTGATCCTGGACAGCTTCACCAGCTTCGAGGAGGACCCGGAGCTGGAGAATCTGGAGGAGATCAAGTGGAGCGACGTCCTCATGCGCAAGTTCAACGGTGAGGTGCGTAGAAGGGTCATGGGTTACTTCGATGCTCAGGGGAGCCTCTCTGGAAAGGAGGCAGCATGATAAAGCCCCATATTCCCGATACCTTGCCGTTGAAGAGCATTGACTGGGAGCGGCACGTAACCCTCATTGGCAAGGCCAATGCCGCTCTGGCCCGATACGACGGAATTCTCCTGGGCATGGTCAATCCACAGGTGCTTCTCTCGCCGCTGACCACGCGCGAGGCAGTCTTATCATCGCGAATCGAAGGAACTCAGGCATCTCTGGAGGAGGTCTTGCAGTACGAGGCCGATGTTGGAGACCCGGAAAAGAACCTGGATCTGTCCGACAGCCCGCAGGTTCGCGACATTCATGAGATCATCAATTACAGGAAGGCCATGGGAACTGCTGTCGAGAAGATGGCTGGCCGGCCATTTGGCATCAATACCATTCGAGAGCTTCATCGAATACTACTAACCGGCGTCAGAGGCCGGTACAAGGATCCGGGAGAGATCCGGCGCATCCAGAATTATATCGCTTCCCCTGGAGCGCCCATTGATCAGGCAACATTCATCCCGCCTTCTCCGGAGATAATAATGGATGCCCTTTCCAACTGGGAAGATTACCTCTACGAGACGGAAAAAGATCCACTCGTCCAGTTAGCCGTACTCAAAGCCCAGTTTGAATTGATCCACCCCTTCCGGGATGGAAATGGCCGCATCGGCAGGATGCTCGTGCCCATAATTCTCTATCACAAGAAAATACTCTCCCAGCCCATGTTCTACATCAGCGCCTATCTGGAACGGAATCGGGACGTTTACTATGAGCGGCTCTTGGCAATATCCAGAGATGGAGACTGGAATGGATGGATATCATTTTTCCTGGAGGCTCTCGTCCTGCAATCAGAGGAAAACAGCAAGAAAGCAAGAGCTATCCTGGAGCTGTACAACGGCATGAAAACAAGGGTGGCAAAGATCACACGTTCTCAGTATTCCATCCAGACAATTGATGTCCTGTTCTCTAGCCCGGTCATCAATTCCAGCGACTTCTCAATAAAATCGGGAATTCCAGACAGAACCGCCCAAAGAATTATTCAGAGACTGGAGCAGGATGGAATTTTGCGCATGATTCGGGAAGGGAGAGGCAGTCGATCTCCAACTTATCTATTCCTCGATCTTCTGGATATAACTGAAAATGATGATGAGTGAATTTGCGCGTCATCCGTGACGCACAAATTGGTTTGTGCGACATATTTGGCGAAATATGACGCGCAAATGAGGTGCTAAAATGAGCAAGAACAAAAAGGAGATTATCGACAACGAGGACGGCACCATGGCCGAGTTCCTGAAAAATGCCCTGCAAGATAACCACGGCCAGGTCTCCATCGCCACGGGCTACTTCAATGTGGAAGGCTATGCCGATCTGCGGGCCCCTCTGCGGGAAGCGGCCAAGAGAGAAGACTTTAGTCTACGCCTCCTGATCGGCAATGAAGCCGTGGTAAGAAAGGATGCTGCTCTGCAGTGCGAAGTCGAGGCAGAGGCAGAGGGCTCTCTGCCCGATGAGCTGGAGGGGCTTACCATCAACGACAGCTACGCCTCTCTGGTGGGCGATCTGGTGCAATTCCTGAAGCGGGAAAAGGTGGAACTTCGCCAGAACCCGGAGCGCTTCTCACATGCCAAGTGTTACATCTTTGAAGACCTGGCAGTTGTGGGCTCAAGCAACTTCACCAGGCCCGGCCTGCAAAAGAACATCGAGCTGAATGCCGCCCTCTATCAACCATCTGCCCAAAATTTGGTGGAGCAGTGGTTTGAGAGGAGATGGATCAAAGGTGAGGACATCAAGCAGGAGATCATAAGCGTCCTGGAGGACTCCAAATTCGGCCACCCACTCGATCCTTTCCAGATGTACATGAAGTTCCTCTACGAGTACTACCGGCCCAGGCTTGAGGAGCTGGAGCAGGAGAAGGGCAAAATCCTGGAGCTGGCCGGATTTCAGCAGGACGCCTTCAGCTCCGCCAAGAGAATTCTCGCCAAGTATGGAGGCGTGCTCATCGCCGACTCCACGGGCCTGGGCAAGACCCACATCGCTCTGGAGCTTTTGCGCGAGTACGTGGCCGTGCGGAGAATGAAGGCCATGGTCATCGCTCCTTCCCAGGTTCTCAATGCCGTCTGGGAGCCAAAGCTCATGGAAGAGAGCATCAAGACCATGAACGTCACCATCGAGAGAACCGGCACACCCAGTTTTCAGCCGGAAAAGTACATCGACTACGACCTCCTGGTCATAGACGAGAGCCAGAACTATCGCAACGCTTCCACCAACAGGTACGCAAATCTGCTCAAGCTCATCGCCGGCGGAAAGAAAAAAATGGTGGTGCTCATGACCGCCACCCCGGTAAACAATTCCTTGCTCGATCTCTATCATCAGCTCACTCTGATCACAGCCGGAGATGATGCCTATTTCGCAGACCTGGGAATTCCTGATCTGAGAGCCCACTTCCTATCTGCGGAACGAAAGGAGTTGACGGAAGGAATCGAGCAAATTGTGCGCCTCTTAGACGAAATCATGATCAGAAGGACCCGGCAGTTCATTGTCGATAACTATCCCGAGACCACTATCAACGGCAAGCCTGTGCGCTTTCCCAAAAGAAGGCTTCGCAAGGTGGAGTACAGCCTCACCGCTCTCTTCGGAGATCAGATCTACAAGAAAGTGCTGGATACCATTGAGGAGCTGCACCTTGTGCCTTACCGGGCCGACTTCTACATCAAGACCCTGGAGGACAAAGCGCGAAAAGAAGCAACTCTTCGGGCTGAGCTGCAGAAGTTTGGCCTCCTCAAGAGATTTGAAAGCAGCGTTGAGGCCATAAGAACCAGCATTAACCGGCTGGTGAAGTTCTATGAGTACTTCGAAAAAATGCTGGCTTCGGGAAAGATCCTGAAGAGCCACGCATTCCAAAAGGCCCTAAACCAAATAGGCAATTCTCTGGAGGACGAAGCTGCCTTCTTTGCAGAAATAGAGAAGATTGAACTCGTTTCTCTGACGGCGGAATACGATAAGCCACAGATGAAAAAGGATATCAAAGAAGATCTGGTGAGGCTGAACGAGCTTAAGCTTGATCTGGATCGCATACCAGCCTATGCCGACAGAAAGCTCCAGGCCCTGGGAGAGCTTCTGGTCAAGGATAGAGTCTTTCAGAATGATGGGAAGAAGTGTTTGGTTTTCACCCAGTACATGGACACTGCGGAATATCTTTACAGAAATCTCAAAGATCAGATGGAGAAACAGGGCCTAAAAATCAGCATCCTTACAGGAAAGACGGCCTCCAAAGAGCGGGAGAAGATTATCATGGCCTTCGCTCCCAAGGCCAATAAGCTGCAGGCCGGCCTTGTCCCAGAGACTGATCTTCTCATCAGCACCGACGTTCTATCCGAGGGGCAGAACCTACAAGATGCCAACTACGTCGTAAACTACGATCTTCCCTGGAACCCTATGAGAATTGTCCAGAGGGTTGGCCGGGTAGACCGGATAGGCAGCGAATACGAAACTGTGACAGCAGCGGTCTTCTGGCCGGAGAATGCTTTAGAGGATATCCTTGGCTTGATGAGGCGGCTGGAAGAGAAAATAACAAAGATCTCTGAAGTTGTAGGCTTAGAATCACCTATTCTTGGGGAGGCGGCAAATCCTAAGAACTTCAATGCCTTGGCCAGGATAGCGGTGCAGGATCAAACCGTTCTGGATGATATGGAGAGAGCTTCAGAGCTTCTGCCTGCGCGAACGCCCTATCAGATGATCCTGACCCATTTGAGAAAGGAAGGAGAAAAGGGCCTTAAGGGCATAAGTTCAGGAAAAAGAAGCGGTAAGACCTCTAAGGAGAACGGCCTGATAATATTTTACCGCGAGATTAAATCCCTGGAGGGAATACACCTTCTGCACTATGATTTCAAGAGGAAACGGTTTGAACACTACAATGATGTGAGCTGGATCTTTCAAGAGATGGAGTGTAATGAGGGCGAGCTGCTGCATATTCCTATGAAAGGCTTTGAAGCTTTTCGGCTGTTCAAAGAGATCGATGGCAAAGCCAGAGATGAGCTGATATCGATCATCAATTCTCCACTTGATGCAAAGAACGCTCAGAGAACGGGCTCCAAGCATCAACGCGAGCTTAAGGGCATGATTCTTGCCGCTCTTAGCGCAGGCAATATCTCGCAAAAAGATGCATCGGATATTTACGCCATAATGAACAGGCAAAACCTGGTTGCCTGGGAGGACGAATTTTTGGAAATCCACCAGGATTATAGAATTCATCAGGACGCCGGTGTTTTGCTCTCCTCCCTCAGAGATCTCTTCCAGAGATACAAGATCAACTCAAGCCGCCATGAGAAGAGAAGATGCATAAAGCTAAATCCTCGGGACTTAGTAGTAGTTGGGTACGAGTTTCTCTCACCCATAGGTCAGACAACCCAAGAAACGATCGCACGATGGTGAGCTCTCTGACAAAAGCATAATCAATCTCGTTACGCGAACAATTACGCTAAAATAGCTGTCCGGGAAGAAAGCTTCGGAAAAAGCATTTATACTTGTTTCTGCGTAAGGGTTCTGGTTTGTTCCTTATCATTTGGAGGATTGAAGGATTTGACAACTGTTTACGACGTACCTCCCCATGACTTAATAGCTGCCGTGGCCCAGGAGCTAAAGGCGGCGGGCAAGGTTCAGCCCCCCGAATGGGCTGAGTTTGCCAAGACTGGGGTAAATAGGGAGATGTCTCCCACAAATCCCGACTGGTGGTTTGTGCGGTGCGCATCAGTGCTACGCAGAATATATATCGACGGCCCGGTGGGCGTTTCCCGCCTTAGAAGCTTCTACGGCGGAAAGCACCGCAGGGGTGTAGCTACAGGATTCTTTGCCAAGGGCAGCGGCTCAGTGGCAAGAGAGTCCCTGCAGCAGCTGGAGAAGGCCGGCTACGTGAAGAAGCTAAAGAAAGGACGCCAAATGACCCCCGCGGGTCAGGCATACCTTGATGGGGTAGCCCATAAGATAAGAAGCCAGATGCAAGGTTCGGCTGCACCTGTAGCAGAACCTGCTGCCGATTCGGCATAAAGAGAGGCGAGGACGGAAAAAGTATGGCTGATGATGAGCTTGCAGATTTAAGACGAAAGAGGATGGATCAGATCCAAAAACAGCAGATGGATTCGCAAATGGCCGCTGCTTCGCAAGAGCAGGCAGCGCAAGAGATGGAGGCCAAAAAGGCAAACTTGATGCGAACCATCCTCACCCCCGAAGCCCGGGAGCGGCTCAATGCGATACGCATGACCAAGCCCGAGTTCGTCTCTCAGATTGAAGGCCAGCTCATCATGCTCGCTCAGAGCGGCAGGCTGAGGGGCGCAATCACAGACGAGCAGCTCAAGGCGATCCTCAAGCAGGCCCAGCCCACGAAGAGAGACATCACCATAACCAGGAGATAAAGCGGCTGTAAGCTGTAGGCAGTTTATGAAAGTTGCAGTCTTATTTTCCGGCGGAAAAGATAGCAGCCTGGCGGCTCTTCTTCTCGAACCGTTCTTTGACGAGATAGAGCTTGTCACCTTCAGCTTCGGCCATGATGATGCCTGGACGAGAGCGGCTGATGCTGCTCTGGAACTGGACCACCCCCATAGGAGGATGGTCTTTGAAGACGGCGTCCTGGAAAAGGCCCTGGAGATACTGCTTTGCACGGGCTATCCCAATGATGCTCTCAATTATGTTCATCCTATTGCAGTAGAGACTGTAGCGAAAGAGTGCGAATTTGTAGCGGACGGGACGAGGCGGGATGATCGCGCACCCAAAATGGGCTTTAGCGCTATCCGAAGCCTGGAAGACCGGTTGCACATGCAATACTTAAGACCCCTGGCGGGCCTGGGTCAAAAGACCATCCGGGCCATGGCCTCGCGCTATTTGGACTTCGAGGAAGAGCTATCCGAGAAGTATCCCGCCTCGGACTTCGAGGTGGGCCTGAGATATGCGCTAAAAGAGAGGTACGGCCAGGCTAAGGTCGATGGGATCTTCCCCACCAATCATACGCACACCAGAGTTATCCGGAGGAAGAGATTTGTCCAAGAAATTAAAGGGCAAGAAGATCAGGCTTGCCAAGGCGTTCAATCAGAATCGTAGGGTCCCCTCCTGGGTCATTGTCAAGACCATGAGGCAGGTAGTTACTCATCCCAAGAGACGGCATTGGAGAAGAAGCAGCTTAGAGAGATAGACATGGCGGACACAGAAAGAGTTTACACCATACCCCTGGGTATAGTCAAATGCGCTCCCATTTACAGAAGGTCCAACCGGGCCATAACCGAGATTAGGACCTACCTCGCCCGGCATATGAAGGTGGAAAAGAAAAATATAAAGATCGACCCCGGCCTGAGCGAAGTCATCTGGGCCAGAGGCGATATGAAGCCTCCCCGGCGCGTAAGGGTGCGCGCGGTCAAGTTCGAAGACGGCGGGGTTAAGGCGGAGTTTGCTGGTGACAGATAAGCGATTGAAGATAGCAGGAAGCAGCCTTCTCGGAGTATTTGCCAGATGCACGGATAAGGTTCTCCTCGTGCCGCTTGAAGTGGGCGAAGAGGACCAGCAAGTCCTAGAGGCCGGGCTGAAAGTGCCGGTCGTGCGGGTGCTGGCGGGGGTTGGCTCCGTCTTGGGGTCCCTGGTCGCTGCCAACAGCAATGGCTTTGTGGTTACCCATCATGCCGGCAATGAGGAGATTGAGATTCTTCGCGAACACGGCACGGTATCGAGGCTGCCGGCCAGGATCAATGCCGCGGGCAATGTGATTTTGGTCAACGACAGCGCTGCCCTGGTCCATCCGGAGCTGTCGATCAAGGCCTGCGAGACGGTAGAGCAGACTCTAGGCGTGAAGGTGGAGAAAGGCACCATTGGCGGCCTGAAGACCGTGGGAATGGCGGGCGTGGCAACCAATCGGGGTCTCCTCGTGCACCCGCGCATCTCCGAGGAGGAGATAACCGTCTTAGAGGAGCTCTTCGAGCTGCCTCTGGACGTGGGCACAGTGAACCTCGGCTCACCGCTGGTGGGCTCAGGAGTGCTGGCCAACAGCCATGGTTATTTCGCAGGAATAGGAACCTCTGGCCCAGAGCTGGGGCGCATCGTGGACGCACTAGGTTTCCTGGTTTAATATTGTTTAATATAGTAGGGGTGGAATAGTGAGCAATTTCGAGATCAAAGGAAAGTACAAGGGAGGACTTGTCGGCAAGACCTGGCTGCCCTTTAGCAAGGTTGTAGAGAGCCAGAACGAGAAAAATGCCGTAAATAAAGTCTATTCCCTCATGGGAAGCGAACACGGCCTGAAGAGGGGCCTCATCAAGATAGACGAGGTGTTGGCTGTTGAGTAGCGCTCCTGGAGGCGAGGAGGAAGTCAGAAGGCTCCTGGCCGCATATCAGCAGTACCAGGCCCAGGCGGACAGCATCATGCAGCAGCTCAGTCTGACGCAGATCACGGCTGAGGGCCTGGAGAGGGCGCTGCTTGCAGTAGAGGCCCTGGACACGGCACAGGTCGGACAGGAGATTCTCGTTCCCATCGGATCTGGATCTTTCATCCACGGAAGTCTCGCCTCGAAGGAGATAGTAGTTTTGAATGTGGGCGCGGGCGTGAGCATTGAAAAGACCGCAGCCGAGGCTAAGGATATTCTGAAGGTTAGAAAGGCAGAAGTTCTTGAGGGATCTAAAAAGCTTAATGCTGTTCTTGCCAAGATCGATCAAGAGATGCAAAAGATCCAGGCCATAATGCAGCAATTTGAAGCTAGCGCAGAGCAGCATCAGCACGGCCCAGGGAGCGAAGGGGTTGTTTAGTCGCTTCAAGGAGAAGCTCTCCGGCTTCAAAGAGGCTCTGTCCTCTAAAATTGCCGAGAAGGTCTCCCTGGCCGAGAAGATAGCCGGAAAGAAAGATGAAACGCTCGCGGAGAATGGAATGGGCCGGGAAGCCGATTGCAAAGCAATCAGCGCTTCTCAATCCGGTGCTTCTCCCCCAAATTCCCCCCATGGTGTTGCCGACAACAAGGCCAAGAGCCGATTCACCTTCCTGGAAAAGGCCAAGAGCCTGATATTTGAGCAGGAAGTAATCCTGGAAGAAAAGGATCTTGATGAGCCCATGTGGGCCCTGGAGATGGCCCTCATGGAGAGCGACGTGGCATTGCCCGTGGCGGAAGAGATTGTCAGGGAGGTCAAGAGCAATCTGGTGGGAATGAAGAGGAAGATTGGCGCGAATACCGGTGCCATCGCCGAGCAGTCCCTCCGAAATGCTCTTTTAACGCTTCTTTCCAGAAACTATCTGGACTTTGACGAGTACATCAAAACCAATGAAAAGCCCATCAAGATTCTTTTCGTAGGTGTGAACGGCACAGGAAAGACGACCAGCATCGCCAAGGTGGCCAGGTACCTGATGAACCAGAGTTACTCCGTGGTTTTGGCCGCAGGCGATACCTTTCGAGCCGGAGCCATTGAGCAGCTGGAGGTGCACGGCAACAACCTGGGCCTGAAAGTCGTCAAGCACAAGACGGGCGGCGATCCGGCGGCTGTGATCTTCGATGCTATCGAGTATGCCAGGGCGCACAACAAGGATGTCGTGCTGGCGGATACGGCGGGAAGGCTCCATACTAACATCAATCTCATGGATCAGATGAGAAAGATCGTGCGCGTGACCAAGCCCGATCTGCTCATCTTCGTCGATGAAGCAATAGCCGGCAATGATGCCGTGGAGCGGGCGCGCCTCTTCAATGAGTCGGTGCCCATCGACGGCACCATCCTCACCAAGACAGATGCCGACGCCAAGGGCGGCTCCGCAATTTCGATTGCCTACATCACCGGCAAACCGGTCTTGTTTTTGGGCATAGGCCAGACCTATCCCGATCTGGTGAAGTTCGAGCCAGAGTGGCTGGTGGACAGGCTGATGGGAGAGGCAGAAGCGTAAATTTCTTCGGCAAGGCATTGGTTACATAGTCTCAATTGCTATGAGAAATCCAATGGCTCTTTCCGCCAGAGTGTATCTATGCACCAGTGCCTTGAACCTCTTGCCGTGGTTGGGCTCAAGCAGATGGGCAAGCTCGTGCACAATCACATAATCTTCAACCCACTGAGGGAGACTGGCCAGCTTGCTGCTGATGCGAATGGTCCGGGCGGTACAGTTGCAGGACCCGCGCCTGCGCTCCTGGTTTGAAGTGTACTGGATGCTGTTCCAGGTCAGAAACCCTTGAAAGTATCTGCTGTTTAGAAGGCAGGCCCTTTCATGCAGATGGGCATCATCCTTTGGGTAGACCCGCTTCTCCAGTCGAGTGCGCAGTTTTTCTATGTGACCCTGCAAAACAGCGTCTGAGATAGAGGCCGGTGCTAAAACCTCCATCTTTCCACCCACCATCCTGGCCTGGATGGTCTTCCTGCGTCGCGCAGATCTCTTAATCAGAATCTCCATAGCTAAAATCCCCCAGGTACACCAATGGTTCATCGGCTAGCTATTAATAACTTCCTTTTGATGATAGTATATAAAAAATAACAAAGTTTAGGTTTGCATTCAGATTGGATGGCAGGAGAAACATCTCTTAGCCGGCTGCTGGCAAGACTCAAGAGAAGCCTAGCTGGCTGACAGGGACGCGCGCCCGTGCGTGGGGGCCCGGCTGCGCACGGGGGCCGGGGCGGCGGAGCAGGCGGGCATGCGGCGAAAGGGGCCTGGAGAACGTAAATCTGCGATCCGCAAATTTGATCGGTCTTCATCATAAAATGATTGCTTCCATCAGGTTATTGCTGCTTATTACCGAATTGACATTGATGCTGGGCGGGGCTATGGCTTCGGACGAATTTGAATTATCTGCTGCTTCGAATTCCTTTGATAATAGTATTGAAGAGCTGCAAAGCACTTCATCCGAGAATGAGCAGTTTTTGGATATTTCCAGCTACGTGATGGGCTCATCCAACGCAATGGTCTTTCGGCCACAATACTCAGAGCAACCCTATCTTGTCATAACCCCAGCCAGCGGAGCAGCGCCGCTTGCGGCAACTTTGCAGGTGAAAGGAATGGAGGCGACTGCCTTTTTATTCTGGGAATTAGACTGGGATGGAGACGGTCAAAAGGATACAATGGGCCAGGGATTGCCTTTTCAAGAGGTCACGTATTCATTTCCAGGAAATTACGTTCCAGTCTTTAATTTTTACAATGTTAGAAATGAGCTGATCGCCCAGGCAAGCAGCTCCATTAAAGTGACAGATCAATCATCAAATGGCGCAGGTGATACGGGAAGCCAAAGCCAGGCACTTACCGTAGCCCCAAGCGGCTGGGGGATAGTCAAAGATACACAGAGCTCCGGCGGCAGACGTCCTGTCGGGAATCTGAGCGATGCACCGGATGGCTGGTCTCCCCCATCTGAGGAGTTCACTGAAGTACCTCAAGCCGCAACTTTCTGCCTCCGTTGAGAGGGGGCCAGCCCCGCTCACGGTCAGCTTCGACGCCAGCAGAACATTTCCCCGCTACGGTGTGATGCGATTCAACTATGATGTCACCTGGGGCCCGCATGAGGCAGAGGATGACGGTTACTATCTCTATTCAGGAAACAATCCACAATGGACGCATACCTTTGCTGAGTACGGAATTTATTTGGTGATTCTGGATGTGGAGGCTAATTCGGGAAAGAGCGCCAGGGTCACCAAAGTGATATTTGTGCTTTGATCAGGCCATCCTTTCCAGCAGGCCAGTGCGCGCCCCGGCGCAGGGCTGCGCTCGTGGGCTAGGGCGGGGGGAGAATGCGGGCATGCGACGAAGCGGGCTGGCAGAACACGAATTTGCGGCAATCCTTTTTTTTTGCTCCCTTCGAGGGCCTTCGCGCCGTTTCTCGCACGCGAAGGCGCGAAGCCGCGAAGTTCGGATGAGTGGTCTGCAGATCTGCCTGAATACCCGCACGTCCATTTCCCTGGCCACTGGTTTTCAGTCCTGGGGCCGAAAAGGGCATGCTACACTGCAACTTCTATGCTTCTTGCGGTGACGGTCGGCTTCGGGATAGGAATATTATCCTCCATAAGACCCTCCATATGAAACACTATTGCCTCTTTCATCAACTGAAGGACTTCCTCTTCAGTTTCGCCCGCAGCGACCACGCCGGGTAGATCCGGGCAGTATGCAGAGTAATTTTCTCGACCTGATTCAATGATAATCGTATATTTAGTCATCTATGGATCTCCATTAGGCCCGCTTGCTTTAATATACTTTTCAGGGTCTTGGGATGAAGGTCGAGGTTAAGCCTGCCGGCAATCGTCACCCGTCCACTCCGAAACGGGTGCTTGAACTGCCTATGGCTTCCAACGGTACGTTCCAGATACCATCCCTCGGCTTCTATGAGCTTAATTACATCCCGAATTCTCATTAGCTTTTCATTCCCGTGACGATGAGATCATGCCTATTTCCTTCCAAGCTTCCCTGCGAACTTGATATAATTACAGGTGTGACTTGCGAAAGGAATGATATAGTGATTTTGGGCGGACATCATGGGTTCTTCGCGCCGGTTCTCGCACGCGAAGCCGCGAAGTTCCGGCTTCATAGACGAATACATGAATCAAGGAGGCCATTTTGCTCTATCTGGAGACTGAAGGCAGCAGCACTGTTGGTTGCTTTGTGGGGGGGCCGGGTCGCTCCAGTTGAGACCTGTTGAAGGTGAGGCAGTCATCAAAGCCCTGGGAAGAGTCAGCCTGTCATCCTGCACGGCAGGGAGGCTGCCACATCGTAAAGCATCCCGATGGAGATAATGAGCGATGTGGGATTGAGTAAGAAGGAGTTTCTGGAGTTGCTGGAAGGCTAGCATATCAAATCGAAGATAATCGCATCGCCTGCCACCGCCAGGAACGCGCGCCCGTGCGTGGGGCCACCGCGAGAGGGGCGGCGGAGTACGCGGGCATGCGGCAAAGGGGGGGCTGGTTTTTGGGAGACGATGGCAGTTTGCTATTATTATTAGCTGATAATTATATCCTAG
>Ga0247841_10006102_pt1 | contig 18939 bp, 21 predicted proteins | sample LaCruzMarch2015__2_FD_192410 | JGI IMG/M metagenome (GOLD analysis project Ga0247841, IMG submission 192410) | Freshwater microbial communities from meromictic Lake La Cruz, Castile-La Mancha, Spain - LaCruzMarch2015_18m | ecosystem: Environmental > Aquatic > Freshwater > Lake | place: Spain... | reverse complement strand
GGGATATCAAAAATCCCATAATTAATACCTGAGCCTATGTCTGATCCATTTCCTGTTCCGTTTCCACTAGCAACAGTCCAAATAGAAGTAGTGGAAGTCCATTGAGAAACACCATTGGAATCTGAGGTTAAAACTTTTCCAACACCCTGCTGACCATCAACCAGCGTCAACAAACCTAAAGAACTACTTGGAATTCCACCGATCTGTAGTTTTGATAAATAAAAGGCTTGATTGGAAACTAAATTATTTGTAAAACCTAAACCTCCCCAACGTTTTTGATTTGAGGCAGAATTAACACCAATATTTATTGGTGCATCGGTGTTATTGTTAGTTGGCGAATTCACTGGGACTGTCCATGCAACCAAAGAGTCCACAACTACCAGTGTAATGGCTATCAAAATAGTGTAAGCAATTTTATTAAAATATTTTTTTTTCATATAATCATCGACAAATTACTGTACCGTCAGGTTGAGTCTTTCCCGCAGTCTTTTTACTTGAGCCAGTATCAAAAACCCAAAAACCATTGCTACAAATATAATAGTCCCAGTATTGTTGACTACCAGAATAATCAGAAAAACCTGAGCCTTGATGTTGTTGTTGGATAACACAAGTCTTACCATTGTTATATTGTTTAGAGCTCCACTGACATTTTCCATTCGGCAAAACCACTATTTCACCAGTGATCACTGTACTATTGTTTACACTACCAAAAGACCCTAAACTACTCAATACCCCGTTAAGATAAGAAGTGTCTGAATTTCCTACAACAGGATTTCCATCTGATCCAACAACTACTGATAAAGCACTCGGATCAACCCAATGACCCACACCATCAGCATCAGAAACCAAAACTTTACCAGCACCGTGACTACTGTCTATAATTTGTATATTTCCAAGTGAACCGTCAGGCAAACCACCAACTCGCAATATATTGTAATATCCAGTATTCGCATATAAATCAGCGGTAACCCCTAAACTACCAGATGTTACCTGTAAAGGCTGTATCGAAGAATTACCAACATTTAATGGGGCTGGTATATTATTACCGGGGTTAGTAGCCGTTGGTCCTGCCCAAGCTAAAACATATCCAGCTCCAGTAAGAATAGCTATTGTTAATATGATGGTTTTTAAAGATTTCGTAATTTGTTTTTTCATTTTATTACTCTAAATTGACTGCAATGTGCCAACAACACTGCTTCCGTCGGAACATCGCGGAGTTGGAGGATTGCCTGTTTGAGGAGAATATGGACCAGGGTAACCACCGTCTCTTCCTGGATACAAAGTTTTCTGACTATCAAAAAACCAATAACTAGCATAGCAAGTATAATAATCCCAGTAATATTGGGTTCCTACATAGTCACCGTTTTTCCCACCACCCCAAACACCAACATGTTGTTGTAAATCAACACAAGATTGACCATGACCATAGACACGGTCACCCCAAACACACGAACCGCCTGGAGCATAAACCACTCCACCAGAAGACCCCCCTCCATTTCCTCCTCCGGTACCTCCTCCGGTACTCCCTACAGTTGGCAGACCTAAAGTACTTGTTGCCACCCAATGAGCAATACCACTAGCATCAGAAACTAACACCTTACCGACACCTTGATTACCATCAACATATTTAAAAGTTCCAACTGCTCCAACTGAAGTTATACCACCAACCTTGATAAATTTACCATAAGAAGAATTAGCTTGAAGTCCGGTCGTAACATTAATAGTTCCATTAGCTGATTGAGAAGAAGCGGCCGAAGTTCCAACATTCAAAGGAGTAATAGCATTTGGATTTGGTGCAGGAGTATTTAATTCACTCCACATACCGGCCAAGGCATAGCTTGAACCAATAACAAACACAACCACTATCGAGGCTATCTTTAGAGATTGAGTGAATTTGTAATTCATAATATTTTAAAACAACTAAAGTAATTTTACTATTACTGGCAATAAAAAACAATCACTGAAAAAAACAAAAAACTTTTACCTAAAATCCACACTGAACATTTCCACCAAAGCCACCGGCACAAACAATACCAGCAGCTGTGTTGCTATAAGTCCAACCAGTAGCTGTGCAGGTTGCTAGAAAACATCGAGTACTATTAGAAGATAAATAACATGGTGCGATATTCTTATAGACGTAATCTAATCGGTAAACACATTTAGTACCAACCGTATAACTTTTATTATTATAAATACAAGTAGATCCACCACTAGTTGTACATGTAATATTCCCCGATGAAGTTATTGCTGTAATAGCTTTTCCTTTAGTACAATTATATGTTTTAACACCTCCTAAAGTGGTACTACTTGGATCTGGTAAGTTTACACAGTTTACTTCACCTGTATCACTAACACTAGACACTACTTGTCCAGACAGACAATTACTAGCAACTATATTACCTGTACCAGCTGGCGCTTTTTTCCAACCGCCAAGTCCTTTGTCATCTGATACCAAAACATAACCCGCGACTGGTCCAGAACTAATCTGCAATATAACAGCATTGATACTGTTAGAACGCAGTAGGTTAACAACTTCAAAGTCTCCCGTTTTTGTTTGATCTTTTGTTCCTATATTCAACGGTTCGGCGGTATTATTGCTTGGATCAGGAATATTAGAAGGTTCATTCCAAGAAGCAAAAACATAACTAACACTTATAAAAATAATTAGTATGCTTATTGCTTTTTTAAAATATAATATATTATATTTCATAATTATGAAGGTAAATAACCACATCTCATTCCGTTAACTGCCGATGGGATACAAGTTTTATCCGTTATTTGAGTCCACCCGGTAGCGGTGCATTCTAGCCAATAATACTTTTCTTCTCCCATTGTTCCATGATCTTGACAATATGCCGGTGAAACCCAAGTTTGTTTATTTATACAACGCGCACCAATACTGTACATTCTCCCATTAAAAACACAAATAGCAGAATTATTGTTACCACATACAGGTGTTCCTGAAGCGTCAACGCTTAATATCTCCTGTTTTAAACCTGAACAATCTTTTGACTTAACCCCACCTAATACAGCAGAAGTTGAGGTTGGTAAGGTTGTGCAAACTAATTTTCCATTAGAATCGACTGCGTTTGCCAATTGCCCTGACAAACAAGAACTAGTAGCAACGAGACCGGAAGCCGTAATTAATTGCCAGCTACCGTTTCCATTACTATCAGTTGCAAGTATAGATCCCGAAGCCACAGATGATCCTAATTTAAAAAGACCGGTTTTCAAATAAGCGGCAGAAACAATATTCGTTACCTGTAGCTGATTATACTTTATTTGATATGTATTACTAAAATCTATTGGAGCGTCAGTATTATTCACAACTCTATTAACAGGACCTGTAAAAGGCACAGTCCACGCGGACAAAAAACCAACACCGACAACCATAGACACCACCATTATAATTAAACGATATTTCATTTGTTTTATATTTTAGGAATAGTAGTATCGGTAATGTAATTCGCATTACAATAATACCCTTCCACACTACAATAACTTACTGAAGTATTGGCAGTCATGTTTCCATTTGTATCACAAATTTTGTAGAAATATCTATATCCAGCTGATCCAGACGAATCACAACCTCCATTTGGAGAGCCATAATAGCGAGCTGCATAAAAACAAGTTCCACCCACACTATAAATACGGCCCATAGGATCAGTGCAAGTTATTGTGTTTCCCTGCCCACAATTCATCGAACCATCTGCATTAACAGATACTAGTGAATAACCGGCCGGACAAGATGCATTGAATTTTACCAAACCATTAGCAGTGGACGCAGGAGTTGGCCAATCACCACAAACTTGTAGTCCCTCAGCCAAAAAACCAATCAATACCTTAGAAGAACAGTTTGAGGCTGGTATTTTTGACATAGCTGTCGGTAACAGACTCCAACCAGCATTGCCACTACCATCTAGAGCAGTTAAGACGGAACCAGAAGCGGCGGAAGTACCCAATCTAAAAGTGTCGGACCATAGATTATTTGTAACCATAATACCAGGTGAAACAGTCAAAGATCCAGTTTTAATTTGTTGCGTTGTACTGGCACTGGTAGTACTCACATTTAAAGGTGCGGGGGTATTGCCTCCAACAGGATCAGCTGTCGGTCCGTTCCACGCCAATAAATACCCTGCCCCGATGATTAAGGCAATAGTTAATAAAACAGTTTTTAAAGATTTTAATAAACTTTGTTTCATTTTTATTTTCAACTGAGTTTATTTTACCATGTTTTGTGGAAATATACAAAGTAAAAACACCGGTCGTCGGCCAATTGCGTACGACCAGTGTTTTTTTTATTTGAGACACTCTTAGATTATCGATTAAAAATATTTACCCCAACACCGTTTTCTGAGAAGAAATAATAATTGTCATTCACACCAAGTTTTTTATAACTTTTGTATTATATTAATTGACCTTTGTGAAAATAGTGAGGAGTGCTCTATTTTGCAACTGGAAATTTAAAACCGCTCTTTCGAGCGGTTTTAAATTTACCAAGCAAAGTGAGCAAAAGCTTTGTTAGCTTCAGCCATCTTGTGAACGTTTTCACGTTTCTTGATAGCCTCACCTTCATTCTTACTAGCACCGATTATTTCGGTTGCAAGTTTTTCTGCCATCGGAGCACCTCTCTTAGCACGAGCAGCTTCAATGATCCATTTCATTCCCAAAGCCTGACGGCGTTCTGGGCGAATTTCTACTGGAACCTGATAGTTTGCACCACCGACACGGCGAGAGCGAACTTCAACAGTTGGAGCAGCATTCTTCAAAGCAGTATCGAGAATTTCTAAAGGATTTTCTACCTTTTCTTTCTCTTTGATTATAGTGAGTGCACCATAAACAACTTTACGAGCGATACTCTTCTCTCCTGAATACATGATGTAGTTTATAAGTTTAGCTACTTTAACTGAATCATATAGACCATCCGCATTTAAAACTTTCTTATTTTTGATTTTACGTCGCATATTATTTTAGAAAATTATTTTTTAACAGCACCTGCCTTTGGTCTCTTAGTACCATACTGAGAACGACCCTTGCGACGACTTTCTACACCGGTGGTATCCAAAACACCACGAACGATTGTATAACGCAAACCAACGTCTTTAACACGACCACCACGGAGAACCACTACGGAGTGTTCTTGTAATTGGTGACCCATTCCTGGGATATAAGCCGTAACCTCCATACCATTAGTCAACTTAACACGCGCAATCTTACGAATAGCGGAGTTCGGTTTCTTTGGGGTTTTGGTTGTAACCTTTGTACATACACCTCGTTTAAAAGGTGATGGGAAAAACTTCGGACGATTCTGAATCGTATTGAATGAGTGCATCAAAGCCACAGCCTTGGATTTACGCTTTGTCTTATGACGATTCTTTTTGATTAATTGATTTATTGTAGGCATTTTACCTAGATAACGCTAACTTAATAATTGTCTAAACAAATGCAACTCTGTTTAAACCAGCTAAACTTACGCACGGGTGCAACTTTACTATAATTATCAGGAAAAAGCAAGGTTTGGGGAGAAGTATGAGTATAAGTATAAAGTATATGGAAGACCCTAGAAAGATCTATGGATATTATAAGGAAATTAAAAATGACACTCTTAATGATGCCGAAAAAATATCTTAGGACTTATGTGAGACAAACCTTAACCTTCATTAAACCTTCTCTGTACTCATGCAACCTATATATCCTAGGCCCGGCCTCAAGATAGGCTCTTGAAGCCGAACCCAGAATGACTATTAAGAAAAGGCGGTTTAACATTTAATTAATGACTGATCTTCCATATACTTTATACTTATACTCATACTATCCTACCGCTTCCCTTATTTTTCAAAAGGCTATATAATCATAGTGTAAATTAAATAAATCATTTTATGGATATTAAAGGCAAAAAAGTACTTGTGGTAGATGATGATAAATTCTTCATCAGTCTAATTTCTAAAAAACTAACCGACGGCGGTCTAGAGGTTAGCTATGCCTATGAAGGTCAAGCCGCTTTAAAAGGTTTAGAGGACAACAAACCCGACGTGATTATTTTAGATATCATGCTTCCAGATATGGATGGCTACGAAATCCTCAAGAAAATCAAAGATAACCCCGCCACCAATCCTATTCCCGTAGTCTTCTTGTCTAATCTTGGCTCCCGCGACGATATCGTCAAGGGCAGACAATTAGGTGCTCACACTTTCTTGATCAAAGCGACAGTAACTATGGAAGAAGTTCTAAAAGAAGTCAGCAAGATCATCATGTCTAAATCAGTATAACCAATAACCAACAAAAAAATCGACCCCCTACTAAAATAGGAGGTCGATTTTTATATTACAAAGTTCCCAATAACCAGTGATAAACAATCTGCAAATACCCAGCGAAATAGTCCCAAACAAAAATAATAAATATAATAGCGTAAACAAAACTATATCTCTCAATTGCTCTTCTTACATGACCGAATTTCTCTGGTAAAGCGTTAAATACTAATTTGGAACCATCCAAAGGTGGTACTGGCATCAAATTAAACACTGCCAAAGAAAGATTGATTAAAACTATAATACTTATAGCTCTTATAAAGTTTGGCGAATAATCAAAACCCAAATTTACCAAACTTGGCAACCAATAAACCAGAACAAAAAGAAGCGCTATTATGATATTGGAAAGCGGTCCAGCAAAAGCAACGATTGATTCTGACCAACGCAAACTATGTAACTTATTTAAATTATATGGATTGTATGGTACAGGCTTAGCCCAAGCAAAGAAGAAACCGGCATGCATAAGTATTAAGGCTACTGGTACTAATATAGTACCAACTATATCTATATGCTTCAAAGGGTTCAGAGTTAAACGCCCCTGATATTTGGCTGTTCCGTCACCCAAAAAATAAGCCGCGTACCCATGACAAACCTCATGAATGATTGCTGACAAAAACAGAATGGCTACCAAAAAGACATTATCGGCTAAACTCATCTCAAACATAAATTGATATATTTTATTAATAATTAAAACTCTTGCATTAAATCATTTTTAATGATAGCATAGCGGAATTGAAATCCCAAACGGATTTATAAAATAAAAACCATGGCAAAAATCTGTCCAATCACTAAAAGAACTTCTTTCGTAGGCGGTGGCTATAGTAATGCTACTCGTGCTACTCAATTTAACCCAACCGGCAAAACTCGCCGTCAGGTTAACTTGCAGAAAAAGAAAATCTACGTTCCTGAGTTAAAGAAAACTGTCACCATGACACTTTCTACTCGTGCTATCAAGACTATTCAAAAGAATGGTGCCTACGCTACCCTCAAGAAAGCTGGTATCATCAAAGCAGGGGTTTTGAAGAAAGGTACTAAGAGTAAATAATTTAGAAACCACCGAAAGGTGGTTTTTACTTACTCATTTAAATAAATTAGTCATTCAATAATTCAAAATTATTTACCTTCTAATACTAGATCATCGGTATTTAAATCAAAAATTATCGTTCCCTGCTTAAAAGTCTCCTCGAGTTTTGTTCCAATCTTGCCCAACAAATCCAAAACTTCTTGATGAGGATGACCATAACGGTTATTTAAACCGGCCGAAACAATTGAATAATCTGGCTTAACATTGGCCAGAAAATCTACCGCTGAGGAAGTTTTTGACCCATGATGTCCAACTTTCAAAACATCGGTTTTAAGATTAGAACCATACATTTTTACCAGGTACTGTTCTATGTCTTGCGGGGCGTCTCCGGTCAGTAAAAAACTTTTGCCATTTTCCACTAGTCGTCCGACCACTGATGATTCGTTATCTTTAATATTTTTTAGATCGTTACCCGGAGAAAGAATTTGAAAGGTAGCACCACCAAAATCAAGCAACTGACCGGCTCGAGGTGATATTACTTGAATATTTTTATCTTGAGCAATTTTTCTTACCTCACGAGTTATAGCGGTTTCCTTGTCGGCTGAGGAGCTGACTAGAAAAATATATCCAACTTCAAAGTTATTAAGTAGTGCCGGCAAACCGCCAATATGATCACTGTCAAAATGAGTAATCAAAACGGCATCTATTTTTCTAATACCGATCGGTAAGACCTGAGACAACGCTTTTATTACCGCTGTACGATCAGGACCGGTGTCTATCAAAAACAACAAACCACTGGGGGTTTTAAACAAAGTGGCATCCCCCTGCCCTACATCTAAAAAATAAGCCCGCCCGATTTTTTCGCTGGAAAAAGCAAAAGAGAAATAGATAAAAATGTTTATCACAATTAGTACCAAGAAAACGAATAAAGAATAATACTTTTGTTTCCAAAATTTCATTGCTTATATTTTATCATTACTCTGTAAATGATGCTTGCGATAATTTCTAAATATCCAAATAAATAGTATCAAGTAGAGAATAAATAATGTGATTGGACCAATAAGATCAATCTGTGTTCCAGCCCAAGATTTTGTTGCCCAAAATTTAGTTACCGACAACTGAAAATGCAACAATATGTAAGTTACCCAAGCTAAAGGTCCGGCTATTATCGGTCCGGCAAAACCAACTAACCCAGTCAAAAAACCGAGTAACATAGTCAGTGGAACGAAAGGCAAAATCATAAAATTAGCAAACAGAGAGACAAAAGAAAACCAGCCGGTTTGGTAAAGAATTAATGGCAACACTGTAAGTTGGGCTGAAATGGTCGTAGCTAAAATCTCCCGACAACTAAAACGTTCGGTAATAAATTTTAATTTATCTTTTACTATTGGCGATAGATACACAATCCCCAAAGTAGCCAGGAAAGAGAGCTGAAAAGAAAAATCGTAAACTAGAGCCTTGGGACTAAACAACAATAAAAGTACAGCTGCTACGATAATCGCCCGATGAATGTTGTATTGACGTCCGATAAACTTGGCCCAGATAACCAAACAAGCCATAATACCCGCTCGAATGGCCGTAGAGGAGGCACCAGTCATTAGTACGAACATAATAATACCCAAACCTCCAAAACTTAAAGCTAGACGTTGGGATAAAAACGAAAACATTAATACAATATATTCAGCGACAATCGAGATATTATATCCAGAGAGAGCCACCAAATGAGAAACTCCAGCTAGTCTAAAATATTCTTGCCAATCTTTTGGAAGCGAACTTTTTGCCCCCAAAAGCACTCCGCCCAAATAAGAACTTTCTGGATCAGGTAAAACACTAGATATGGAATTCAAAAAAGAGTTCTTGATTTTTAACAAGAAACTAATTAAATAAGATCCATTATCTGAAGAAATGACCTTAACATTGGCAAATGAAATTTGATAAAAGATATCGTCTTTGGATAAATAATTCACATAATCAAAAGTCCTGTTATTGTTTTTGAAGTTTCCTGGTTTTTTTAGTACTCCGGTTACTGATATTTTGTCGCCATAATTTACCACCGGATAACTGGCAGTTGAAATTAAAATTTTGTCATTTTCAGCTACATTTTGGCCATTGATTTTATCCGGCTGGAGAATTATTTGCTGATTTTGTTGAGTTAAACGAGGCTCATCTATTACTTCTCCAACCGCAGTTATCTTTTGCTCTAAAAAATGAAAAATTTCTTCACCTTTTGATATATCTGCAACCGAATAACGTAAAGTACCCAGTCCAAAAGAAATCATAAACACAACTATCAAAGTAATAACGGCCTTATTTTTGATAAAAATCTGAGACAATAAAAGCGAAATACTCAAAACAATAGTTAGTGAGAAAATAGAAAAACCAAACTTGAAAAAGGACGAGAAAAATATTCCGATAATAAATCCAAAACAAATTGAGTAAAATATCCTACCCCTCATATTTTAATAGTATATCGTATCCGGTATATATATGAAGTATTAAAAAAGACTTTGCCGAAGCAAAATCTTTTTCTCTATACAATATACTTATACTCTATACCTATACTTATTTGACTCCCCACGCCTTCTTAATATCTTCCTCATCCGTTGAGCTGAGTGATTTGCGGAACTTGGCTCCAGCTTTGCCTTTCACTCGACTCTCACATTCGGCCCAGGTTTGATCTATACAAAAATTACCATCAACTAAACTTAGATAAGAATACGCCTTGCCCCCAGAACGTTTTTTTTCAGAATATTTTTTCTCGTCGCGAGTTATGTTATCTATCTCAACTGAATAACCACTTTTTTTCCCATTAAATAACATTGGTGGTTTACCCAATGAAAAACCGGTAGCGACCTCGTCGGCACGCTCATTACCAGGCACACCAGAATGACCATCGATGTGACACCAGGAGATTTTTTTTCCTCGCGCTAAAATAACTAACTCTTCCCAAAGTTCGCGATTAGAAACATCTTTTTTATCTTGGGTTTGCCAATTGCGAGACTGCCAACCAAAGACCCATTTAGTAATTCCATTTATGACATATGAGGAGTCGGTATATACAACGATGTCGTTTTTGATATCGCTAAGAAATTTCAAAGCACCAATAGCAGCCGAAAGTTCCATTCGATTATTCGTAGTTCTTTTGTCTCCCCCACCAAGTTCTGTTACTAGAAATTCTTTTTTGTTTGGATAAGAAACTATCGCTCCCCAACCACCAGGACCAGGATTACCACTAGAAGCCCCGTCGCAAAAAACAATTGTTTTATTTTCAGAATTCATAAAATTGATTATATCATATTTAAAAAAATGAGGACCGCAGTATTTGCGGTCCTCTCAGAGAACGAAGAGTTATACTTATCACTTGGGTCGGCGTGACTCGAGGGTACGATCGCCCATCAAGGCAGGCGAAATTTCCAGCGTTCCCAACGAATATGGTGTCTGAGCCGCCAAAACCAAACCCGTAGCAATCTGCTCGATCACCTCCAAAGCCTTGGGGGTATCGGTTAGAATAACACCAGATTTGCCATTGAAAGGTTCGTCTTGTATGACTACCTTGCCACCATTCTCATCCCGCAGGCGGATATCAATAGTGTTCGGCCAACCAGTTTTGATTAAGAACAGAACACGGGCGATTGGACCAGCTGACAACGGCGTTTCAACCGCGAATTCCAGGATACTCCTGTGAGTCTTGCAACTCAGAATCTCCATCATCAACCGTTCTTTCTCCTGATCAGTGACACGCATTCCGGACCCAAACAGGACACCAATGACTTCTCTAATCATGACACCACCCTCCAAAAAGATTCATTTTTGACCGCCACCTCAATAAGGCTTTAGGTCTTCAATAAAAGACTACCACTTTTTCGCCGGGTGTCAAAAAACAACCTGTCAAAAAGACAGATTGTTTTAATACTAACTATTTATTTTTTAATTCTTCTCTCACTACCAATCTGTCATCCCATGGTGACTTTTTTCCATCAACAATAATAGATTGTTCGGCCCCTTTTCCAGTAATTAGTACCACATCGCCAGCTTTACCCAAACTCAAAGCCTTTTTAATTCCTTCGCGTCGGTCTTCAATAACAAACAAGTCTTTCCCCCGAACTTTTCCAAATTTTTCGGCTACGACGGCGATATCTTCTAAGATTTCTTTTGGATCATCCTCATAAGGATCAACGTTACTCACTACAACACAATCCGCCATCTTCGCTGAGATTTCACCCATGATTGGTCTTTTAGCTTTATCACGGCCACCTCCTTCAGCACCTAAAAGAATAATCGTTTTGGTTCCATTTTGCTTTAAATTATTGGCGGTTTGCAAAACGTTAGTGATACTTTCTTTCTCATGCGCATAGTCCACAAAAACCGTAAAATTTTGACCCTCATTTATCTTTTCCATTCGTCCTGGAATAATTTCTAAAGTTTCTAAACCTTTTTTTATTAACTTCTCACTAACACCGGCAAGTTTAGCAACAATAATTCCCGGTAAAGCATTATAAATATTAAATTTACCAAGAATGTTTATCTTATAATCATCATTAGCTAATTTGAAATTAACACCAGAAACTGTCTCTTGTATATTATTGGCCATGTAGTCAGCCGGATTATTAATAGCAAAGGTTATTTTTTTATCAGCATGATGTTTTAAAAAGTATTCAGCATGCTCGCTGTCATTATTAGCAATAATAACTTTCTCAATTAACTTACCATTTATTTTTTTTCTAGTCTTGGACAATCCTTCAAACAACTTGGCTTTCATCGCCTTATATTTTTCAAAACTACCACCATGAGAGGACAAATGTTCTGGAGACAAATTGGTAAAAATGGCTATATCATAGCAAATCCCAATATGACGGGACTGTTTAATACCCTCAGAAGTTGTCTCTACCAAGCAATATTTACAACCCTGTTTGGCCATTCTAGCCATTAAACTCTGAACCACCATCGGTCCCGGCATAGTCATATGATACTTATTCAAAAATTCTTCCTCCCCTATTCTAATATTAGCCGTACTTATGATACCTGTTTTTAAACCACCAGCCTGTAAACAAGACCAAATAAAATTTATCGCTGAGGTCTTGCCTTTAGTGCCCGTAACTCCAATAACAATCATTTTCTTAGACGGATTGCCATATCGAGTTGTGGCCAAGACAGCTAGTAAAAAATGATAAATGGAAAAAAGATTTTTTGGTAGTAATTTTTTTAATTGTTTTTTCATAATTATTTTTTGATTTTCTTAAGACATTTTCTAAAATTATAAAGTCGGTACCAAAACTGATTAACAACAACGTCATAAAAGTTAGAATGATGGACTGCTTCGCCACCAAATTTCTTTTTAAAGGCAGTTAAACCTTCCCAACCATCATAAACTTTCCCGTCTCCAGCAATACCACCAAAGTTATAATAATCACAACCAAATTTTTTAGCTTCAACTATTGCCCGCCATTGAGCTAGGTATGTTGGCATACGATTCCTTTCTTCATTACTAGAGCCTCCAAAAACATAATTGGCCACCTTGCCACATATAATAATCAAATCTATCGCCAAGACCTTATCACCGAATTTAGCAATAGATAAATAAGCTTTACCTTTTGGTAAATTCTTAAAAATGTTTTGATAGTAGTCTTTTTTATGAAGACTAAAACCGTTACGTTTAGCTGTACCGTCCATCAACCCAAAGAAAACATCAAAATATTTATCAAAATCCTCTGCAATAATCTCACTCGTAATTTGTTTTCTTTCAGCCAACCTAATAGAATAGCGAGTCTTTTCGTGCATCTCAGCCAAGATTCCTGTTTCGCTTTTAGTTAAACCAAGAAACCATTCAGTTCGAGGTTGAAAAAAAGCAGAGTGATACGTACAAAGTGAAGCTTTGGTAAAATATTTTGACAAGATATCATCAGAAATGACTGGATTAAAATCCAAACGTACAAAAACCGCCTTTTCAGATTTAGCAATATGTTTTATTTTTTGCTTGAGATTCTGAAAGAATTCCGGAGAGTGATCTTTTGTTAGTGGCCCATAAGGAATATATAGATAACTCTTTCCCAATAGTAAAGGATATTTTATTAACTGAAAATAAGCCACGATTTCTTCGCCTTTAATAATCACAAAACGGCGAACAATTCTTTCTGTTCCTTGTTGCCATTTTCCATAATAGTCAGTTTGGGTAAAAGTAATATCTTCAAAAACAATATTCGGGTCAAAATCTTCACTATTTTTAAGTTCCTTAATTTTAAAGTTATTCATGTTTAGTTGTTATTTCCCATCGCATCAATCTATAATTCGTCATATGCCAAGGCCTTTTCTGTAATAGTCAGTATAATCAGCTCATCTTGAGGAACTTTTGCATAATATCATTTTTTAAGGGTCATCGCAATTTAGTAATATATTGAAAACGGTGTAACATATATACAGATATAACAGTTCTAAACCGAGGGGTTAGACATTCTATTGCGAATGTTAATCCTAGAAGGAGGTGAAGTATGAAGCACAACAAAGAACCGGGTAAACACGAAAAAGTTTCTGACCTAAAGGCACTTCGTGAACGCTTGAAAAAAGATGGTTACCACGGACCAATTCGTAAACTTGAAAACCTGGTAGCGGCCGGCTATCACACTCACACCACAGAACTTAGATATAGTGCAGGTCTTATCAGTAAGAAAGAACTGCAGGATGCCTTAGCCACCCTCGAAAGACGCCAGCAGGTTCTACTTGAAGAATGCAAACTACACAAGCTTACCTTGGCCAATTGGCAGGATGAGCTCACAGCTAAAGCACTTTATGCTTTCTTCCTGCATCGTCGAGATGAAGGGTATGAAGCCTCTCTCAAGTGTCACTTTGATGAAACTTGAGAAAAAGCGGACCATCGCGGCCCGCTTTTTTTATTTTGTTTTATTTATAATCTCGTCCCAAAGTGTAATGTGTGACTTGTTTCCCCTGATTGTCATCCTCGCGAACGCGGGGATCCATCTTTAAAAATCATCCTGGATTCCAGCCTGCGCGGGAATGACAAAAAAGAGAGATACTATATTATTCCTTTAAACAAAACATCCTCAATTCTCAATCTTATTTCATTTCTGCCTCTAAAAGTGGAATTTTCCAAAGTTGCTATAACATCAACAACATCTCCAGTTTTAAGTTCCCCACCCCAACTGTCTGGCTGAGCAAAGAAAGAGATGGCTACCACTTTTTTTCCTTTGGATTCAAGAGTTAGTTCCAAATGATTATTTTCTTTACCAAATATTTTCACCTGTGAAATCTTGGCTTGAGGAATTAAAAATAATGGCTTTTTGTTTTCCATCCCAAACGGTGCGAATTTAGAAATATCCTTCCACAATTTTTCATTAACTTCTTCTGGCGACAAAGCCCAATCAATAACCGTTGGTTCTGGTTTAATTATTTCCGCTGACAATTCAGCGTAGGCCAAACACAAGCTATCCTCTAATTTGTGAACTGTTTTTTCTGAAATAGAAAAACCTCCGGAAACACTATGCCCACCAAAATCCTTCAAAATTTCCTTTGGCACTCTTTTCATCAATTCTACTACACTAACACAACCATCAGAGCGACAGGACCCTTTGAGAAGACCTTCCTCCCCACCCTCACGACCCCACAAGAAAACTGCACCTTGATGATTGTCTAATAAAGAATTGGCCGCCAAACCCAAAATACCTGGTCGCCAATTTGGATTACCAATTACCATTACTGGCTTTTTATTTTCACCTGAATATCGTTCTTCAACAATTACCTTAACTTCTTTGTTTAAAATGGCTACCATGCTTTTACGTTCAACATTTAAAGCCTCCAAAACTTCCGCCGCCTGATCACCCGCAATATCACTATCAGCCACTAGCATTTTAAACGCATCTTCAGGATCACCCAATCGTGAAGCGGCATTAATACGTGGTGCAATACTAAAACCGATATCATCTTCCGTAATGTTTTCTGGATCAATTTTCAAACGCTTAAATAACTTCTGGAGTCCTGGACGTGGTGTTTTTTTTAAGACTTTTAACCCAAAATATGCCAGAGCGCGATTTTCTCCAGTTAAAGCCACCATATCTGAAACCGTCGCGATTCCAACCAAATCAAGCAGCCATTTTTCCCAGCCATTTTTAAGACCAAAATCTTTTTCTTTAATTAAAGCTTGAACCAATTTAAAAGCCACGCCTGCCCCACAGATATTTTTATTCGGATACTGACAATCTTCCCTCTTGGCGTCTAAAACAGCCACTGCTTTGGGTAATAAATCCCCTTCCTTCTTAACTTTCTGTTTTACTCCTTTTTTCTCTCTTGTTTTGTCATCCTCGCGAACGCGGGGTTGAAGTCGGGATCGGGACCCGACTTCAAAGACGGACTGAGCACAAGCAAGGGAGTCGGGGTCGCGAGATTTTTCAGAAGAAAAATACTTGTGATCCATCTTATCTTCAATATCTAATCCTGGATTCCCGCTTGCGCGGGAATGACAGAGAGGCACATGATGATCCGTGACAATCAAATCAATTTTATTTTTTTTAAGTTTATCTGCCTCTTCCACATCAGTAATGCCACAATCTACAGTTATGACCAAATTTACTTTGTCTTTCTCAAACTCGTCAATCGCCCCCATATTTAATCCAAAACCTTCCAAGTGACGATGCGGAATATAGTTTGAAAAATTTATGTAACCTATTTTTTTAAAGAAATCATGTAAAACCGCACCGCCCGGTACCCCATCGGCATCATAATCACTAAAAATAACAATTTTTTCTTTTTTATCAATTGCCTTCAAAATCCTCTTGACTGCTTTGTCCATATCTTTCATTAAATATGGATCGTGTAAATCACGCTCATAGGCTGGAGCAAAAAAAGTTTCAGCCTCCTGTATTGTCTTTATTCCTCGTCCTATTAGCAAAGTCTTGGTTAAGTCAGAATAATTTGGCAGTTTAGTTTCCACTTCTTTAGTCAGTGGTTTTCTCATAATGTAATCAGTCATTGCCAAAGTATAGCATTTAAAAAAAATATGAAAAAACTTAAATTTAAAAAAGTCTTTGTTATACTAACTCTTTAACTATTGTCTTTCGCTCGCAATGACTGAATGAAAAGTTATAGTTATTCAAACAAAAAATAAAAATAAGTAACCTAATTTGTCCAACTAACCTAAAATTAGGTATAATACTTTTGTAATAATATTTTAAAATTCAAATGACAAAAAATGATTGTGTGTTTTGTAAAATTATCTCTGGAGAAATACGTTCGGAAGGAAAACTTTACGAAGATGACTGTTCTTTTTCTTTTCTTTCCACTGGACCAAATAATTTTGGCCACGCTCTAGTCGTGCCTAAAGGTCACTATGAAAATATTTATGAAATACCTGATGATTGTGTTGGTGAAATGATGAAAACAGTTAAAAAGGTGGCTCTAGCCATAAAAGCAGCGACCCAAGCCGATGGCATAAATATAGGCATGAACAATGAAAAAGCCGCCGGCCAAGCCGTCTTCCACGCTCACATTCATATTATTCCCCGCTATTTCAATGATGGCTTTACAGCCTGGGAATCTGACAAAAAATACAAAGATGGCGAGATGAAAGACTGGGCGGAGAAAATAATTAGTCATATATAAAACAAAAAGTTCACTTTATAAAGTGAACTTTTTGTTTTTGCTAAAAACTATTTTATTTTTGCGTAGTAGTACCAGTGCGATAACAATTTTTGTTAACCCCTGGCAAATAACCCATATCACAACCCCATCTACAATCGCCAGCATTATTAATCTCACCCTGTGTTATATCATAATCAAAGTAATTCCACTTTGTTGATGCCTGACGTTTACTTTCTGGTGACACTAACACTCCAGTTCCAGGACCAGTTATTGGCTTCGCGTCTTGACAACCACCTGTTATCGGATCTGGTCCAGTTTCACATTTATTAGTTGTAGAATTGTAAGAATAGCCATCCTTACAAGTGAATATACATTCGGGTGATTGTGTACCTGCAAACGTTGTGGTGGAAACCCAATTCCATGGACCAAGATTATTCTCTCCTGCGTAAATAACTGTATTTACATTACCAACCATAGCAGTTAAATCATTAATACCACAAATTCCGTCATCTTGTGGAATACAAGTAATTACATTCGTAACCGGATCAGTATATGGCTCATAACCACCGGCACAATTATATTTACAAGCCATAGTTCCCAGATTACCAGCATTCAAACTCCAATCATATTCATAATTATTTGGAACCCCTGTATGTACACCAGTACTAAAAATATAAAAAGATTCCGGAGACGGTTTATCATAACAATTATTAGGATCTGGCTGAATACACTTTTCAGTATTCCACTCATAACCAGCCTTACAATCCCACTGACAAAAATCTAGACTAGAATAAACTCCCTGAGTCCAGTCGCCAACACCACCTTTCCAAACAATATTCGAATCAGTTGGCAAAGTACCATTACATTGAGGATTAGCATTACAAGCACCAGTGCTTGTATTATAGCCATTATTACAACCGTACTCACAAGAACTAAGAGTTGAATCTGGATCAGGATATTGTTCATTGAGAGTCCACGACACTGGGACAGAAGTTGTCGCAGCCCCATAAGAGTATGATCCAGTTGGTATATTACCTAGACAATTGTTGTTTCCGGAGGTAATAACCACTCCTCCGTAGGCAGGCTTCCAACTAATCCAACCAACAACATCACTACCCCAGGCATAACTATTATCCAACGCTGCTAAAGTTGAGGAAGAAAAAGTGATACCATAAGTTCCGCCACCACCGCCATTGGCACTAGATAAACTAATCCAACCGTCCCAACCATCGGTACGAGAAGTCATAATACTACAATCTCCGGTCGCGGTTCCAGCACAAGCGCGAGCCCAGCCAGCCAAAGTCCAATTATCCTGTAACCTTGCGTCACAAGACCCAACAGGACAACTAGTCAATCCTCCAAACTTAATCCAACCAATATTGTCTGACCAAGCATAACCCTTTAGGGTTTTATCCGTCATGATAGAAACCGCGTAAGGATATGGTGCCCCGCCAGACATACTAATCCAGCCAATATTTGAAGACCAAGCATAGCCAGATAAAGTACTGGAAGCGGCTCCAAGTTCTCCAACTGAAGTGGCAGACATTTTATTTTCTAGTCCAGCAAAAATCTGACGATTATCGGTTGAGGAGAAAAAAGAAGCTAAAGCGACAGCTGACAATAATACTAATGATAAGGTCATCAAATATTGCTTCCCCACTTTTACAAATTTTTGCCACATAAATATATATTTAGAATAAATTTTTAACTGATTATATTATAACACTATGGTTTTAAAAAACAAAACTATTTTATTCTTATAGATTATAATTTTTACTATGATATAATTTATGCAGTTAAAAACTTTACAAAAAACAAATGACCAAGAGTAAAAAAATTATTACGAACTTAGCCATAATTTCTTTTTTGATTGTTGGTGTTTCTTATTTAGAAGCTGCTGATTGGACTGGCCCCAAAAATAACCCCACAGCTGATAATACCGACACACCTCTAAATGTTGGAAGTCTAGGGCAGATAAAAATGGGTCCACTAACAGTAAACGGTGGCGGGTACAATTATGGA
>Ga0247841_10006101_pt1 | contig 18943 bp, 17 predicted proteins | sample LaCruzMarch2015__2_FD_192410 | JGI IMG/M metagenome (GOLD analysis project Ga0247841, IMG submission 192410) | Freshwater microbial communities from meromictic Lake La Cruz, Castile-La Mancha, Spain - LaCruzMarch2015_18m | ecosystem: Environmental > Aquatic > Freshwater > Lake | place: Spain... | reverse complement strand
AAAAAAATTTGCCTTCTGATTTAAAGTATAGGCAAAAACAAAAGACGAAAAAAAAGAAAAAAATATTCCAATAAAAATTATTCTGGAAAACATTCGCATAATTATTTAATCTTATCATAAATGTTTTCCAAATCAAAAGACGCGGCTTTCGCCGCGCCTTTTTTAGCTCCACAAGGATGAGCAACTAGATTAGTAAGTAAGAGTTCCACCCGTGATCGGCAATGATCTTGTACGAGCAGATACGTTTCCGTCAGCATCATTCCAAACAAAGTTACCAACAGAAGCAATGTCAAATCTGTAAGCTGCACTTCCCAGTGAACCCACGTCAGAAGTATCGAACTTAAGAATGACTGTTTTTGTCTGTCCAGCTCCAATTACTAAAGGAGTGGTCGGGGTAACGATGAATGTAGCTGCGCTAAGAGTAGTTCCTGATGCGATACAAGTAGCAGAGGGTAAAATTGCAGTACCCATATCTGCGCTGTCCCACAAAGAACATGCTCTATGAGCAGAAGCTGTAGCATTTCCGCCTGTTCCGGCAGTATATGCAATGGTGAACGTGGCGTTTACAAAGGTAGCTTCATAAGCTCCTGTATTGGAAATATCCATATAGAAAACTTCTTGAGCTCCGCCTTTGATTTTTGCTCCTGTCGGGGAAGTGCTGGCAAGTTTAGCTTCAACAACAGTCTTATACACATATTGTGAATTGCTTGTTGCTGTAGAACCTGCGCAAACAATTGCCTCTCCAGAAGAAACACCGATAGCTTCAATGTTTTGAACACCGAAAAAAGTAACAGTTGAAGTAGCAACACTTACTTTAGCATAAGTGCCTGATACAACATCTGAACCATCGATACCAGCCAAATCAGCTTTAATTGTTAAAGTTTTCTTTGTATTGGCGGGGATGATGTATGTAAGGTTGTCAAAAACAGTGGAAGTTGTGTTTGCAATAAATCCGGTACCGTCAAGCATAGTAGTACCATCAAAAAGATAAATAGCTGTATAAGCGTTATCTGAGGTATCTCCTATTTCCTGTACGGTAATATCTGTTACCTTAATATCTTCTTTCGTGGAAGTTAAATCAAAAGATATTAAGTTTACTAATGCTTTACCATCAGTTTGACCACCGACAGCTAAATTAGCTGTAACAGGAGTCTGAGAACTATTTACTGCTAAAGTTAAAGTTCCTTTAGTTTGAATAGTTGTATAACGGCTAGGTGTTGTTCCACCATCTGTTACGTTAGCACCAGAAGTAACGGCAACTGTATTACCATTCGGATCTACTGCACTAACAGTAGTTGTAGCAACTGATACTTTGACATATGTTGTTGCAGTCAAGTTAGAAGCAGTATCAATCTTAACAGTCAAAGATTTAGTGGTATTCTTGGTAACTGGAATACTAAGGCCGTCAAATTGAACATAACCATAAGCATCAGTTCCTGCTGCTCCGGCTTCCTCCAATGTTTTTTGTGAAAGCAAAGTGGAGCCGTCATACAGTTTTACCAATGTAACCGTATTTCTGACTACTGTATTAGTGGTAGCTACAAAGGTGTTTGAAGCATTGACATAAACATTTGCGTCAATCTGGTTGATTGTTATATCAGAACCAGCTCCGGCAGCAAATGATAAACCAATAGCAGAAACATCTTTTCCTCCCGTAACTACTGACTGAGAAATCGGCGTAGATGATAATGCCAAGGCTAAAGTTGCCGCTTGCATTGTCTGATAATCACCAGCAACTGTTGAAGGAACGACTTCTGCAGTCTTTACATAATCACCGGTTACAGTATCACGAATATATACTGTTGCAGGTGCTGTAGCGCTGTAAGTTATCATAGATACATCAGCTTTGATAGTTTTGCTAGTCAAAGTAGCTGCTGTTCCAAGATCAACAGTAACTGAAAGATTTCTGGCGGTACCTGCCGCTAAAGAAAAACTTCCTGTCATTGTAAGAACTCCAGTTGTATCTGTAGCTGTATTAGACAAAGTACCTGTCATTAAAGTAACTCCAGTATCAGTATCTTTAATTCTCAGATCGCTTATCAATGTTGTGTCGTTACCATCAATAGCGGTAGCGTTTGACGTAAGAGCAACACCGAGTCTTATTACTTCAACGGCTCTGTTGGAAGTTATGGCAAAATTAGTCAAAGCGACATCTTGCGCATTTTTGGATACTTTACCAACTACTGGACCTTTATCAGTCAAAGTAACAGTACCTCCTTTTAAGGTAATACTGCCAGTTGTGATTGGGGCTCCGGTAATTATGGCTCCATAGCCATAAGAGGTTTCTGTCGCTAATACATCTCCATTTTCAAGAATTTTGGTGACAATAGTTTCGTTAACTCTTCCACCAATATCAGCTTTAATGGTAAATGTTTTTGTCAAAGTTTTAGCAATGGCAAAAGGTGTTGAAAGTGTCAAAACAGCATTGTCGTAGTTGTCTACGCCAGCTGCCTGAGCCAAAAGAGTATCTCCATAGTAAAGTTTAATGTTTGTGACATTAGCTCTAGCTATAGTTCCGGTAATAGTTAACATTACCTGACTTAATTTGGTCTCAGAATTAGCAGTAGCTGTTACTTTAAAGCTTCCAATTATTGCCTGTTGTGCTCCAACCGCTGGGTTGGTAACAGTATTTCCTGTAGCCAATGTTACTGTACCTACGCCAATACCTCCAATGGTCATTGTATAACCAGTAATTGGTAAACCGGCGAAAGCAACATTAGATGAAATTAATTGGAAAGCACTTTGGTTTCCAGCTGTAGCTGTTGCTAAAATATCCGCTCTCAGGGTAACAACCTTTGTTTGCCCTGCAGGAATAGCTATACTCAACGCTGCAAATTCAACTGTGCCATCGTCAATACTGATTGTCCTACCGTAGGTTGTGACTCTTACGCCATCAACATACAAATAGAGAGCTTCCCAGTCAGTAGTATCTCCGACTCCAGTTCTTTTAAAGGTCAAACCGGTTACAGATAAATCTGTAGCAGCAGCTTGAAGATTAACTGTTAAGAGAGCTACTTTTGACGCTGATTTAGGTAATGTAGCTGCTCCAGGAGTGGCAGAAGATATACTTGCTGTTGGGGAAGAAACTGGGTATAAAACAGTTCCTCCTGTAGCACAGGACGCTCCCGTTGTTGGGCTGTATCCAGCGTTTGATGTGCAACCGGCTGGAAGTACTCCAGCAGCGCAAGACAAACCTGTTACTGTGCTATATCCGGCATTTGATGTGCAGCCGGCTGGAAGTGTTCCTCCAATTATTACTCCACCCGCGAGCATTGTATTCAACTTTGCTCTTGTTAACGATCCGACAAATCCTGTACCTGCAGTTAACCCGACTGGTGTTAAACAGTCAGACGCATATTTTACTTGAAATTTGACAACAGCTGCTTTGGTTAATGCTCCAAAGTAGGTGCTTTCACTTCCAGGAGAACCAGCTCCGGTGACAGCCACTTGTGTGTCTGCACTCTGATTCAATATTACCTGTAAGCATTTTACATTAGCTCCTGACGATCCCAATGCTAAATTACTGCTGAAGGTAACACCTGAGCAGGCAGCAGAGGAAACACTACCGGTTGTGCCGGTTGTTCCTAATTGACCTTGTAAACCAGCTAACTGGGCATTCAAAGCCGTAATTTGGGCTTGAAGTTCCTCGGCTGTTAAAGCCTGAGCACCAGTTCCGGCAAACAAGAAAACAGAAACAGTCAAAGCAGTGACAATCGATAAAATCTTTTTGTTAATAGACATTTTGTTATTATGTTATTTAATTAATCATTATTTTATTCATTTCTTCGCGTCGACCTTCTAACCCTAACAATATACTTTTGTTCAAATCGGGATCGCGACCTTACGTAATGGCCACGAAAACAAACCGACACAGAACTGATCTTGTAGGGCTTGCGATTATCTAAAATTTAAATTAATGTATCTTCCAATTACGGTAAATATTATTGATTAAGCAAATATAACTCTAAAGCTCCCGAATAATTCTTCTCTGCAAAAAGTGTCTTCATCTGGTCTAATATCTTTGTCTTATCTTCACTTAAAGTTCTGCTTTCCATGTCCCTTATAATATTCTCAACTATCTTTGACATTACACTGTCAAATTCAGCACTTCCCTGATCTCCTATAACCACTCCCAGAGATTCTATTTTCTGTCTGTTTTCATCTAACTTCTTAGCTTCCTGAGCAATTTTCTTTATAGCGGCAGAACTTGAAGTGGTAGCACTCATTTCTGTTAAATTCTTAGTTGCCTGAGAAATACTGGCCTGAAATTCATTAATAGTCGGAGCTAAATTCTTAGCCGGGGCTTTAACTAAATCTTCCAATCTGGCGTTAGCTAATCCTAATTGATAACCGGTCATATCTTCACCTGAAACAAAAACTGACTGAGCTTTTTGATAAACTTTCTTTACTGCATATAAAGCGTCTCCCGGTAATGAATTTTTAGTAAATCCGTAAGCTCCGAATACAACTAATAAAGCCATCAAACTAGCAAAAGCCGGTTTTAAATATGGGAAAAATGAAAAATTTGAAAGGAGTGAAAAACTGTATGATCTCTCGGCATCTTGTCCTAAAATCTGACTTTTATTTAAAACAACCCAATTATGGTTGGGTTTAATTTGTTTGAGTTTTCTCAAGCCGTTAATGAGGGCTTTATCCTGTGTCATATAGTTATGACGTAAAAAACTAGGTTCTATTACACCTGGTTAAGAAGTTTGATTTTGACCACGAATACGTTCTTTAAGTGACTTTAAAGCTCGGTGAAGTAAGACACGAGTTGCGTCTTCTGACCTGTCCATCATGTTTGCCACCTGCTGAATAGGAAGATCATCCAGATAGTGCCATATAATCACGTTCTGATAATCCTCTCTTAAATCAGCCAGAACCACCTTAATTTTCTCTAAATCAAATTTAAAACTGGCTTTTTCTTCTAAATCTTCCCTCGGATCTATAATCTGAACAGATTCAGTTGAAACAAAATTAGCCTTACCTTTCTCACGATAAAAATCAACCACTAAATTCCTGGCTATTTGATATAAAAAAGCCTGAGGATTTTCAATATCAGTTTTATTCTTAAAACTCTCCCAACCCCTTAAAAAAGTTTCCGAAGTTAAATCTTGAGCAACATCTTGAGAGCTTACTTTCAAAAAAACAAAACGGTATATCTTGTTGATATACTGGTCATATATTTTACTAAATTTTTTCTTTTGACTATCCATAATTAGTAGTGGGCAGGTGTCTGTCCTACCCATATATACGTGTTGTCCTACCTAATTTTAAACGATATTTGTCTTTATTTTATAAAAAGTATCGTTCTTCTCACCTACTCTTTCAATCAACCCCTGTTTCAGCATGTTTTCAAAATCTCTCCTTAATGTTCTTTTACTGACTTCCGGAAAAACTTTCTTTGCCTGCCAGACCTGAATGCCGTTGTTTTCTTTTAAAAGAGTCATTATCTTCCCCTGACGATTCTGAAGATGATCTTTAACTGAGACAAAAGCATCTTCTCTGACCGCAGGCGGTTCAAACACAAACTTCGGCTGATTTTCCGGAACTTCCGGCCACTTTAAGACTTCCTTTAATTTATTATATTCTTCCTGAACTTTCAATATGTCCTGCAAACTCACCCAATTTTGAGATTTTGCCACCTCAAAAAAACTATCCAGAATCTCCAATTTTTCAAAACAAACATCCAGCTTTTTAGTGCCGGGAATCAAAGATTCTAAAATCTCATTTGCTAATTCCCGAACCTTATATCTTAAGGGGTCCTTTTTCGGAAAAAGCAAAGTCAAACCGTAAGCATTTTTAACAAGCTGAATCAGATATTCTTTATCCATAAGCTTTATGCACGTATAGAAAATTATAGCAAAAACAAAATCTTATTTCAAGTAAAGATTATTAAAGAAAACTTATTAAGGATAATCTTCAATAAAAGACAAAAATGACTTATTAAAATTAATTTTTAGTAAAATAGGCAACAGAAGATATCCAATTCGTCAGGACTTGACTTTTTGGTTATAAGTGATATAATATAAAGGTAGATTAAAGCAGGAGGAACAAAAAATGACAGGCGCACTTGAAGGTTTTATTCTGATCATGTACATCGTTGGTGGATCTTTCACAGTATGGTGGATGAACTGGACCTCAGGCGGAGGTTTACTCGGCAGTCTGATGGGACCAATAGTTGCCGGAATTGTTTTCGTATTCTGGCCTCTTATTCTCCCCTTCCAAGCCTGGAAAGTTATAAAAGGCGACGGAGGACTTTGAGTAAAAAAAGGTAGTGGGACTCATAAGAGTAAAAGCCAACGTGCTTCACCTTCCCACTTATATCCCTAAGCAAGTGTTCAAACGAAGATTTATTTAGGACAAGAAATCAGCGAATTCGCTGGTTTTTTGTTTAAAAAGAAATTTTATCCTGCTGAAAATTAACCTCAATAAAAAACACTAATATAAAAGCTTTATTTTTTTACAAAGTCTGATAGATTAAAAACAGTAATTTAACAAACAAAGAGGTGAAGGAAAAAATGAAAAAACAAACAGACGAAACTGTGGGAATCTCCTGCTCAGGTTTTATTGCTCTTCAAAATGGAGAGCTGATAGCTAGTGCCAAAACATTTGATAAGCTTACTAATAAAGAAAATGTTAAAGATTTATTAGGTAACAGATCGTTACTAATAAAACACGTTGTTCCGAAAGAAACGACAAGAATCTATTAAAGGGAGGATGAAATGGCTAAAATTATAAAACTTACTAATGGAAAATGTCGTGTTTGTGGAGATGAAATCCTTGAAGAAATTAATGAAAATGAATTTATTGGATTCGGCCCTCCAATAGATGGGCCTGGTGGAGAAAAGCAATGGGCGAATATTTCTAAAGGATTTTACTGTAAAGGATGTGGAATTCAATATCGTTTTGTTCCTAAAAATAAATAAAGAACACCAAGCTTAAACCGTTGAGAATCGACCTCAATAAAAAAACACCAACTAAAAAGCCGACAAGAATCCCCCGTCGGCCCTTTTTATTACAGCTTGTTGTAGATTGCCGAGAATCAACCTCAACAGAAGACATATAAATCAATGATTTACTAACTTTATAAAGTTATCTCAATTTTGACTAACTTTATAAAGTTTGGTATTATGGCAATATAAGAACTTATTCATTTAAAACTATGACAATTCGCCAAAAACTAGAAATCATCAAAAAAATGTTGGGATTAACCCAAACAAAGCTTGCCGAAAAATTCGGTGTATCTTTTGTTGCTTTCAACGGCTGGTGGACCGAAAAATCAATACCCAGACCAAAAATGCAAGCCGCTATTGAAGAATTGTTTCTAGAGATAACCGGACAAAAAGTAATTCCATCAGACCAGCTGTCGGCAAAAAAAAGAGCACTAAAACAAAAATCTTCAAAATATAAAAGTGTTATTGCTGAAATTCTGAATAACCCCGATATTTGTGACCGATTAATTTTAAAGCTTACTTATCACAGTAATAGCATTGAAGGTAGTACTTTGACCGAACCTGATACGGCCGCCATACTTTTTGATAATGCCGCTCTGCCGGATAAAAGCCTGACCGAACAATTAGAAGCAAAAAATCATCAGACTGCTTTGAATTATCTCTTCAATTATGTTTTAAAAAAACAAAAAATAAATGAAGAATTAATACTAAAACTTCACAGTATACTTATGAACGGCATCCGATCAGATGCCGGACTTTATCGCAATCACGGCGTACGTATTAAGGGCGTTAATTTACCAACGACTAATTACATACGAGTACCTGATCTTATGCCAAAAATTTTATTAGACGCGAGAAAAACAACAAAAGATATTATCTGTCTGTCAGCCGACGTCCATAGTAGATTTGAACAAATCCATCCTTTCTCTGACGGTAATGGCCGCATAGGTCGTTTACTTATGAATGCGATGCTTCTTAAAGAAAATTTCGCTCCGGCGATTATCCGCCAGGAACAGAAACAGCTGTACTATACTTATTTATATAAAGCTCAAACTAAAAACGACCAAAGCCAATTGGAGGATTTTATTTGTGATACTATTACAGACGGATTCAAAATACTGGAACGTTTAGATATAAAATGATTCCGATAAATATTAAGCTGTTCAGTTAAGGATCCCCCTCAACAGAACTAAAAAGCCGACAGGAATCCCCCGTCGGCCTTTTTATTTACCAAATAAATTATCTGAGAGTAAAAGAAGCTCTTACTACGGCAGTAATTTTCTTTTCAATTGAAGACGTATCATAAATACCGTAATCTGAAACTTCAACGGAGTTTTTAGCCGTAATCTGGAAAACTCCCATACTGGCAGACTGCAGATTCCCAATATTTTTACCCGTACTCTTAGCTATAACATCTGCCCGGGACTTAGCATTTTTAGTCGCCTCCCCAAGTAAATCCAAACGAAGATCAGCAAGTTTACTGTAATAATATTCCAAACTCTGGGTAGTGAAAATTAATCCCTGACCTATAAAATAATCTGAAACTGCCTGAGACAAAGCCGTAATTTCACTAACTTTAGCAGAGTCTACAGTAACAGTTTGTTGCAGAGAATATCCTGAAACCATAGAACTACCACATGTCTGGTTCCCATATTTGTCCCAAACCATACCGTCACGATTTTCACAAACAACATTCATTACTACAGGATTTACGGTTATTTCAGAGTCTTTAATTCCGGATTTTTTAAAGTAATCTTTCACTATGGCCAAATCGCTTTTAATTTGAGAACTACCTTCTTTTAAATTATATGAATCAACTGAACGCGATATTGTACTTACCCACTTCACAGTATCAGAAGTTACTATTTTATCCGCAGATCCTGTTACTGACAGAACATTAGACAAAAATTGTGCCTTATAAAAACTTATTGCCCCTATGGCTGTGGCCATTATAAAACAAAGGCCAAGAATTATGGCTGGCAATAAAAATGAATTTTTGTTTTCCATAAAATTATTAGATATATTAACTATTGTTTAATTATAGCTAATTAATAAAATTGAGCCAAGTTTAAAATTAACCTCAATAAAAAGAATAATGGGGCTATCTTATCGACAGCCCCATAATTTATTTAAAAAATATTATCTTTATTTTTTTTGCAACTCTTTGAGAGCATTCTCGTGAGATATTTCTGCGGTACGTCCCCAGGCTTCAACATATTCTCCATTAGAGCCAACCATCCTGGTTGTTATACCACCCATTCCGGCAAGAAAATCAGGTACAGTAATCACTTGAGTCTCAGATACTATTCTAGTCTCTTTTTTTCCATCAGACATGGTAGTCTTCCTCCTTTTTTCGTATTTTATATCCTGTCGACCTCAGGTAGTAAGAAGTCTTCAGAGTCTTCCAAAGAAGTGTTTCAAATATTATTGGAAAAGATCTATTTTCAGATTAACAAAAAACAAAATCGCCTGCAAGGCGATTCTTATCCTTTCTTATTTCTAAAAAAATAATTACCACTTCATTAAATATTCATGATATTCATCTCCCTTAAAGGGACATTTAGTTTCTTCACAAGTTGTTTCAGATTTAGTTATCATTTGAAGTATGCCGGGAAAATAACCCCTAAGAGTTTGCTGACATTGAAGAGGATTACAAGGAAAATTCTTAAGTCTTAAAATCATATATTTCTTTTCTTTATTAAGCTCTGCCACTTCAAGATTTCCGACAGAATAAGATTTTCTCCATATATCCGGAACTTTTTTTGCCACTACATCAAGTGAAACAAAATATCTCATAAATAATCTTATAATAAAAGATATTTTAGGTTGGAAACCTCCCAATTCATAAAAAGTTTTATCGTCGTAATTAAGGACTTTTCTCATGGCGGCTATGGTAATAGCCTGGAAACCTATAGGATAAAAACTCATAGTGCTTAATTCTGAATATTTTATAGGGTAACCAATTTCTGCCAATTCTTCTTCCACCTTTTTTAATCCCTCTTCTCCTTCTCTCTTCAAAATAAACTCTGCGTAGTTTTTCAACGAAACACCCCTTACTTCCCCTTTGAAGCTCATAAACCGATCTACTATTTCTTTTGAAAGTGTTTGATCCATATTATACTATTTTACTATATTAAATTGAAATTTAAAAATATATTCTGTTAAGAATCAACCTTAATAGAAGATATTGGCTATAATTGGATATAATTGGACATAGTTAATATGGCCAATTAATAAAACTAATCTAAGTATAGTTCATTGAGGTCGACCCTCAATAAACTACGAAGAGCCGGTGGAAGGATTTGTATTCTGTTGAGATCGATTCTCAACAAAGGTTAAAAAACGAATTTATATTTTTACATTAACTTCTTCTGAGGATTTTTCTTCTGAATATATTTTGTAACCTCTTCAACAAATAATTCTGCTTTCTTTAATGATTGTTCTGTTTGTTGACGAGAAACTAAAATTCCCGCCTCATCATACGTAAATTTGTTTCGAAATTTACGCATACGATCAAAAGACAATACAGTCTGTTTTAATTTTTCCCCCAATATTGCTTTACAAAATTGAACCACTGTCTTATGTTGTTGTCCGTCTATGGGACGATAACCAAAAGAAAACATTAATGCTCTTCCCATTCTTAACATTGCTAAATAAGAATAATTATAAGCAGCTTCGCTATCAATGCTCAAATTAGCTTTCGCTACTCTGAGATCTTTATGCGCTCGAACAACGTGCTTAAATACTTGGTCAAAGCCGATATTTTCTTCTTCTATTAACCCCTGATTCTTTAAATTGTTTATTAATGAGTTCATATAATTTCTATTTTAGGACCTCTTATTATACCCTTTAAAAAGGACTCTGTTTTTAATTTCTTATTCCACTCTTTTTCGTCAAATAAATGATAGTTTATTTCTCTGCCAAAAACGCTTTCCAGCTTACTAACCTTAGAAATTAAAATATCTTCATCAACTATTCCAATAATCATAAGATCTACATCGCTTGCTGAATCCTCTATGTTTTTTGCAAACGAACCAAATATAAAAACTTTTTTTATCCCCTTAATTTTTTCAAGTTCTTTTTTAAGAGCGCCTGCGACACCTATTGTTTTAAAAATAATATTTTTATATTCATTAAAAAATGCACTATTTTTGTTTAAAAAATAATATACTTGATTCCCCTCAACTTTTTTTTTAAAAAGCCCCGATTTTTCCAAAGATAAAAGCTCTCTCCTTATGTTCCCAACCGACAAATCAAGAATCCTTTCTAATTGTCTTAGATAATATTTTTTATCAGGATCTGAGAAAAAAAGTCTCAGAATTCTTTCTCTTGTTTTAGATTTTGTAATTTTAAGTATTTCCATATTGTAGTCAATTATTACTACAATTGTAGTCAATTTTGACTACAACGTCAAGTGAATTTTTAACCTTATATAAATAATTACTCAAGAATCGCGCGAAAATAATACAGAGACTACTTTAACTTTTTTTTATAAATTAAATGTTTAAATAAATTTATTAAGGATAACAGTTATTACTCGTAGATGTTGCCAAATATCCAGGTAAAAACGAACACCATTTTGATTTGTCGTTAATGTAAATATCTTTTACGGAATTATTTTCAAGAATTATCCCCTCTTCAATCTGAGGAAAATTATTTGAGCCATAAATTTTAATACCAAAAACTGCGTTTCCAAAATAAGAATTCCTTATAATAGAAGTTGAATCTTCAAGATAAATACTGGCTTCCACAGCATTTGTAGATGTTGAATTTATAAACTCTATTGAGCTTTTATCCACATAAATATGACCTTGGTAAAGATAACCACCACCATAAGAAACTATGACGTTATCTAAAACTGAACCGACGCTTGAAGGACCAAAATAAATTCTCTTCCAATAAGCTTCACCCGGATAAGCAGTATAAATAATCGGCTCCTCTGCAGTACCTCGCGATAAAAGAGTCCCATATACCTCAAGAGTCGCACCATTCGCAAATTCTACTTTTACACCAGGATTAATAGTTAAAGTTACTCCAGGATTAACACCTATACTATTCCCTATGCTGGGTGGTGTACCTATTACATATGGAAGCTCATTTTTAAACCAAGTTATGTTTTGAGTAATATTGCTTAAAAGTAAAATACCATTAACTTGATTATCTCTTTCAGCTCTATTATTTTTAAAAATAATGTTCGGATTATAAGAAAAAATAGCATTTCCATTCTCTTCAAGATTATTTCCCTCAATAAGAGGTAAATCTCCACCCAAAAGATATTCCACATAAATTCCGTGTTTATTATTTCTAATTGAGCCACAATCTTTAACAATAGGACTACCTCCTTCAATTTCTATGCCAACCGTTGAAAAGCTTATCCCCCCGCCAGAAAAATTAGTTTTTTCAACGGTAGAGCTAGAATTAATTAATTTTAATCCCCTATCCGTATAATTTTCCAACAAAGAATTTTTTAAAATAATTGAACTTCTATCTACTAAAATAGCGGGAGATTCTCCTATCCCTCTTCTTCCATACTTAATTTCAGCCCAATTTATTTCTGAATTGATGCTCGATGAAGTAAAATAAATACCTTGCCAATAATCTGGAACAGAATAAGAGGTGGTAAAAATAATCTTTTTATCTTCTTCGCCAATCGCTTTCAAAGTCCCGCTTATTTCTAATCCGGCGTTTCTGTTAAATTTTAATATAACTCCCGGTTCAATAATCAAAGTTTTACCAACTAGAACATATAAAATATCTGTAATAATGTAAGGGCTGCCGGAATAAGTTAAGGTAATTTCCGAAAGATCATCAAAAGGTAATCTTGAAATAGTAATGTTTGACGATGAAAAAGAATTAGAACTTCTCGGAGTCCCGTTTATATTGTTCCCATTTACGTCTTTTCCATTTCTTACAATTAAATTATTATTCGCCCAATTTTCTCTGACATTACCTCCAATGTTTGAATTAATCCTTTCCATTGAAATAAAAATTGGGTTAGAAGTTCCAGCAAACCAACCAGAAGAACAATCTATATAATCAATCAAAATACTACCAGCATTTCTCAATTCTATTTTTTCTCCGCTATTTTCCAAAGCACCAGTATAAACTGAATCAGCCGAAATATCACTGACCGTATTGTCATCAGTTCTTTCTAAAAGATAAAACTCATATGCGGGAATAGTAGAAGTCGGAAAAATGATTAAAGGAGTACCATCGTCAGATTTTAAAGTCCATCCGGTGATATCAACCGCCGAATTACTATTATTATATAATTCGATCCATTCATCCGCCGTATTGCTGGCACTGGTTCCCATCCAGGCAATTTCGTTAATTACAACAGAAAGAGTCGATGTTTCTTGTGTAGTTATATTAATAGTAGTAGTGGCTAATAAACTTTCTTCACCTTTATCATCAATTACTTTTAAACCAATAATAAAATTATCAGGAGCTATATAAACATGAGTTGTAGTTGCTCTATTTGTTGTAGTCGCAACACCGTCTCCAAAATTCCATGAATAATTAGTAATAACACCGTCTGGATCCGTCGAAGAAGAAGCATCGAAAAAAACTTCATTACCGACAAATAAATTATGAGAAGAAAAAGAAAAATTAGCTAAAGGTTTTTGATTTTCCGGCTGAGAGAAAAATTGGCTATTTTGATCCTTTGGTGTTCCGTAAAGACCACCCGTGGAAGATGTAGAAGAAGAAGTATGCCAACTTAAATCATCCTTTCTTTCCATTGTTCTTTTTTCTGCATCATTTTGACCGGCTGACCACGTTGAAGTGGCTTTAACTTCGTCTATTAAAATACAATACTCATTAAAAAGCCTCAAAATAAATTCCGAATCATTTATTGAACCGGTAAATATTTTATCGGCAAGAATTCCCGGAACCGAATTATCATCGGTTCTCTCTAATAAAAAATAAGAATTACTATTAATTATATCTAAAGGTGAAAAGAATATTTTTATATTAATATTATTGTCTCCTGTCTTGACCCCCTGTAATTGCCAATTACTAAGAGAAACCGTGGAAGTGGAGATGTTTTTTAATTCAATCCATTCATCCGCCGAACTGGAAGCCGAACCCATCCAGGCAATTTCATTAAAAATAATCGGAGAATAAACAGGAGTTGCATTATTTACCAAACAAAGAATTGGCTCACTGGACGAAGATTGTTGAGAAGAAGGGGGTGGTGTATTTCCGCCACCTCCGCCAATTACGGCTTCAATATAACCGCTGCTATTCTCTCTTTTTGGAGTACCTCCGGGAGCTAAACTTGTCTGCCAATTCAAATCCGCTCTTCTTTCCATTGTTCTTTTTGAATTATTATCTCCGGCTAACCAATTAGGATTAGTTAAAACTTCATCCTGAAGCCTACAATTTTCATCAAAAAGATATAAAGCCTCGTTCGCATTACCAAGACCACCCATATAAATTAAATCCGCAATAACTCCTGTTACCGAATTATCATCGGTTCTTTCCAAGAGATAAAAATTATTGAAAGAAATACGATTTTTATCAGTAAAAATTATTTTAATCTGATTTTCTTTATCTAAAAGCTGCCAACCGGTTAATTTTATTTCATTACCAGAAATATTTTTTAATTCGATCCACTCGTTATTAGCCGAATCGACGTTTCCCATCCACGCTACTTCGTTAATAATTACTTTGCTTCTAGCAGGTAAACTATTAGAAGTTTTTTCACATAAATTTTGCTCTATTTTTTGACCATCTGGTTCTTTAATTATTTCTTCTTTATCGTCTTCCTCTGTAATTTTTTCTTCTGTTTCTTCTGAAAGTTCTTCGTCTTCTGTCAATATTTCTTCATTATTATCCAAAGGATATTGATTTCCATTTAATTCAGCTATTTCTTGGTTTAATACGTCTATTTTTTCTGCAATATCATCTAATATTTCCTGTATTTCTTCTAAGCTCAATTTTTCTTCTTCCTGACCCGATTCTTCATTTTCAACTTTTTCTTCTAAATCAACAATTTCTTCTTCTACTTCTTTTATTTCCTCAATAATCGACGGTTGAACAATAGCTGCAGGCGAGAATAAATTAATTTTCAAAAAAAATGATTTTATTTGTTCCCAAGTTTTAATTATGCTTGGTGACTTTCCAGTAATCTTAGTTATAATAATTTCTGCATCTTTAATGGTGGTCTTTATAGGGTTTAATAAATATTTTCCCCAAAAACTAAGTGGTTTTATACTTAAATCCGGCACATCTGAAGGAAAATTAATATTAATAGTGGGGGTTTCAGACCATTTATAATCCTTTACTCGACCTTTAATGTCTATTATAAAGGGAGGTAAATCTTTATTATAGACAAGAGCTCCTCTGGCTAATAACCCGACATCTTCAATAATATTTGGCGAATAAAACTTTATAGCTACTTCCCCGCTTTTATTATCAAAAGCTTTATAAGCTACGACATATTGAAGGACGGCTGTTTTTTCCTCTCCTTTATAGGATTTATATTTATAAGATATAGCCCCGGGAGCTATTTTAATTTCGCCCTGAAGTAAAAAATCTATCCCATAATTAACAGCCATATTGACTGTCTCTTTTTCAATTTTGCCTAAAATTTGAGAAACATCTTGTGCTAAAAATATCCGAACTATGCTAATAATTTTATCAACTACCCCCCTGATAATTTCTACAGGAAAATCTACAAACAAATAATTGACAATTTCTTGCTTTATAACATCTGTAAAAATTTCAATTGCCGCCAATTCATCTTCTGAACTATTAAGAGAGCTCCAGAAATCTCGTTCTTTATTTGACGATGAATCACGAAGGGTATTTATTAAATTCTTTGCATATTCGGGAGATAATTCTAAATATTTCCCTAAATTATTGAAATCAATATCTTCAATATTTTCCGCCGAACAAATATTCGGAAAAATAAAAAACATCGCTGAAAAAACCAGCAGAATACAAAAAAATCGTCCACTAATAAGATACTTCTTCATTAAATAATATAGGGATATTTGATGTTAAATTGTTTTTTACTTTTAAAGAACTATATTACCTCTCTCTAGCCGAGGTTCGCTTTAAGATCATTTAAAGAACTATTTAACAAAAACCGTTTCTAAAAATTTATTGAATTCTTGAACACATTTATCCTGATTTTTAAAAATCTTTGTTGAAAATTTAACTTCTGATTTAGTACTTATAAAAGGAATACCGACTTCAATTATTTCTTCTATTCCATCCTTAGACAGCCATTCATCTTGATCAATAGTTTTTAAAGCACTTATATTATTAACCTTTACTACTTCTCCATCCTCTGACTTTATATTTCCCTTTTCCAGCCTGTCTATGCGACTTATTAAATTACTACTGGTGAATAAAGTGTAATAAGACGTATTTATTGTTATCAAACACCCCTCAAGACGAATCAAAGTATTAGGATCTGCTTTATAATCAGAACTTTTAAGATCTATATAATGATCCATGTATCCGATAAAAGTCCATCCTGTTGGTACTTTAAAGCTAATACCTATGTTTTTATTTTCTAAAAACGTATCTCCCGATATTTGATTTGCCTCAAATCCTTCTGGCAAAATTCCTAAATTAAAATTAAAAAATTCTTTAACCAAAGCTTCTCCTATTTTTTTCTGTTCATAATAATTTCCTAAATAAAAAAATCCTCTAGCAATGAGAATTAAAACAACAACAATAAAAAAAATAATGAATAATTTTTTCCTTTTAAACATGTTTATCTATTTTACAAGCCAATTTAACAGATAACAACAGTCCCGCTGTGGAAAACTTTATACATAACTTCTATTAAAACCAGACCCAAATAAACTAACAAAAAACCGTCCCATATTTGGACGATTTTTTGTAAACTCAACTAATAAATAATATACTTTAAGTCTATGGTACATCTTGAATAGGTCCACCAGTAAAAGGAAGCTCATCTGTTACTCCTGCTACCTGAGCAGATGTTGAATTCTCTGCTGCAAACTGAGATACCTGTTGAGTTAAATTTTCAATCTTTTCAGCAATATCGTTAATTTTCTGCTGAGTTTCAGCAATTTGAAGCTTTTTTACTTCCTGTTGGACATTATATATTTCCACTTCTATAGTAAGGAGATTTATTTTGATCTTAATCTCGTTTATCTGCTGCTGTATTTCAGCTATAGAAAGTTGTCTTTGAGGAAGAACTACGGAAGATACCACAGAAACAGATCCATAAGACTGCTCTTCTACCTCTTCTATTTCAGTAATAAGCTCTGTTTTATCCTCATTTAAAGACTCAACCACTTCCTCAGATAATTTTTCGGTAGAAGTCGCTTGCATCTGTTCTTCAACTTTCGTCTGCAACTGACGTTCAAAAAGTTTTCCCAACTGGAGTTTACCTATTTTTTGAAGGTATAAACCTCCGCCTACTATCGCCAAAACTATCAAAATAGATAAAAGAATATTTGAATTTTTCTTCATATAATAAAAGACGAAATCATTAATTTCTTATTTCTAAACAGGGTTCTATGACGACCATAGGACAACCTATGTCCTACATTTAGATTCATTCAAACTGATTTTAAAGGTGCAAGTAAATTTTACCTCCTTTTAACTTTTAAAAAATATTTAACCTTATTAACTAAGGTTTACTATGATTTTTAATACTAACATACTTCTTAAAATCTCCGCAAGTGAAGCAATATAAGAGAAATTTTAAATAAAAAAACCACCCGTTAAAGATGATTATAAAAAACCACACTAAGAAAAATAAGAAACGACGAAGTAGAGTAAAGATACCCAAGAAATGACAATAATTACTGCCTGCATATTATTATATATTAATAAATTGCTTTATTTTTGAAACCGGTATAGAAATAACTTTTCCTGCTAAATTAACCGTATTTATACCCAATATTTCCCCGGAGATATTAAATAAAGGGCTTCCTTTTAAATCAATACTGTCAAAAATATTAGTTTCAATAAAGTTTTCATCAAAACCCCTAATAATTCCTTCATTTGTCATCTTTTTAATGTTATCCGCTTGAAAGATTATCCCTAATAGAAAAACCCTTTCTCCCAATTTCACCCTATCAAAATCAGCAAAAGCTAATGTAGGTAAATTATTTTTTTCCAATTTTATCAAAGCTAAATTATTATCCGGATCTCTCTTCAATATCTGATAAGCTACTGTTTTACCATCTACAAAAAAACTGAATTCTGAACCTTGAGGAAGTAAATTATTCAAAGTAACTACTAAACCGTCAGATGTGGCTATAAAACCAGAACCCTCCAAAACTTCCCCTGATTTTTTCTCCGCTCTTACCCCAACGACTATTTTATCAACTTTTTCAATAGCTCCCTGAAGAGCAACATTTTCTTCAACTGTAATTTCCTTTGTTTCTGTGACATAAACCGGACTTTGCTCAAGCCTATATTGATAAAAAAGAGGTCTTTCTATTAAATAAGGCCACAAAATCTGGTCAGCAAAAATACCGCCAAAAACACCCAAAATGAAAATACCTAAAATTTTAAGAATATTTTTTTTCATCTTTAAACAGAAACCTTTATCTTTTCAATCGAAGATTTAACTTTAATAAAATCTCTGGCAGTTATAAACTTAATCTTTCCTTCAAAAAAATCAATAGTAATTCTTTCCCCCTCTTTAACTTCTCCTGAAACAATTTTTAAAGACAAAGGATCTAAAACCTGTTTTTGAATTACTCTTTTCAAGGGACGAGCCCCTAAATTAGCATCAAAACCAATCTCAGATAAAAATTCTTTAGCGGGTTCAGTAACTTTTATTTCAATTCCCTTACTCTTTAACCTTTCAGCTACTTTATCCAGCTCCAAATCAACAATTTTTTTAATTTCCGGTTTTCCTAAATAATCAAAAATAATTATTTCATCTATTCTGTTCAGAAATTCCGGACGAAAATTATCTTTTAAAGATTCTTTTACTTTATCTTTCAGAGATTCTTTTTCTTTTTCCTCCTTTCCCATCGAAAAAC
>Ga0247841_10006100_pt1 | contig 18949 bp, 15 predicted proteins | sample LaCruzMarch2015__2_FD_192410 | JGI IMG/M metagenome (GOLD analysis project Ga0247841, IMG submission 192410) | Freshwater microbial communities from meromictic Lake La Cruz, Castile-La Mancha, Spain - LaCruzMarch2015_18m | ecosystem: Environmental > Aquatic > Freshwater > Lake | place: Spain... | reverse complement strand
CCAGCGGCTGCCGCGGCCGTATGAGTTACTACGAAAGCATTGACCGCCAGTCCGTTTGCAGCAAGAGCGCTTCCGGCGTTAAAACCAAACCAGCCAAACCATAATAACGCTGTGCCCAAAACTACAAAAGGCATGTTGTGGGGAGTAGGAACATTTTTGTCAAGATTAGAACGTCTGCCAAGAACAATAGCTGTAACCAAGGCGGCGATCCCGGCATTAATATGCACAACTGTGCCTCCGGCAAAATCAAGCGCCCCCATATTCCTTAACCAACCGCCCATACCCCAAATCCAGTGGCATAAAGGATCATATACAAAGGTCGCCCACAGTAAAGTAAACACTAAAAATGCAGAAAACTTCATTCTTTCAGCAAAAGCGCCGATAATCAAAGCAGGAGTGATAATCGCGAACATCGCCTGAAAGATCATAAAGGCTTGATGCGGAATTGTCCCGGCATAGTCCGCGTATGGCTCTAAACCCACACCATTTAAACCAAACCATCCTAACCCTCCCCAAAAGCCTTCTCCCGGATGAAAAGATAAACTGTAACCGATCAAAACCCACTGAATACTTAAAACGCACATAATAATGAAACATTGCATCAAAACACTTAACACATTCTTACGCCTAACCATGCCTCCGTAAAAGAAAGCCAGTGCCGGGGTCATCAGCAGCACCAGCGCCGATGAAATCAACACCCATGCGGTATCCCCCGAATTAATCATTTTATTTTCCCCTCCTTATCTGACTAATTGCACAAATGTTTACGCAATTGATAAAAACAACAAACAAAAAAATCAGCCGCCTCTCCAGGGTCCCAACCTAGATATCAATCTTTTCTTATACGGCCAATTCTCCTTTTTCTCCGGTACGTATCCTGATTACATCCTCCACCGGATAAATAAAGATCTTTCCATCTCCCATCTCGCCGGTCTTGGCATTATCAATTATGGCTTTACATATACGCCCGGCATCCTGGTCTTTAACAATAATCTCTATTTTGGCTTTCGGTAAAAGCTCAACCCTATACTTTTCCCCCCGCCATTGCTGGACCACTCCTTTTTGCTTACCGTGCCCTTCAATTTCAGAGATCATTAGCCCAGTTACTCCTGCGATATTCAACGCGTTACGTACTACCTCAAGGCTTTCCGGCCTGATAATAGCTTCTATCTTTTTCATTTTATCCTCCGTAAAATAAAGAGTGATTATTCATTCTTAACATCAAGAAATGTGTAAGCGGGCTTCTTGCCATAAAACTCAGGATAGGCAGAATTGCCATGCTCACCAATATCAAGCCCTTCAATTTCTTCTTTAAGCGAAACCCTGATGCCCATGGTATATTTTAACAACAACCAGAAAATCAGAGAAATTAAGAAAGTAAAAACCGCTACTCCCAACACGCCGGTGAACTGTGTGATCAAAAGCTTTGTTCCTCCACCGTAAAATAAACCATTACCAGTAGCTGTACCAACAATCTTATCTTGTGCGAATAAACCTACACACAACGTACCAAATATGCCATTCACTAAATGCACTGAAAGCGCGCCCACTGGGTCATCAATTTTAAGCTTGTCAAACATAATCACAGCTAAAACCACAAGCACGCCGGCAATTAAACCAATGACCAGAGAGCTAGGCACACTTACAAAAGCACAGGGCGCGGTAATCGCTACCAAACCGGCAAGGCAGCCATTTAAAGTCATGCCTAAATCCGGCTTACCCAATAATACCCACGATAATATAGTAGCGCTTAAAGTAGCCATTGCCGCGGCCATGTTCGTAGTAATTGCTACATGGCTAATAGCCATAGGATCGGCTGACATTGTAGAACCAGGGTTAAAACCAAACCATCCAAACCAAAGCACAAAAGTACCTAACGTTGCCATTGATAAATTGTGCCCCGGTATGGGGTTAATTCTTCCATTCGCATATTTACCGAAACGCGGGCCCAATACTAAAATCCCGGCTAAAGCCGCCCATCCTCCGACTGAATGCACAACTGAAGAACCAGCAAAATCAAACATACCCTTTAACTGAAGCCAGCCGCCGCCCCAGATCCAGTGCCCTACGATAGGATAAATAAACATCGCCATAAGGAATGAGAAAACTATAAACGACTTATACTTGATACGTTCGGCTACAGCCCCTGAAACAATAGTCGCTGCTGTCCCACAAAAAACCAATTGAAAGAAAAACTTAGCCCACATCGGAACCCCTGTCCAAGAGAGCGCTGAGTAAACACCTTTATAAGCTTCGCCGGTTGCCGGAGAATTATCTAAACCATTGGCAAAGAAAAGCCCTTTTAACCCAATCAACGCATTTCCATCTCCAAACATAAGCCCCCAGCCTAGAAGTAAAAATCCTACTGAAGATACTGCAAAAACGACAAAATTCTTAGAAAGAATGTTAACACAGTTCTTCGAACGCGCAAACCCTGATTCAACCATAGCAAACCCTAAATTCATGAAAAATACCAGCTTTGCGGTAACCAAAACCCATATTGTATCTATCATTATTTTCAACGTCATATCCATAAACTCCTCCCCTCTTGATTAACCATATGTGAAAAAAATAATAAAAAATTATTTTAACCCCAGCTTCTCTCTTACCATCAATGCATAAACTTTATTAATACGCCTTGTCTTTAACCACCTTTCAATAGTAGTAACCTGAATATCCAGCCTTTTAGAAAGGTCGTGTAAAGTATAGCCCCTCTCTTTTTTAAGGCACAGCACCTCTTTGATCAACTCATTATCTAACATTATCCTATACGGCTGCATTCCCTCGCTCATCAGTCCGAATACGCACGGCATCATCAATAGTATAGATAAATATCTTGCCATCTCCCATCTCGCCACTATAAGCAGCTTCTCGGATTGCCTTAACTGTTTTTTCAAGATCCTGGTCTTTGATGACAACCTCAATCTTAGTTTTGGGAAGTAACGGTAATTTATATTCCTTTCCGCGCCACTGTTGAGTCAACCCCTTCTGCTTACCATGCCCCTCAATTTCAGTAACCATCATCCCGGGGTAACCTACTTTTTCGAATGCTGCACATACATCAGCCAACTTTGTCGGCCGGATTATTGCTTCTATTTTTTTCATTTTAAATTCCTTTCTCTTTAATTGGCGCCTGGCGGATTATCTCTCCGCAAGGCGCCAATTAAAATCATTTATTTAGAAATCGGCGTCTCAGAATTCTTATCCAGCTTCACCCCTGAATAACCAACCACTCCCATCTCAGGAACATCTAACCCGTATACTTCTACCTCAGGATCTGGCCTATGACCACACACTACATCAATTAATTTGAAAATTAAAAATGAGATTATCCCAACATAAATAATATTGGAAAGAACACCTATGCACTGGGCAAAGAGTTGCGAAGTTCCGCCACCGTAGAACAGACCTCTTACCGTGCCGGCAACGCCATTCCAACCATCGCCATAGGAGCCATCCGCGAATAACCCTAAGGCTAAACATCCAAAAGCACCATTAACTCCATGTACAGATATCGCGCCTACCGGATCATCTATCTTAAGTTTACCTTCAACAAAGTATACTGATTCCACTACTAATACTCCGGAAATCAAACCGATAATGCAAGCGCTGATAGAATTAACAAATGCGCAAGGCGCAGTAATCGCTACCAGACCCGCCAACATGCCATTACACATCATGCTCGGATCGGGTTTTTTAGTACGCACCAACCACATCCATAAAGTAGCTGCCATTGCTCCCGTAGCCGAAGCCAGCATAGTATTCACCGCCACTATTCCTATGCGTAAATCCGTACCAGCCAAAGTCGAACCGGCATTAAAACCAAACCACCCGAAAGCAAGAATAAACGTACCCACAACTGCCATGGGGATATTGTGCCCAGGAATAGCATTAGCACTGCCATCCTTATTAAACTTACCTATGCGCGGACCGACAATCCAAGCGCCTACCAAAGCTAACACGCCTCCGGTAAGATGCACTACAGAAGAACCGGCGAAATCCACATGGCCGTGCCCTAAACTAAAATTCTGCCCTAACATCGCTAACCAACCGCCGCCCCATACCCAGTTACCGAATATAGGATAAACTATTGTACCTACAAATACGCCGTAAATACAGAAAGAAAGAAATTTCCATCTTTCTGCTAATGCGCCGGTAGGAATTGTCGCTGTCGTATCCATAAATACCATTTGAAATAAAAAAAGCACATATACAGCAACATCGTAAGAGGATCCTTGAAGAAAAAAACCATTTAACCCGAATAAACCAAAAGGTTTACCGAATAGATGAATTGTAAATTCATGGTTTAAACCTGCATAGCCGCCCAAAGTGCCAAGCGCTCCTATGCCGCCAAACATTAAAGCAAAACCGCAGACATAGAAGCCCAGCATACCTAAAGGATAAATCAGAAAGTTCATACCCATAGTATGGGCAACATTTTTAGCGCGGGTCAGGCCGGCCTCGACCATCGCAAATCCCGGCTGCATAAACATTACCAAAAATCCGGCAATCAGCGTCCACACGAAATTAATCGCTACTTTGTTATGCCCGACAGTATTAGCTAATTCATCCAAAGTAGGCTTACCTGCTACCGCCGCAGAAACATCGCTAGCTGTACCCGTAGCTGTTCCGCTAGCATCAGGGCCGGCAGCAAAAAGAGAAACCACGGATAACGCTAAAAACACCAATAACATACACGAAATTACCAACCCATTCTTCTTTAAAAAACCTTTCACTTTCTTTTTCATAATTCACCTCCGAATAAAAACATATTGCTCTCCTTTATTAATCCGGCTATCATTACACTTAAGAGTATCCTTAAGTGTAATGATATTTTAAAACCTTTCCTTTCTTCTCCACTTATCAAAAAAACCTCGCCCTTCTTTTAGAAACGGTTTAGACACCTGCGTCTTTTGAAAACAAAAAAAAGCGCTCTATTTCTAGAACGCCAATGTTTAAATCTTACACATCACTGTGCCTGTCCCGTTCTCCGAGACCTTACAATAGTACAAGTAAGAAATACTTTAATCTGGTAACTAAATTTTGCGAAGCAAAATTTATCCTGAGTCCACAATAAACTTTTATCTAGAAACGAAGGATCTCATCTATCCAGATATTTCTGGGCTTTAATTCTGATCTTCTGCATCATCTTAACCACGCTCACATGGGATATCCCCATACGTTTACCTATATCTCTGGTAGTCAAACCCTGGCTATAATACTCAAGCAGCCTTTTCTCCCTGGGATTAAAACCATTATTGAGGATACTTTGTACTAAAAATTTATTATGCAATTGGCCCCGGCAATCTTGGCAAGCCCAATATTCACCGAGAATATTCTCTACGGTTACATTCTCATCCATACTCGAGGCCGTATTAATACTAACAACATTAGAGCGTTCATTCACCTTGCGGATATAGTTTTTCAAGTGAAAATAACAACCCTGTAAAACATAGCTATCTGTTTTATCATCAAGCTTACCACTTAAGAAACTGTTCCAAAGATGAATCGTTGCCTCCTGATAAAGATCATCATGGTTAAAAGAGCGGTAATGGCCATTTAAGCGCCAGGCGATCCTTTTTATGGTGGGGGATAACTTTTTATTTAACTCTTCAAAGCTCATTTTCTAACCCCTTAGTAAAGAAAAAACGCCCTTGCCCGATTTTTCGGGAAAGGACGCCTTAGTCCTGACAAATAAAAAAGCCTTCCGGTAAACTTTTTTACCAGAAGACTTCTGTGTCTTTTGCTACAACGCTGTAATCTGATTAAAGTGTAACACAACATTTACCGCTGTCAAGATAAATTAATAGTTTTTCAAAAAAATTTTTAACCTAACATTACTTCTCTGACTCAATTATTTGCGGCAATTCAGTAATAAGAGCATTTAAACTTTGGGTTTCTTGCCGCATCCTCTCTATTAAAGCAGCGCGCTTTGATTCATTATTAAGGTTCTCCGGATTTAATAATTCCGAAGCCGCCTGAGAAATTGATGTTAATGGATCGATAAGCCCAGACGAAAACGTAGTTAAAAGCAGATTACGTAGGCGTTCGTTCTCAATCCTAGATTCCGCATCAAGGGCTGCTGCGGCAAGCTGGGCACCTTCAACTGCCAAAGCAGTTTGGCTGACGAACATCTCCAGAATATGAAGCTTTTCCGGATCTACAAATTGCTTATCTTCAATCGAAAAAACTCCCAGAACTCCCACTATTTTCTCCGCACCCATAAAAGGTAAGTATACGCCATTTGAGCCAGGCAAGGTATCTGTATTTTTCCCCGCAATTTTTTTGTGTTCATACACCCATTCCGCTACCGCAAGCTCGTTTGAACTCAACCCAATCTGCGCGGTTTCACCGAATTTAGCTATCAATCTTTTATTTTTATCGGGAGCGAAAATCGCGGCCTTACAGTTAAAAAACTCTTCAATATGCTTAAGCGCAATCTTAAAAAGCTCATCCGAATATGAGCTCTTTGATAGTTCACGGCTTAACGCATATAGGGTCTGCGTCCGATCTTCGCGAAGCCTCATAGATAAGTTCTGTCTGCGCAATTGTCCGGTAAGATGAGCTATCAAAAAACCCACAATAAACATTACTATAAATGTGAATATATATTCAATATCCGCTACCGCAAACGTAAAATAAGGCGGTACAAAGAAAAAATCAAAAAACAAAACACTAAGCAATGACGCTATTAACGACAAACGACGGCCAAAACGAAAGGCAATCCAAGTAACACCCAGAAGATAAACCATTATTAAATTTACAAGAGCCAAATGCGATAATAAAATCCAATTAAACAGGGTACAAAGCATCACTATACCTAAAGTCCATCCAAAGTTTTTCCAAGAAAACGGCAGTAAGTTCGGTGGATTAAATTTTATGGGCTGCTCTTGTTTATCCCCGCCAAACAAATACAAATCGATCTCTCCGCATTTACGGGCTAATTTATCAAATATAGAACCAAAAAACAATTCTCGCAGCTTTGGTTTCCCGGGCTTACCCATGATTATCTTTGTCACATTTTTGGAACGCGCGTATGAAATCAATGTCTCTGAGATATCCCGGCCGCTGAGCGTTACTACCTGAGCACCCATCTTTTCTGCAAAATTCATCATTTCGGCTACTCTGTTTTTATCTTCAGGATGTAACTCGGAAAGAGTATCAACATACGCCACAATCCATTCCACCCCTAAATCTGAAGCAATTCGTTTTCCAGCCCTAATTAAACGGGCCGCCGAAGGACTCGGGCTTATGCACACCAAGAACCGATCCCGCACATTCCAAACCTTTGAAACTGCATGCGCCTTTTTGTATGACATTAACTTGGTGTCTACATTACGTTCTGTATACCTTAGCGCCAATTGACGTAATGCAATTAAATTACCTGGTTGAAAGAAATTTTCTGCGGCCGCTTCAGCCTGTTCACCAAGATAAACTTTACCTTCTTTCAGGCGCTTAAGAAGTTCTTCACTAGGAAGATCAACAAGCTCAATTTCATCCGCTTGTTCAACAAAAGTATCAGGGACAGTTTCATGCACTCTAATGCCAGTAACCTGAGCGACGATATCATTTGCACTCTCACAATGTTGAACATTCAATGTTGTATAAACATCTATGCCTTGCGCAAGCAGCTCTTCAACATCTTGCCATCGCTTTGGATGACGGCAGCCGGGCGCATTAGTATGCGCTAATTCATCAACTAAGATTAATCTGGGATTTCTTTTTAAAGCTGTATCAATATCAAACTCGCGCAGCGCGACATTCTTATAGGGAATGGCCTTAGGGAGGAGAATTTCTAGGCCTTCTAAAAGCGCTTCGGTTTCAGCGCGTTTATGAGTTTCCACATATCCAACCACAACATCAATACCTTCTTTTTTGCGGGCCCTGGCGGCTTCAAGCATCGAATAAGTCTTTCCGACACCAGCAACTGCTCCAAAGAAAATTTTAAGTTTACCACGGTTGCTCTCTTCGGCCTTAACCTTAGCTAAGATTACGTCCGGATCTGGTCTTTCCATAAATTCAATTATACCTCATACTAAGCGCATAAGTTATCTTTTTCTTACCTGCCTGCCGCAGGCAGGTAAGTATCTAACGCTAAATTTAGTTCCAACACATTTACAACCGGCTCCCCAATAAATCCAAATAAACGCCCAGAAGTATACTTAGCGATAAGGATTTTCATTGTCTCTTCTGATAATCCCCTAAGCCGTGCGATACGCCCAGCCTGATAATATGCTGCCGCTAAACTAATATGCGGGTCTAAACCGCTTGCCGAAGAAGTAACTAAATCTACCGGAATAAGATTACTATTAGGTTCGACTGATTTTAATGCTTTGATACGCGCTTTTACTGCTTCAACTAATGCCGGGTTTGTCGGCCCTAAATTTGAGCCTGATGAAGAAGCCGCGTTAAAAGAAACAGGTGATGTCGCTGAAATACGGCCCCAAAAATACTTGGGATCATTAAACGCCTGGCCGATAAGAGTTGAACCAACCGCTTTACCGTTTTGATAAATTAAGCTGCCATTGGCTTGATTCCGGAAAAATAACTGAGCAATCCCGGTAATAAAAAGCGGATAAATAATTCCTGTAATTATTGACAAAACTATAAAGATTAGAATAGCCTGTTTTATTTGTCCTTTAAACATATTTGCCCTCATCAAACTAAATGCAATGCCACTAAAACCATATCAATTAATTTTATCCCTATAAATGGCGCGATAATTCCGCCTATTCCATAGATAAAAAGATTATCACGTAAAAGCCGGCTTGCTGGCATCGGTTTATAGCGCACACCGCGCAAAGCAAGCGGGATAAGAAAGATAATAATCAGCGCATTAAAAATAACCGCAGACATTACGGCACTTGCAGGCGTAGCAAGATGCATAATATTAAGTGCCGAAAGTACCGGGTACGTCCCGACAAAAGCCGCAGGAATAATCGCAAAGTATTTAGAGACATCGTTAGCGATACTAAATGTCGTAAGCGAGCCACGCGTCATAAGAAGTTGTTTACCGATTTCAACGATCTCAATAAGCTTTGTGGGATTAGAATCAAGATCGATCATATTCCCAGCTTCTTTGGCTGCCTGCGTTCCGGTGTTCATCGCAACAGCTACATCGGCTTGCGCAAGGGCGGGAGCATCATTTGTCCCATCACCAGTCATGGCAACCAGCCTGCCCCCTTCCTGCATTTGACGTATATATTTAAGCTTGGTTTCAGGTGTCGCTTGCGCCAAAAAATCATCCATACCAGCTTCAGCGGCAATTGCCGCGGCTGTCAAAGGATTATCTCCCGTAATCATTACAGTTTTAATACCCATACGCCGAAGCTCAGCAAAACGCTCCTTAATACCTCCCTTAATAATATCTTTTAGCTGAATTACTCCCAGCACATGGTTATGTTCTGCGACAACCAAAGGTGTTCCTCCGCTTTTAGATATAGAATCAATAGCTGCCTTTAAATCTTCAGGAAATAGACCTCCGAGCTTATTTGCATATTCTTCAATAGCATTAGCCGCGCCTTTTCTTATTTGTCTGCCATCACCCAAATCCACTCCGCTCATTCTTGTTTGCGCCGAAAAAGGAATAAAATGCGCGTCAAGTTCATGAATATGGCGTTCTCTAATACCATATTTTTCTTTAGCCAAAACTACAATACTCCTTCCTTCGGGAGTTTCATCTGATAAAGATGCCAGCTGTGCCGCATCAGCCAAGGCTTCCCGGCTGATATCCTTAGCCGGAATAAAATCTACCGCTTGTCTATTACCAAAGGTAATTGTTCCGGTTTTGTCCAAAAGCAAAACATCTACATCTCCAGCCGCCTCAACTGCGCGGCCTGAAGTAGCGATTACATTAGCCTGAATCATTCTATCCATACCTGCGATGCCTATAGCAGATAATAACCCCCCGATAGTAGTCGGAATAAGACACACAAGTAATGCAACTAATACCGTTACTGTAATCGGTTGGCCATGGCCGGCTGCATTTACGCCATAAAGAGAAAATGGCAATAACGTTACTGTGGCTAAAAGAAAGATGAGTGTAAAAACTGCCAAAAGAATGCTAAGCGCGATTTCATTAGGAGTCTTCTGCCTTTTTGCTCCTTCAACCATCGCAATCATATGATCCAGGAATGTCTCTCCCGGATTTGTTGTGATGCGTACCAGGAGCCAGTCTGAAAGCACCTTTGTTCCGCCGGTAACAGAGCTGCGGTCTCCTCCGCTTTCACGTATAACCGGAGCGCTCTCTCCGGTAATTGCGCTTTCATCAACAGAAGCCACCCCTTCAATAACCTCTCCATCCATTGGGATTAAGTCGCCTGCCTCAACAAGAACAACATCTCCTTTTCGAAGTGTAGCCGCAGATATTTTCTCGTGAGCGCAACCGTAACTTGGCTTTAAAAGTTTTTTGGCAATAGTATCCTTGCGGGCTTTTCTTAAACTCTCGGCTTGAGCTTTCCCACGGCCTTCGGCCATCGCTTCGGCAAAATTAGCAAAAATTAAGGTAAACCATAACCATAAGGTTATGGCTAAAATAAAACTGGCTGGGGCTTCCCCGCGCCCAATCAAAGCTTGAAAATATAAACCCGTAGTCAATATGCTCCCCACTAAGACTACGAACATGACGGGATTTTTAATCTGATGCCGGGGATCTAATTTCTTTATGGAATTAACGGCTGCCGGCCAACAGATAGCCGGATCAAATAAAGATTTAGCATTATGTGATTTACCCATAGAAACTCCTAAATAGCGCGCAGTACAAGATACTCAACAATAGGACCTAAAGCCAAAGCTGGAAAAAATGTAAGCGCTCCGACAATTAAAATAACCACAACTAAAAATATAATAAAAAGCGGCGTATGCGTAGATAATGTCCCCTGACTTTGCGGCACAATCTTTTTCTTGGAAAGTGAACCCGCAATCGCAAGCGCCGGGATTATAAGCCAATACCTGGCAAAAAACATCGCTAATCCTTGAGCCACATTATAGAAAAGAGTATTAGTAGTTAATCCAGCAAACGCGCTCCCATTGTTATTGCTTGCCGATGAAAAAGCATATAATATTTCACTAAATCCATGGGGCCCGGGATTTAAAATCGAGTTTTTACCCGCGGGAACAATAACTAAAACTGCTGTACCTATAAGGACAAGTATAGGAGGTATTAAAATCATAAGAGAAGCCATTTTCATTTCATAAGCTTCAATTTTCTTTCCTAAATATTCAGGAGTGCGGCCAATCATAAGGCCGGCAATAAAAACGGCGATAATTATAAACGCGATCATGCCGTAAAGCCCGGAGCCTACGCCACCGAATACGATCTCCCCTAACTGCATAAGCCACATCGGGATCATTCCGCCAAGCGGCATGTAAGAATCATGCATGGAATTTACCGAGCCGTTAGATGCCGCGGTTGTAGCAACTGCCCAGATAGCGGAATTCGCGATGCCAAAACGCGCCTCTTTCCCCTCCATGTTACCACCGGGTTGCAAAGTACTTGAGCGCTGGTCAATACTTAATTTATCAAGAAGAGGATTACCTTGTTGTTCAAAATGCATACAGGCCCAAAGGCATGGTATAAAGATAATAAGCATCGCTACCAGTATCGCCCAACCCTGGCGCCTATCTCTAACCATGCAGCCAAAGGTATAACATAATGCGGCAGCTATTAAAAGTATGGCTAAAACTTCCAGGAAATTTGACAAAGGCGTAGGATTCTCAAAGGGGTGAGCGGAATTAACGTTAAAAAATCCACCTCCATTGGTTCCCAATTGCTTAATCGCTATTTGAGATGCAGCCGGACCCAGAGCAATAGCCTGCTCTGAAACAATTTTTCCATCCGCATCTTTTAAAGTCTCAAACAATGCTACCTTCGCGCTTGGCTTAAAGGTCTGAACAACTCCTTGCGATATCAAAACTAAAGATAAGATTATTGCAAGTGGCATTAAGATATAAAGTGTTGACCTGACTAAATCTACCCAGAAATTGCCGATAGTTTCGATTTGTTTTTGCGCAAAACCTCTAATTACTGCCACAAGAATTGCCATTCCCGTTGCCGCAGAGACAAAATTCTGCACAGTTAATCCCAGCATTTGCGTAAGATAACTTAAAGTTGCTTCACCGCCGTAACTTTGCCAATTCGTATTGGTGGCAAAACTTACCGCCGTATTAAAAGCTAGGTCCGCAGATACTTTCGGCATAGACATAGGATTCAAAAGAAAGTGCGCTTGAAAACGCTGTAAAATATATACAACAACGATACCTAAAATATTAAACAGCATCACAGCCACAGCATATGTTTTCCAAGACATGCCCTGCTCAGGCCGCACACCCGATAACCGATAAAGCAATTTTTCCAACCATCCAAAACAAACATTAAGCCCAGCGGGTTTACCCTCGTAAATACGCGCCATATAAATTCCTAACGGCTTGACAAATAACACTAATACCGTTAGAAAAATAGCAGCCTGCATAAAGTTATTCCAGTTCACCCCGCACCTTCTTTCTTATTCAATTCCCCACATATTCTATACTTAAACACTGAATTTATAGAAGGTGCGGGGTTCATCAGAATATCTCCGGTTTAAGAAGAGCTACCAAAAGATAAATAAGCAAAAGTAAAGAAACAATACCACCTATCCAATAAATAACCGGCATGCGATATACCCCCTATACCTTACTGCAAAGAATAATGAACGCAAAAGAAGTTATGGCTAAACCCATTATTATTACTACAAAAAGAATATCCATTGTTGGCTCCTTAAAAAAGAAAAACCAGAGAACGCTTTCTCTGGTGTGTTCTCTCTAAAATTGGCCTACGAGGTTAGCTGTTGGGCTCGGGTCGAGTAACCCTAATCTGATATTACTAGATATTCGCCCCAAGATTATTTTAACTAATCAGATTCTTGGGTTCCCCGCTATCTTTTCAGGTTTAGATAAAAACGCTACCTTCCTAAAAAGAGATTAAGCATATATAAGATATTTAGCACGAAAAATAATTTTGTCAAGAATATTTTATTTCTTCTTTCCGATTGCTTCGCTCAAATTGACAGGATTGATCTTATTCCTAAATTACCCCCTGCTGCTTAGCTGACGATAATCTTTCTGTATAGACGGTAAATATCCGCATCATTAAGGTAATGTTTTAAATACAGCGACCTCTCCTGCGCCCGGCTAAGCACATTCGCCAAACAATCGCTATCCGGCTCCACCCCGAACTTATTTAAAATACTCCTGACCGCGGCTCTGCCGGAAAGCTTACCGACGACAATCCGGCTCCTGCTGCCAATTGATCCGGGATCGAACGGTTCATAATTCAGGGGTTTCTTAACTACGCCATCCTGATGTATTCCTGACTCATGCAGAAAACAGGCTTTTCCCACAATCGGCTTATCCGCGGGTATCGGCCTGCCGGAGGCCAAGCTGACAAACCTGGAAATCGCGGGCAGCTTTTTTATTTTTATTCCGGCATCGGCCTTATATATTTCCGAAAGCGACAGGACAACCTCCTCCAGCCCCGCGTTTCCGGCTCTTTCTCCCAGGCCGATTACAGTCGTATCCACAAATTTTGCCCCGGCGCCTATACCGGCAAGCGCGTTTGCCGTAGCCAACCCGAAATCATTATGCGTATGAATTTCAAAATCTATCTTTACGTTTTTTAAAAGCCGTTTCAACACGTCAAATAACCTAAAGGGCTCCAGGATACCCACCGTATCGCAAAACCTGAATCTCTCTCCTCCTTCTTTTTCTATTGTTTTTACATATTCGGCCAAAAACCCGAAATCCGCACGCGAGGCATCTTCAGCTCCGGCAATAACATATAATTTATGGCTTTTAGCGTACCCGATTGCCCGCTTTAACCGCTCGATTACAAAGCCGCGGCCTTTTCTCAATTTATATTTTATTTGAATATCGGACACGGGAAGAGAAATCGCCACGCTATTCAAGCCACAGCTGATTGAGGCGTCAATGTCATCTTTAACCGCCCTGTTCCAGCCGATCAGCCGGGCATTTAAACCCTGGCTGACTATTTTCTTGATTGCCTCTTTTTCAAATTTCCCGGCAGCCGGAGTGCCCACCTCGATTTCCCCAACGCCCGCATCCGCCAATAAACGCGCGATTTTTATTTTTTCTTGCACCGTAAATTCCACTCCCGCCGCCTGTTCCCCATCGCGCAGGGTAGTATCAACAATTACCGGTTTTTTCAATTTAGCTCTCCAATATCATACCAGCGCATCCCCAAAGTTTAACCACCAAGGCCTCCGCACTTATTTCTAAAACTAATATTTAACCGCTAATTGCGAATATGCCCAGTCGGCGCTGTTATAAGAACCGGTATCTTTGACGTAAGCGCCGGGGAAAAAATGGGCGTAGCCTGTTTCAAATTTGATATTCCTGGTAAAATCATAGTAAAACCGCAGAGAGATTTCGCTTCCCACATAAGAACTGCACTTCCCCTCTGCCGGCCTTGTCCTGATGGCTGTTCCGGAAGCGTTATACCAGGAGTCATTCTTGCTTTCCAACCAGAAAAAATCCACTTGCGGACGGAAACGAAATTTATCGGTAGGGGAAAAAGTCAGGCTTAACTCCGGATTGCGCATATTTTCCCAACGGAAAAAATCCATTAACCCATAAGGGTCATGGGTGTTCTGATAAAGCGGAATAAAAGTATTATTCCTGTCGCCGTCCGGCTTCTTGCTGCCGCTTGCCTGGTCATAAGAAAATCCTATCCTAGGCTTCCAACTCCAGGTATCGAAAGTCCTTGAGATATCCGCGTGCACGGCATAAGCGCGGACATCTTTACCGGCATCTTCGCCAAATTGGTAGGGAACTTCAATATCGATAACCGTTCCCGGGCCGATCATTGCCTTAAAACGCGCGCCGGCGGTATAACGGCGGATATCATTTGCCCCCCGGGAATTATCCCAACTTAAAAAATAACCTTCGAATAACGGTAACCTGTCATGCTTTTGATAGCCCAAGTAAGCCCCGCTCAAAGCCTCGCCGGGATAAGAACTGTCAAAACTATACTTGTTAAATTGCACGGTCTGCGCGTATAATAAATCCCCGTAAAACCCCCAGTCAGCGTAATGCATGACGGCCGCGTCAAAGACACGGATAAGATTAACCCAGGGAGGGGCCATAATCAGCCTGCCTGCGCCGTATTTAAGCTCCTGGCGTCCGACTTTAACATCGATATGCGAACCGGCAACATTGAAAATATTCAGGTAAGCCTGATGCAGGTCAAACTCTTCTTCCTGCCCCGGAGCCGCCTTAATTTTATAACTTCCCTCCTGGGCAGCAAGGCCTTCAATAAAGAATTCCATCCAGTTATTTGAATTCCCGTCGCTTAAAAGGGCCTTGGCGTTGACGCGCACGCGGTTAAACAACTGGCCGCCATTATCTTTATTATTCTTGTTAAAATCAAAATCACGCTTGTATTCGTAGCGGAAGCGTTCCTCCGCTCCTGCCTGATATCTCCAACGCAAAGATCCCCCCTTATCACCTTCCTCATCTTCAGCCGCATAAACGGGATAAATCCGGCAGGCAAACAATAATAATAAGAAAAATATTTTATTCTGCATTCTCTTCATTCTTTACTTCAATTATCCTCAAACACTTATCATCCGCCTGTCCTATCAGGCGATAAGATATTTTTCGGCAGCCTTGCCCTTATTGAGCGCGTCAAGAATCTCATCCAGCGCTTCCTCGTTCTCGACCTTTCCATACCAGTAATTTTCAGGATAAACAATCATCACCGGGCCGTGGTCGCACAGCTTTAAACAACCTGTCATTGATACGGCGACATCCTCCATACCGCGGTCGGATAAGCCCTCCTGCAAATACTGCAAATGCTGGATAGACCCCTTTTTAGAACATACCCCCTGCGCTTCGCCGTTAGCCCGGAAACTGGCGCAGACAAAAATATGATGCTTCGGCTTTTTCATCGCTTTACCCCCTTTTTCATTATTGTCAAACCACGCGCTCCGCGCGAAGAATTATCAAACCTCATTACTTCCTTTGCAGCCGCAACCGCATGAGGAATCCGATTCCAGATTAATTTTCTTACAAATACAATTACCCTGATCCGCAGAGCCGGAAATATAACCCCCTCCATAAACCGCTTCCAGCCCCTTTTCTATCAAGCCCGGAAAAGTAATTATTCTTATCCCCTGTTTACCTAAAATTTCACGCGGCGCGCCTCCGGCCGCCTCAACCAGCACTACCCGGCAATCTTTAAGCGTTTTAGCCAGCTTAAGCCATCTTTTTCCGGAGTTTCCGCTTTTCGAAATCTTGCGCACAGTTATTAATTTATAAGCATTCCCATCTCTGCCATAAATATAAATTTTTCCCGCCCGGCCTAAATGCATATTAACCGATATGCCTTCGCGGCTGGCGCAAGCTACGTATGGCTGATACTCCTGCCTGTTAGGCGGTAAAGACGCGCACGATTGAAGTAAAGAAACGCTCTCCGAGCTAAGCTTCTCTCCCAGCAGGCCGACCGCATCCGAACGGCAGCGCGTGCAATGGCTCATAATCGGCATAAATCTGGAGGCATCCTTACGGCAGTTCTCCAGCAGCCCCGGAGTGGGTTCGGGAAAATTTCCAAAAGGCGTGCCGGCTACCGCGTACATCGGTATCAAATTCATGATATCCGAGCCGGCCTCCGAAACCTTCCGGCTGATTTCGGCGATATGCCCATCATTAACCCCGGGGATGATAATTGTATTGATCTTGGCGGTAATCCCATGCTTCTTTATCCCGATCAACCCTTCCAGCTGACGGCATAACAAAACTTCCGCCGCCTCTTTTCCGCGGTAAATATTCACCTTATCCCTAACCCAGGCGTATATCTTTTTTCCGATAAGCGGATCAACCGCGTTTACGGTTATGGTAATATGGCTTACTCTTAGCTTCGCCAGTTCTTCGATATAAGGGAAAATATTCAGCCCGTTTGTAGCAACGCACAATAACAAATCCGGATACTCTTTCCTGACCAGGCGCAGCGTTTCGATGGTCTCTTCCGGGTTAGCAAAAGGATCGCCCGGACCGGCGATCCCGGCCACGGAGATGTCTTTCCTTAAAGCAAAAACCTTCTTTAAATACGCCAGCGCCTGATGCGGGCTTAAGACAACACTGGTCACCCCGGGGCGGGATTCATTCACGCAGTCATATTGCCGGTCGCAAAAATTACACTGTATATTACAATTAGGGGCCACCGGCAGATGGATGCGCCCGTATTTATGCCGCGCCTTGTCGTCGAAACAGGGATGGTTGGAGATTTCCAGCATTTGAGGTCCTGTTTTTTTATTCATAAGCGTCACCATCTCTTTCTATTTTTAACAGGCGCGCTTCCGGAAACCGACGGGCGCCATTTTACCACTATTCTTTATGGAAATATTTCTCAAGCATGATTTTCCGGTGCATCCCGAATTTCTTGGCAAGCATGGCGTTACAGATATCATCGAGCAGTTTCAGCGACCCGCTGTATCCCGTATAAACCAGCCTTTGGCCGCCGTAGCGGTCCTGGATCGGAAAACCTATCCTTACCGGAGGAATCCCGTATTTCTCCGTAATATGCTTGCCCCCGGAATTCCCGATGATCAGGTTAATTTTCCTCTCCAGGGCGTGTTTTTCTATTGTTTCGAAATCAGTGTCATCGAGTATCAAGGGTTTTTCTTCCAATTTTTCTATTTTCCCAGACAGCAATTCTCTTAACATGCTGCTATGCGAGCCGGTGCTGATAATAGAGGCATCCATACCGTTCTCAAAACAGAGGCAGCTTACCGCATACACCAGGTCGGGATCTCCATAAACCAGGGCTTTGATCTCGGCACTCAATTTATGCGCGTCGATCATGCCGTCTATCAACCGCCCGCGCTCCTCAATGAACCTCTCCGGTAAATCCGTCCGGGAGACCGCGGACAAGGCCTTGATAAAACTATCCGTATTCTCTACGCCGATCGGTATCGGGCAGCGGTAAAGAGGTATATTAAATTCATCGAGCAGGAATTTACCCGGAGAGATCGCATCCGGCAACGTAACCCCGATCTCAATGGTAGCTTTGGCCCCGGGCATTATCTCTATATCTTTATACTTTGTCCCCCCGTCCGGGATTTTCTTGAATTCTTTCGAAAACGGGGCGTCGAAAGTGCGCGAGATATCGGGAAGCATAATATATTCGATACCAAAAGACTCCAGCATCCCTTTGATATTCCTTACATCACCGGGGCTGACATAAGGCATGATTACATTCACTTTGTCATGCAGGGGGCCTTGCCTGGCAGCCTGCTTTACGATATCCCTCAAAGCCGTAAAATATCCTTCATGGAGGGTTCCCCCGTAACCGGGAGTATTGGTTGTGATGATATTGATGCCGGAGGCGTCGTTTTCCGCTTTAAATTCGGCGGCGATCCTCTTGATATCCTCCCCGATTGTCTCCGCCAGGCAGGTAGTGGAAATACCGATGACTTTCGGGCTATACAACTGGATGAGGTTTTTCAACCCTTTTTTTAGATTATTCGCCCCTCCGTAGATTGTCGCGTTCTCATGCAGCGAAGATGAAGCGATATCGATGGGTTCGGAAAAATGGGTTGTCAGGTGGGTCCTCATATACGCGCTGCACCCCTGGGAACCGTGGAGCATCATCATGCTGTTCTCGATCCCGCGGAAGGCGATCGCCGCTCCCATCGGCATGCACATCTTGCAGGGATTAATATTTAAATTCGTAAAATTCCTGCTTTTCATTTCGTTAAGGCCTCTTCTTTAACTGATGTCTCCGGCTCCGGCTCGTTATCCTCCGCAATCAAATCGGTTTTTGCCCACTTCCAGACCGGATGGTTTGCCGTAATGTCGAGCTCTTTGACAAAATTAATCATCCCTTCATACGTAGTTAGGGGGTATTTGCGGTCATGATTAAAATCCACGAAAGGCACCCCCATTTTTAACGCCA
>Ga0247841_10006098_pt1 | contig 18954 bp, 9 predicted proteins | sample LaCruzMarch2015__2_FD_192410 | JGI IMG/M metagenome (GOLD analysis project Ga0247841, IMG submission 192410) | Freshwater microbial communities from meromictic Lake La Cruz, Castile-La Mancha, Spain - LaCruzMarch2015_18m | ecosystem: Environmental > Aquatic > Freshwater > Lake | place: Spain... | reverse complement strand
ACAAAAGCCCAGCAGGATACAATAGTAATTGCTATGTTCAACCCGGAGGATAATTTTCTTGATATTGCCGTGTTTTATAAATCCCGAAATGAAATAGTTATTTATCTGAATCAGGCAAACGGCACTTTGGCAGAATATAACCATATTGCATATAAATCCGATAATGTGGAGAAAATTGAAGCCTTTATAGATAAGAAACCCAACGAATTCGTGCCGCCGTTTGTTAAATGTTCTCTAAAAGTATTCTATACAGATAAAACGCAAAGAACGATTTCCGGCAAAACCATAAACAAACAAAGTATGCTCGAGAGCGGAGGAGATAATACTTTCTTCAGTATGTTTGACCTTCCAAGGAACACCGTACTATCACTCGATTTTCTTCAAATCTGGTCGCATTCGGAGAATACACATAATGCAATAGCTTACCATTCAGCAGTGGACGATATAGACAATGACGGTAAGACAGAAATTGTTTATTCTTATTATTTAAACAGTTCTCCGCCTAATCCTGCAAAAGTGGTTGTATTTAAATCACTTGGTAACAGTCAATTTGTTGTTGAATGGGACTCACTTTTTACGAATGGAGCATATTTATGCGATAATAAGGCTATAGATTTTGATAATAACGGATTTAAAGAAGTATTTATTTCAGCATATTTTTCATTACTTGGGAGAGTAGCTGCCGGATTATTGGAGAAAAATTCTTATGGTTTTTACAGGTATTATTACACAGGTGCTCAATATGAAGGTGCTCAATCAATAGAACTCCGCGACACAATGAAGATTGGTAGCTATAAAAACAAAGGAATGTGGGTATGTTCATCTATAAATGATCCGCAGTACAAAGAGACAAAAATCCATAGAAAAGTATATGTTGGCAGAGACAATCTTGGATACGGTTTTTACGGAGATGGAAATTCAATAATTCTTGAATGGTTTATTTATGATATGAAGATATTTGATATGGACGGAGACGGGAAAGAAGAAATTATGCTTGGAGACGTGCAATGGGGAACAGGAAACTTTGGATATATGGACTCAACCGGCATAAGTACTAATTTGGGATATGAAGTGAAGAGTGTATTCCTAAACGAACCCCTCGCCGCCGGATATATATTCCAAAAGGACTATGACAATGACGGAATAAAAGAGTTTTACCTTGCCGGACCGGGAGAAGGTACTGGCTGTATAGGAGTAGTAAAACATACAGGCGCTCCCGGAAGCGATAATTATTCTGTTGTGTGGTGGGACTCAACAGGAATCGTAGGCGCCCCAATTAATGGAATGGACAGCGGATATGTGGATGGTAAGTATTCTTTTGTTCATCCGGCTGTTAGAACAATGCCCGGATATTTTTATAGAAGACATTTATATGTTTTTACAAGAGATGGAATGTATAACTTCAAAAAGTCCTACTATCAGTACAAAGATTCTTTACCGATGATACAGCCACATCTTATAGATTTAGAGCATACAGGAAAGGCATACATTGTAGCGCCACAGACTTATGGATACAGTGGTAATTACGACAATCAAATAGCAGTATATAAACAGTATGGGACAATCGGTATAAATGACCCGATTGTTAGTATCCCAAAAGACTATGTATTGTATCAGAACTATCCGAATCCATTCAACCCAACAACAAAGATAAAATTTGAGATTCCAAATGGATTCCCGACAGGAGCACACGGGAATGACAAGGTGGTGCTGAAAGTGCATGATGTAATGGGACGCGAAATCCAAACACTCGTAAACGAATCACTGAAACCGGGTTTGTATGAAAAAACCTTTGACGGTTCTAAATTATCCAGCGGAATTTATTTTTATTCATTGGTAGTAGATGAAAAGATTGTTGCAGTGAAGAAAATGGCAATGTTCAAATAAAAATTTAAGGGTTTATAAAATATGAAACACAGCAGTTTGAAAGTAAGATTTGTTTTTATGAGTTTGATATTTTTTATTGTCATATATCAAGCATTCATCACGTTTTCATACGGATTCGATAAACAAATAAATCAGGATAAGGACGCAGCGGCGCTTGGAAATATGCTAACGCAGAACAGTCGTGAATTTAGTTCAACGCTTTCGGGATTAAGAATAATAAAGCCCGAAGACCTTGGATTAAAAGTGAAACGCGGACAGATAGATTACAAGAGTATGACAAAAGCCCAGCAGGATACAATAGTAATTGCTATGTTCAACCCGGAGGATAATTTTCTTGATATTGCCGTGTTTTATAAATCCCGAAATGAAATAGTTATTTATCTGAATCAGGCATATGCTGAAATATTATCAGGCGCTTATATACTTAAAAAAAAATTATTATTAAATACAAAATATATTAGCGAGGTCTATCTTTTAAAAGACCAAATTGATAAGGAATCGAGTTTCGCAATGAAAAACTGGATAAATGCTAATGTTAACGCCCTTATTGAGAAATATGAAAAAAAAGCAATTTTAATGAAGGATAATTAGCGAATATATCAATAAAGAAGAGATTCAAAACCGTTTTATTTTTGAACTTATATGGTATTACGGGAAGAGAAATACGGTATTACGGGAAGAGAAATACTAATAATAGAGAATTAGTAAATATTGTAATGATACAATCTGCTTTATTATTATAGCTTTATTGATTTTGTTAGAAACTCGCCGGAAATTATTTATTAAGCAAATATATTATTAATCATTCAAATATTGCTAAATGGTAATATTCCAAACACATTAAAAACATTAAATATTGTATTAACAATATTTAGCAAAACTAATCAATAAATCCATTACATATTACCCGGTAATATTCCCATTTGTGATAGTTTTACAATGTCGTTTTTTGTTATTATATTTATCAAAGAAATATTTATTAATAGTTAAATAAAAATGGAAAATAATAAATCATATTCTTGCAAGCTTATATTAATATTATATCCGAATATTATTTACTTTGAAACAACACTTCCTAATAATATCTTTTTAAAAACATTGTCTCGTTCTTTAAAATTAAATATAAGTAACTTTAATAATGATTTTAGCTCTTTAGAATTAAGTAAAATATTATTGATTGATTCAGATAATAATATTATCATTATTATTTGCAGAAATATTATTATAGTTAAAAAAAATAATATTATTGAAATATTTGAAGATCCAAATTTGATACTATTATCATACATAGTTAAACAACTTGCCAAAGATTATTATGATAAAATTAAGTATTATTTAGATATAGAAAGGTATGCAGTGTGAATAGTATAATGCTTTTATAATTTAACTTTTATTGATTCAAAAAAAGGATAATATTGACTCAAGAAAGGAGTATAGAAATGTTTAAAGTAACAAAAATAACTGTAGAAAGGATATGTTATTCAGAAAAACCGTACGAGGCCTGCCTGCCGCAGGCAGGGAAAACCTAACGTGCGGTTTGACGAGTGGTTCAAGGGAAAGAGACTGCTAATACGGAGGTATTGCGTTCTTGTCTTCTCGCAGTCTAATTTATTGTGTTGTTATAGTTATTATAGTTTATTGATTAAAAAAATATGATAATAGTAAGTTCTTGCTTATATAATTTAAATTTGCTTTCTGCTGAATTATAATGTCAAGAGCAAAATTATTTCAATATATGTATAAAATAAAAATATTATTGGGTTAAAATAAAACAATGGAAGGAATAACAATATGATTTCAGGAGATGAAGTAATTATGACCCGTGACGGGCTTCATATCAATCAGAAAAACCTCGAATCAATAGGTATTTATAAGAACTCGCAGGCATATCTTTTTCCGATGCAAACATTTGAGTTCAGAGACGAACAACCCGGTTCTTTTTTCCCGATGGATTTAATTATTACACCAATAGCCCCTAAGCGATGGCCATTTGTTATGAGGTTTGTTCTTTATCTTAATAATAAACCCGGAATGCTCAGCAAAGCCAGTAAAATGTTTTCAAAGTTGGGTATTAATATTATATTCACTGAAAGCACGCGCTCAGGACATCATCACATGTTAGTGAACACACTTGGAGAAATTGTAAGGCTTGAAGTGAAAACTTTAAAAGAAATATATGATGAACTGTTGATATGGAAGAAAGATAGAAGCGAAATGTATTCCTCTGTTTATGATAATATATATAAAGTTGATTTTTTTGAACAGGATAAATGGTCTGATATATTCAAACTGCTTGGCGTAGATGATCCTTCCTGTGGTAATACGTCTGAAAACGAAAATATATTCCCCGACCCTCTTTGGTGGCATGCACTGAAGGGTTATAACGCTAAGAGAGATGAGATAGAAGAAAAAAATTGCGATGGAGAATATCTCTGGGATGATAAAAAAATGAAAAAGGATAATTGGGTTTTAAAAGAAAAGATTAAATCGGCAGAAAGAAGTTTTGGATGTTACGAGGGAAAAGGAAGATATGACAAAAAACTGATAAATCACGCTAAATTAGTAGGAGAATTAGTTGCCATTATTGAAAAAATAAATCCCGATAAAACTATTAAGAAATTATTAGAATATGCAATAGATGAAGCAAAACCAAGAGTAACCGAACTTGAAGACCTCAATAGGCAGGGAGTAATAAGCAGAAAAGAATTATATGACAAAGTTGAATCTGCTATGGTGATTCCCAAAATGCTTTTGACAGTTATTTTAACTTATAAAAGAATGCTTTGTGAAAAATATAAATTGCTTTTCATCTGGGATTCTTTGCAAGGGGAGAATTTAAAAGACGGCAATGAACTTACCTCGACGCCCCCTGAAGTTTACCTCTACAATATCAGATATTATAAATATCTTTTTTCGAATCCATATTTTTGTGAAAAGACAATATTCACATCATCCGGTAATAATGATTATTGGAAAAAGAAAATAAAAGATATCATAAATAAATTGCATAATCTTCCCGAAGATAGAAAGGGACCTTTAGACTGGAATCCGAGACTCGACCTTGACCCGGTTGTTATCACATCTGTAGAATCACTATCTCACGCCTATTATCATAGTGCGTATGAAGAAGGTTTAAAATCCAAGTCTGATGGTTCATTTATTCCGTTTAAGGAAGGCTCCTGGTATCCCGAACATTTTGTCTCACAGATATTACCTAAAGAAAATTCATCCACCGTTGCTGTTGCTTCTATTAACACAGATTCGCTTACGATGAGAATATGTCCGCTTAGCACAAGATCTTTAGAAAGATTTCGTAAAATCAGGTTGCCCGAATACAAACGTAAATGCGATGATAGTTGTCATAAAAATAAGATTACTCTTACGAATAATAATATTTTTTATATGGATGACGCAAACGATGATTGCATAAACGATAACGTGAAAAAGTATAAGTTTACTTCGGTTTCTTTATCCGCCTTATATGAGAAAGCAATTAGTTTAACAGTGTCGGAATTAGCTGGTTTAAAGTGGAGCAATGGAAACACTAATTTGATTAACGAAATCTGTGTGAAACTTAAACAATCTGGTCTTGAGATTCCCGAACATTTACAAGAAAAAATACGAGATGAAATTATTTCTCTCGTTATAAATTATATTAAAGAAAAATTAAAAAGTAATTGCCTTAAAATTAAAAAGGAATTATGCGACAAAATTAAAAACACTGAGCTAAAAGACATTATAGAAGTAATATGTAATATACTAAAAAAAGATATCGAAGATGAATCAACATTTAAAAAACTATTAAAGGATTTGATAAAAAGTATTAATAATACTTTTAAGAAAGCAATTACTAAAGATAAAGATGAGTATGACGATTGCATAAAAGAATTAGTGCCAGATAAACCTGATATACCCAATAAATTAAAAACCTTAACAAATGAATTACTGAAGAATAATATAGAAGCAAAATCTAAAAAAGAATTAGAAAGCAAACTTAAAGCAATTATAGATGATTGCAAAGAATTAAAAGACAAACTTAAATATGAAGAAATACTTTTTAAATTATTGGTAAATTTATCAGAATCATCTGTACTGGATGTTTGCATGGAGTCAAGCGTTGGGCTGGGCTATTTGTTCTCAAAAGCAATTAGTTCTCAAAAGGAAATTGCTGGAACTGACGGAATAAAAAACGATTTAAACATCTGGCGGGCATATAATAAAATGTACAGTTCGTCGGCAGATGAGGAAAATGGAAGCATAGATTTATTGGTTCAGGCAACAGAGAAGAATTTTTCGGGGATAAGCAAAGACCTCGCATCAAATATTACAAATCAGTTGAAGTGTTCCATTAAGAAAAAATTCCCAAGTGACCATATAACCGTAAAAGAAATTAAAGTTAACCGCGTGTCAGCAGGAAAAGTATTTATAGCAATGCCTTTTTCTCACCCGGCTTCCAATATCTGGATAGATATTCTTAAACAAGTTGGTTTGGAATATGGTTTTACAGATGTGGATACGGTTGTAGAATATGTTGAACCGGTTACTAGAACGGTTGCCGATAACATCAAGAAGAGCCATGCGCTGATACAGGTGCTTGCATTACCGGTCGAGAAAGCATCTTTGAGAAAGGAAAAATATTTTTTTGATGCGGGAAAAATTGCATGGGTTAATGCGGAATATTTAACTGCTATTGCATTAAACCTGAAAGTTGTAAGAATGGTTGATGAAATTTCTATTGATGAAAACGAAATAAATATAGGGAAAGACCATGCATCTTTACATTTTTCATCCATAAAACCGGATGACTTTAAAGAGAAAGCTAAAATAGCATTTGAAAAATTAAGAGAAGAGTTAATAGACACATTGGGTCTAAGCGAAAATAGTAATTGAAACCGTTTTTTTAAAATTGTTAACACAATACCATGAAAATCTAATTAAGTAAAATCGAAATCGAAATCGAAATAGCATTAAAAGCACTTATTATATTAAGTCAACAGGAACACGAAACAAGCTCTAGAACAAGAGGATATAAAAGAATAAATGCACAGCTTTTTGAAACTTTGGAAATAATTATAGTGTAACTTCAAGAATTGATAAATTAAAAGAAGCAGTTAAATAAAATCATTTTACATCTATGCGTAACCCAAATATATCAGCATCGCTGACGCAGATTGACGAGATCAAAACAAAGGTTTCGGATATATACTTATATGAAACAAATTATTAAATTATCGAAATCAAATGAGTTATTCATTGAAATATATTTTAGCAGAACACCACAATACAACATTATTTAAAAATTTAAGAACAATATTATGATAAACACACTTGTAGAAAATATTCTTGAACATCAGAAACTCAACGATAAAATGAAGAACTATCTGATGAGTAGAGAATATGATAAAGAAAGAGAAAATAAATATCCGAGAAGCGCACAAGGTATAGATTATACCCCTCAAGAACATTATGACTTTTTAAAAGATCATTTTAACAAAATAGATTGTTTAGGTCCGTATGAAAAAGTATTGCTTGACGTTATGTTAAATTCACCCCAACAAGTGAATTTGATTTGGGGTGCAATTGGAAGCGGTAAAACCGCATCCTTTCAATTTATAGATTTATTTATTGCCGCTAATATAAAGGAGAGTAATAATCTTTTTCATTTATATATTGACTTTAATGATAATTGGAATAAAGATTATGAAAATGATAAGGAAATGATTTCTAGAATAAAGATAGATGATGTTTTTTCATTTATAGCTGACCAATTTTACAGTTACATAACGATTAATATTGGCGAATCTGAATTTGTTGATTTTTGGAAGTTTGCAGCCGAAAAAGCACAAACCATAAAATTAAGTGAGATTTTAAAGGTTAATGATTTACTTGGTTCGAGAACAAAAGAATCTATTAACTTAAAAAAAGAAATAATAAGATTATTTAGTTTTGATAATAAAATAACATCCGTTGTGTTTAAATTTAAATTCTGGATGTACTTACTTTATTGTTACGGGGAATTTAAAAATAATAATGTTGTAGTTATATATGATAATATTGATATTTTATTGCCTAAACTACAAAGTGAAGTAGTGACGTCTTTCGCACAGTACTTTAATAAGTGCAAACAAGTAAAATTATTGATTCCAATTCGGTTGATGAATGTAAAAAATATTGAAAATGCTTTTTGCTATAATAGAATAATTCATTCGGGGTTGTTGCCGATAGAAGTTATACGAAAAAGATTGCATTATTTTATTTTGAACATTGAGAATGAAAAGAGATTGTCAAATTATACAAAAGAGCATAAAATTGACACTTTTCTAAGAGCAATAGAGCTTGAAATGTTATTGGCGCGTGATAGTGATATTTTCAAATTTTGTAAATCAATCGGCGGATATTCAGTAAGACGACTTTTAGACATATCACAAAATCTTTTCAATGAACTTAGAGATAATTCTATTATTGAAGAAGAAATACAAAGAAATATGATATTGAAAATAACAGCTCTTCATAATGATGGTAAAATTAAAGATGTTAACAATATTGATGATATATATAACGATATTAAAAAACTATCGGTATTGTCTTTAAAAGTAAAAGCGGAAAAGGATTTTAAGCCGATAACGAGTGATGAAATATTATTTAGTAATGATATTAACGAAAGAATTAATGGAATTATAGAAAAATACACGAATTTTATAAAGAAAATACTAAAAGATTTAAATTATACAGACAAGAAGAGAGATATAAATTATTGTAAATTATTAATAAAGAACTTTAGGGGAGATACTTCGAAAGAAACCAGATATATAGAAGATGTATTTCATTTTCTTTATAAAGATAATTTGACTTTAGTAAAAATAAGAATTATGCATTGTTTATTTAATTCCATTAATTTTATGAAAGTCAAAGAACTGCTGGATTCTCTAAGACTTTACAAGTATTCAAACTACCAAATATTTATGTCAATCAACTCATTATTAACGTATGACAAAAGACTTCTTTGGATGGATGGAAATACAAAAATTAAAGATTACGAAGAATTATATGATAACTACGGTGATTATTTTATTGGATTGACAAGGGCGGGTGAATTATATTGGACAGATCTTATGAAACTTCCTATATATGTTGAAAAAATGTTGCTTCATGATTTAAATAATTCATCTATCGCTGAAAGAATTATAGATGTGTTTTATAAGTGCAAATTATTTTTCGAATTAGAACTTAAAGAATACGATAAAATAAATAAAAAGTTATCTATGGATTCCGAGAAGGAAGATAATGGTGATGACGCTAAATGTGCGGATAATATTAAAGATAATAATTTTCTTACGCTTAAAATTGTTGACAACATGCTTTTTTCAGAATTAGAAATATTAAGAGCTCATAAACAAAGAATTGCAAGTAAATCTTCGATATTAGATGCCCAAAATGCAATTGACCCTATTATTAAAGAGATTAAAACTACATTTGATAGCTTTATTAAAGAATCTAAATCAAGAAAAATGGATTGCAATATATTTAATAGGCATTATGACTTTTTAAGAAAAAATGAATTATATTAAATTAAAAGGATATCCTAAAATTATTACTAAAATTTTAACCATTAAAATATGACTAATAAAAAAATATTAATTCTGGGGTTAATTGCAATAGCGAGTTATATCGTATTATACATAATAGTAGCTTGTCTTAAATTAACAAAAGAAGAATATTTGTTAACCGGAGTTGGTTCTGTTTTCAATGCTTTTGCATTTATTGGTATTGCATATAACTTATTTATCCAGTCAAAAAGATTAGATACTGACTCAAATAGATTTGATTTGGAATCAAATGAAAACAAAGAAAGCCGAAACACTTTCAGACTTATAAAGATATTGGAAATGTTCGAAAAATTTAGAGATAACTCATTTACTGAAGATGATTCGAATTGTAAAGGTATTAATCTATTGAAATTGAGAGATGAATTTCAGCAAGAATATAATACAAAAAATTGTAAAAGCACAATAGAAGAACTTGACCATTTACAAATAATATTTTCAAAGGTTTATTTAGGTTATATAAAATATATAGAAAGATACGTTGAATTATTAGTCAACATGTTAAATCATGTCGACGAAAAAATGGAAGAAGAAACAAAAATTTTCTGGCGTAATCATTTTAAATTGTTAATATCAGTTGAGGAACTACACCTGTTATTCTATTATTGTTTTAAATATAGAGAGCATAAAAATATTTTGGCAAAATACGAATTATTTGAAAAATTAGACCCCTATAAACTTGCAAATCCAAATCACAAAGATTTATTAAAGGAATAAAATAAAATTGCTTTATACAATATGCCAAGACCATATATATTAGCTTCTCTGACGCAGGCACAAATTGACGAAATTAAATCGTACATCGCCGCTATACAAAAGCATTTTGAACTTTGGTGTGAATCTTACCCCGAAGGAAAGAAGAAATATGTGGAAGATGGGTACGAAAAGTGTTTCCTATGTTGAGCTTACTTTGGGAGTTGCACGAAATCATCTGAAATATATATTTGTAGAATTACAGCGGGAGAATTATCCGACACAAAAATACTTATTTACGCTAAATAATTTGAATTATAAAACAATATGAATAAAATATTTTTAATTTTGATTTTGCTTACCGCAACGGTTGTAAATGCACAATGGGCGCAAAAATCAAATGGCATCTTCGGAGGTACAGTTTTATCGGTTGCTTCGTCAGGAAATAAAATTCTTGCCGGGACATCTAAATTGCATGGAGTTTATCTCTCGACTGATTATGGTGAAAACTGGAGACAATATGTTGCAAATTATGATAGTGTTTTATCTGTAGCAATATGCGGGAACAATTATATCGCAGGAACAGATAGGGGTATTTACGTTTCTACCAATAACGGGAATAATTGGAGCTTAAAATTTAGCGGTGGTGAATTCACAACATTATTTGTTACCGGAGATACAGTATATACCGCGAAATGGGGAGAAATTAGCATCTCGACAAATTGCGGGTTAAACTGGGTTCAATTACCTGCCCCAAATCAATTAATTTACTCAATAATTAAAATCGGTAATATTATTTTTTTAGGAACGTGGAATGGTGTGTTTTATTCAACTAATAATGGTCAAAACTGGATTAATACTTTGGCAAACGAATCTGAAATAAAATCTCTGGCTGTTATGGGCAATAATATTTTTGCAAGTGCTTATAATCATGGTGTTTATGTTTCAACGAATAATGGCGTCAATTGGACATTAACATCATTAAACACACCTTACGTTATACCACTTGCGGTTATGGGAAATAATATTTTTGCAGGTAAAGATGACGGAGTTTATATCTCAACAAATAATGGTGTCAATTGGAACGTAACAAACTTATCATCAAACAATATTTATGCATTATCTTCTGATGGAAGTAATATTTTTGCTGGATGCTCCAAGAAAGGGATTTTCAAATCAACAGATAATGGTCAATCGTGGTCACAGATGTTAAATGCCGTTTCTGTTCGATCGTTCACTATGAATAATAACAATATTTTTTGTGGTACCGAGAAAGGCGTTTACTTTTCTGAAAATTTTGGGGAAAGATGGATTCAAACATCGTTAACCAATTTTACAAATTCAATTGAATCTTTTAACAATGTTATATTTGCCGGCAGTAATAGCAATATTGGCGAATCAGGAGTTATTAATATTTCGAATGACAATGGATTAACCTGGACACAAACACTTGATGTAAATGATTTGGTTTTTATTTCATTTATAAATAAAAATAATACAATATATGCAGGATACTATTCACCGGGCGGTATTTATGCCGGAGGGATTTATAAATCAATTGATAACGGTCAGAACTGGAGTTTTCTAACATACTTAAACGGACAACTTTATTCTTTATCGGTGTTTGGTAATTATTTGTTGGCAGGTACTAATACGGGAATATATATATCGTCAGATGATGGTCAAAATTGGTTGCAAACATACTCTTCCGGGTTGGGTGTTTCTTCTTTTGCTGTAAATGGAACTAATATTTATGCCGGTATTCGAGGAGGCACAGGAATAATTAAATCTACAAATAGCGGTTTGAACTGGTTTGGTACTTCTTTTACTAACGCGGCAGTATATTCTATTTCTGCTCTCAATAATGTGATTTTTGCAGCAACAAGCGGAGGGGTTTATATTTCTAAAGATAATGGTGACTCATGGATAAACAAAAACGAAGGTTTGGAAAACACATGGACAAGATCCTTATTTACTACTAATACATATATCTTTGCAGGTCTTGAATGGAATGCAATTTTTAGACGCGATATTAATAATATTGTAGGAATTAATAATAATATTCAAAATATTCCTTCGGGATTTTCACTATCACAAAATTATCCGAATCCATTTAATCCAACTACAAAGATAAATTTTGCTTTACCAAAATCGGGTTTTGTTACATTGAAGATTTATGATATGCTTGGCAGGGAAATTAAAACACTTTTAAACGAATTACTAAAGCCCGGAACTTATGAAACTACATTCGATGCATCAGCACTCTCGAGCGGAATTTATTTTTATACTTTATCCGCAGGTAATTACAAGGAAACGAAACGAATGACACTTATTAGATAAATATCAAAATATAATATTTTCGACTCATTCCCAATGTCAGCTTGGGAAGGAGAATATTTTTAACAAATAATTTTAACCTCGTTGCGCAAAAAATGTAACGGGAATTTTAGAACAAACTAAATAAAAATCACAATGAAAAAGTTAATCTGCACATTTGTCTTAGTTCTAATTGTACATTGCTCATTGCTCATTGAAAATTGCTCTGCACAGCCGGGCTCATGGAGCGAACAAAATTCAGGTGTTACGGCAACACTTACTTCTGTATGGTCTGTAGATGCTTCGAATGTGTGGGTTTGCGGATATTTAGGAACCGTCCTGAAATCAGCAAACGGAGGTACAAACTGGACTAATCTTACAGGCAATGGTATTCCAACAACTGTATCGTTAATCAGCATTTGCGGATTTCCTTCCGGTAATACGAATGCGCTTGTGGCAGGATACACCGGCACAAATACATGGGTTTGGAAAACAACGAACGGCGGAACTAACTGGACACAGGTATTCGCTCAAACGGGTGGATTTATTAATGCTGTTTGGATGACTTCTGCCACAAACGGTTTTATGATGGGGGACCCCGTCGGCAGCAGGTGGTCATTATGGAAAACTACAAACGGAGGAACAAACTGGGATTCAACAGGTATGTATCTTCCACAAACCGGTACCGAAACCGGTTATAACAATTCTATGATTTGTGCACCGCCTTATATATGGTTTGGCACAAATAATACAAAAATATATTTTTCAAGTAACAACGGAGCAAACTGGATAACACAGATAACTACAGGTGAAGCTAATTCTTTTTCAATCTGGTTTCATCCGCTTATGCAAAATGGGCAGGGTTTGTTCGGAGGAGCAAATCTTTTTCAGACAACTAATAATGGAATTAACTGGACTGCATTAACATCTATGGGTTCAGGCAGCTTTGGAGGAATAACTTCTACTCCCCTTTTAACTTCCGATAATTTAGTCCAGCCCGTCTGGTATGTAAGAAGTTCTAATTTAATATATTATAGTGCAAACTTTGGAGCTAACTGGAGTATCGATTATACAAACCCGGCAACAACAACTTCGTACAGGCATATAAGTATGGCATATCCCGGAAGAGGTATTTGGGTTGTCGGAACTCTTGGCAAAATTACTTATCATATGCCATTAATGGGTATAGGAAAAATAGGGTCGGAAATACCCGTGAATTACAACTTGCACCAAAACTATCCAAATCCCTTTAATCCGGCAACAAAAATAAAATTTGATATTCAGAAATCAGTAGTAAATAGTCAGTATTCAGAAGTAACATTAAAAGTATTCGACATACTCGGGAAAGAAATTCAGACACTTGTAAATGAACAATTACAACCCGGAACGTATGAAGTTACATTTGAAGCCTCACAATTAACAAGCGGAGTGTATCTTTATAAATTGATGACGGATGGATTTTCGGAAACAAAAAGAATGTTACTTATAAAATAAATATTAAAATAACATATATGAAAACATTAATTTTATGTAATTTTTTTCACTTGCGAGGTCTTTTCGTTTCCGTCCGCAGTTGGCGGAGTGTTGGGATTGTTATTTACTTTTGCGCTCTTTGCGGGGCGATGCTCTTTATAGGGATTACATTTACGGACGGCTTATCCCAGCCGCAATTTGAGTGGATTAGAAATTATCCAATGATTGGGCAGGATGCCGCGCTCGATTCGGCGGGAAACATATATATACTCGGAAAACCTGCAAATAATAATGTTCATATTCTAAAATATAATCCTTCGGGTTCGATTATATGGTCAAGAGAACTGGCAACAGTGAATTCAAATAGATTATACGCGGCTTCTGATAAATACGGAAATATATATTTTAGTTTTTGTGATGATAATGATTCTCATTTCAGGCTTACGAAATATGATTCAAGCGGGAATTTTCAATGGAACAGATTTTTCGTCCCGGGCGGCTATAATACATATACTCAGGCAATTGCCCTTGATACGTCGGGGAATATATTTCTGATAGGTGGAAGTCAAATATCCGCAGGTCACCCATTTATTTTAAAATATAATGCACAAGGGGATTTATTATGGTCAGCGAGTCCTTCAATTAGCGGAAATGATTTTTTGTGGTCAGGTTTTGTAGATAGACCCGGAAATGTTTATGTAGCAGGATATTGTGCGGATTCTAATAATTACACTTTTGATTATCTGACAATTAAATTTAATAATGACGGAGTTCAGCAATGGGCTAAGAGATATAACGGACCAGCTAACGGCTGGGATGAAGCTGTTTGCGTAAAAGCCGATAACGAAGGATATTGTTATGTAACAGGAGGGGCATCGACAGGAATAAACCATCTTGATTTTTGCACAATAAAGTATACGCCAAATGGTGATTCTGTCTGGACAAGATTATATACTCCGCAAACTGAACGAAACTGGTCGTCTGGAATTGATATGATAATCGATGAGAATAAAAATATTTATATTGCAGGAGAAGGTGGGGATACAAATTTTTCAGGTTCTTTGATTGGAGGTTTTCAATTAATTAAATACGATAGAGATGGTAATATTATATTCAATGTTATAGACACTAATGGTAGGGAGTTAGCTCCTATATGTAAAATTAAGAACAACATATATTTATCTGGTACATGCAAATTCGGTAACAGCATTTATTTATCAGGTTATAATAATACTGGTAATATAATATTTATTTCATTTTATCCTCCGTATAATGATACATTGAATAACTATTACAATTCGAATAAAATATTATCATATAAGAATAATAATTTGTTTATTATTGGCGGTTCTCTTGATTCATCTGTATTAATGAAATATTCAGAAAACACAGGAATTGTAAAAACAAATCAAAATATTGTTTCTGGTTTTAGACTATTTCAAAACTATCCTAATCCGTTTAATCCAAAAACAAGAATAAAATACGAAATATCAAAAAATAGTTTTGTTACTTTGAAAGTTTTTAATATTATTGGAAAAGAAATATCCATCTTAGTCAATGAAAAGAAGGTTGAGGGTATATACGAAATAAATTTCAATGGAAATTATTTACCCTCTGGAATTTATTTTTATTCACTTTTTGTTAATGGACAAAAAATAGATATAAAAAAAATGTTATTAATTAAATAATTTCAATAAATAAAAATATTTTTATAAGAATAGAAAATAATAATTTAAAATAGAATAGAGCGGCAACGTCTTAAATGAATCCATGTTAATGGATAAAATGCGACCAACAATTTATAAAAGATTTAAATCTTAATAAAGATTTATGTCCCGCCCTATTTTACATAATACAAATATCAGAAAATTTTTGAAAGGAGGTAAATATGCCGTATAAGATTTTGTAATTTAATTTAATAAACATTCAATGAACTTATTTTGAAAGGAGGTAATAAGACGGAAAAAATTCAGCGGTAATAAGTTATAAGTTAGATTTTTTAAATTCAAATTTTAAAGAACGTTACAAAAAATTAAAATTATGAAAAAATTATTGTCACTTTTAATTGTATTCTTTATTATATTAATAAACGGATACACACAATCTATACCTTATTTACCTTACCCGCTATTTCAATCATACAATTTTGAATGCGGGGGATTTGTAACTTCCGTATTTCCCGCTAAAAACACATCAAACGATATTAATAAGCAAATTCTATACGCTAAAACAGATATAGGCGGAGTATATAGAAGCAGTAATAACGGTCTTAATTGGACATTAATTTCCAATTATCACAGCATATATGATAACGGCGGTACTGCATTTTCAGAATATATTACGGCAGGTGTTGCAGTGCATCCAATTAATCCAAATAAATTGATTGTTGGCTGGGGAACTTTTAAAGATGATGCTAATAATACCAATCCTTCTTTTAGAAGTTTATCCATAACATCAAATGGCGGAGCAAGTTGGAACCAATGCAACTTACCTTCACCCGGAGTTTGGTTTAATGGTGATATTCCCGAAAGAAAGATGGGGGGTGAATGTATAATATTCGACCCAAGAAACGGACTGAACAATTATGTTTATGCCGGAGGAATAAGCCCAGTGAACGGAGTTGCACCGCATCTTTATATGAGTGTAGATTCTGGGGCAAATTTTATTGATTTAAGTTCTACTCAATATAATATTTTTAGTGCAGATGCATATGATACAATAGTTTGTATTTCGATTTGTACTACACCAAATAATAATCGACCTGAAATGTTTGTCGGAACAACTTCGGGAGTTTATATGAGTCCAGGACTAAATGGAAACTACCCTCAAACTTTTACAAAACTAACAATTCCATCTGGTATAGGAGGTAAAAATATTAGAAGAATTTTAATAAAATCCGATGGATATGTATTTTTTGCATTCGGTGCGTATGATAATTTTTATGTTGCCGGAGGGGGAATTGCAAAGTATTATATACCAACAAATACCTGGACAAATTTAACAGAGGCTTTTGAATATGATAATGGCGGTACCCTAAATACAACTTCTGGTAATTACTTAAGTCTTTTGTCTTTCGGTTTTGACGAAAACACTTTAATTGCCGGAAGAGTTAATAAACCTATCCGGATTTCGACTAATGCAGGCGCTAATTGGAATGGAGATGCCGGAAGCGGACTAAACAATGTTCATTTTATGTATGACCCGAACAATTCAAATTTTCCGAACCATCAGCCTGCTGGAGAAAAACTCGATGGTTTTATGTATGGTGGTCTGAATTTTATTACTCAAAATCAGAATGCAGGTTGTACGAATACTTGGTATTTAAGCGGGGGAGCCGGGCTAAGGATTTCTGATAATTTTGCACCTACAAGTGGTGTTTTTGAAGGGAAAGAATGGCATTACTCGACTCAAGGACAAAGTATGCCTGTTATTTTTGATATTGTCTTTGAAGGGGCGCCTCCAAATGATCATATTTATTTCCCGATGGCAGATTGGACGATGGGCTGGAATTATCATACAAATTGGAATTCCGGTCCTCTGCAATATGATGACAGAGTTACCCCTGGAGATGATTATTTTACATGGATTTCTAATGTATCAAGGCATTTAATCACGTACAATACCACAACGTCTTATATTATCGGTGGTGATTTATATTCAAGTCATTTTCTTGCGCGAATCGGGAGAAGAGTCATAAATGGAAATAACGTTACAATAGATTCAGTAACTAATACTCCCTTCATGGGAGTAACAAATCGCAATATTTGTGATGGTTTAATTTTTAATTACTACGATATTCCATCAAATTGCCCCGATAGTGCATATACAGATTATGCTAATCCACTTATTTCCAATTGTATGCTATTTTTAGTAGGAGGTATCAAATATGAAGAAAATCCGAATTATGGTAATAAATATGGTTTATATTATTCTACAGACGGATGTGCCACTTTCGGACAATGTAGTTTTACTTTAGAGTCACAATTAGAAGACGGCATAAGCACAGAGCAACATTATCAGAATTCATATATCCCGGGTATGGACGGTTGGGGTGATGCCTGGATTCAAGAAATGTGGGGCTCACAGTTTAATTTAGCAAAAGCGAGCGGAGATAAAGCATATTTATTCTTGAAAAATGGCGGAATGTTTATGTCTATAAATAAGGGGATAAATTGGGTTTCTAAATCTTCTCCTATACCTTCTAATGAACTTAATCATGCAGGATGTTTGAAATGGACAGGAAACACCGGTTCGGGTGTTTTAGTATTGGCTATTGAAGGAAAAGGTGTGTTTAAAGGAACGATAGATGCCCTCAGTGGAGATATAAACTGGGCGTCTATAGGTGGTTTTACAGATGCCTCTCAGGTTGATTTTGATTCTTATGGCAGCTGGGCAGTATTCGGAAAACGTTCAGGAGATACTTATAGAAAACTATATAAATCAATTTTTTCAGATAATAACTGGAAATTAGTAACAAATAAATTAAGAGGTGTTCGTTCACTAAGAATCAACCCAAACAAACGTGAAGAATTATATATTGCGACGACAGGTCTTGGAGTTATTGCTTTTGAAAATATGACAAATGCTGAATATCCTTTTGTGCATGACAATGTCGTTATTAATCAAAATTCTTATTTTGAAGATAATATTGAGGTTGAAAGTGGAGGCAGTTTAACAATTGAAGGAAATATAAATGTCAATTTTGCTCAGGGAAAGAAAATCTATATAAAAGAAGGAGGAAAACTCAATATTAATAATGTTACTTTCGATTGTATTGATTTATACGAGCAATGGCAGGGAATTGAAATAGAAAATTGTGATTCGAGCTGTACGATTCAAAATTCTACTTTTAATAATGCCGCACTGCCAATAAAAATTATAAATGATGAATCGTATGCATATAATGAAAAGATAATCAAGAACAATATATTCAACTGCCCGGATAATCAGGATTTTGCTGTTTATGCGGAGAATGTATTTA
>Ga0247841_10006097_pt1 | contig 18955 bp, 15 predicted proteins | sample LaCruzMarch2015__2_FD_192410 | JGI IMG/M metagenome (GOLD analysis project Ga0247841, IMG submission 192410) | Freshwater microbial communities from meromictic Lake La Cruz, Castile-La Mancha, Spain - LaCruzMarch2015_18m | ecosystem: Environmental > Aquatic > Freshwater > Lake | place: Spain... | reverse complement strand
AAGTTTTAATTTTTTAGCGATTTCTTGGTCTGAGGGCAGGCGTTTTAATTTTTGGCTTAAACTTTCTTTGGTTTTTTTCCACTTGGTAATCAGGTCATTCATATAAACTGGAATGCGGATCGTTTTGCCTTGTTCACTAATTGAACGGGTAATTCCTTGCCTGATCCACCAAGCCGCGTAAGTTGAGAAACGGAAACCTTTGCGGTGATCGAATTTTTCTACAGCTTTCATTAATCCTAAATTGCCCTCTTCAATTAAGTCTAGAAATGGAGTGCCTAGGCGCATATAGCGTTTGGCGATATTAATTACTAAGCGCAGATTCGCGCGAATCATATCTTTGCGAGCCATCTCATCACCTTTGCGGATGAGCTTATTTAACTCCACTTCTTGTTTAGCAGTTAAGAGTGGAATTAAACGGACTTCTTTAAGATAAGTTTTTAAGGCTTCCATAGATTTAGTTAAAGTTTAATTAAGACCAGTTCCCTTAAGGGAACTGGTCTTAATTCTTACTATTTCTTATTTTTAACTACCGCTTGTGCTGCGGCTAATTTTGCAATCGGTACTCTAAATGGTGAACAGCTAACATAGTTCATACCTATATTATGGCAGAACTCCACAGACCTGGGCTCACCACCATGTTCTCCACAGATACCTACTTCCAGGTTCTTGTTGGTTGCGCGTCCGCGTTTAATACCCATTTTGATTAATTCACCGATTCCCTCTTGATCGATGCTTTGAAAGGGATCTTCCGGTAAAATGCCTTTGGCAATATAATCCGGCAAAAATCCGCCGATATCATCTCGTGAGAAACCAAAACCCATTTGGGTTAAGTCGTTGGTTCCAAAGGAGAAAAATTTGGCGATGGAAGCCAATTTATCCGCGACAAATGCCGCTCGGGGAATTTCAATCATTGTCCCGAAGAGATATTTCATTTTCTTTAATCCATATTTTGCCAGAACTTCTTTATAGATCTTCTCGGTAATCGCGAGTTGGTCGGCTAACTCTTTTACATCGCAAACTACGGGAATCATAATTTCCGGATAAGGATCTTTGCCTTCTTTAATTAATTCCGCCGCGGCTTCTAAAATTGCGCGGATTTGCATCGCGCTTACTTCCGGATAAGTAACTCCTAAGCGTACGCCGCGATGTCCCATCATCGGATTTGATTCATGTAAACCTTCGGCTCTTTTGGTTAACTCCTGCATATCGATATTTAAATCACGCGCTAATTGTTCAAGCTTAGCAACTTCGCGAGGTACGAATTCATGCAATGGCGGATCCATCAAGCGAATAACTACTGGGAATCCGTCCATTTCCGCGATCGTGCCCTTGATGTCTTTTTTCACAAATGGAAATAACGCGTCTAAGGCTTTTTGTCTTTCTTCAGTGTTTTTAGAGACGATCATTTTACGTAATAAAAATAAAGGTTGGTCTGAACCTTTACCGTAGAACATATGTTCAATACGGAAAAGCCCGATACCTTCGGCTCCGAATTGCAGGGCTTTGCGAGCATCTTCTGGAGTTTCTCCATTAGTGCGTACCCCGAGTTTTTTTATGGAGTCGCAGATCTTTAGGAACTCTGAGAGGATCATATTTTCCTCAGAAGCATCCATCATTGGAAGCTGGCCTTTATAAACATTACCTTTGGTACCGTTTAAAGTAATCCAATCGCCTTCTTTTAAGATTATATCTTCAACTTGCACGGTTTTTTTATCTAGATCAACATGCATCGCGCTGCACCCGACAATACAACATTTACCCCAGCCGCGAGCGACTAAAGCCGCGTGTGAGGTCATGCCGCCACGGGCAGTAAGAATCGCTTGCGCGACGCGCATCCCTTCGACGTCTTCCGGATTAGTCTCTTCACGAACGAGAATTACTTTTTTACCAGTTTTAGCCCATTCTACTGCATCAGTAGATGAAAAAACAATCTGTCCGCAAGCGCCACCCGGGCCAGCCGGTAAGCCTTTTGCAAAAGGTTTAACCGTAACTTCAGTTTTAGGATCAATAATTGGATGCAGTAACTCATCTAACTGCGCCGGAGTTACGCGCATTACCGCTTGTTCCTTTTTAATCATTTTTTCTTTGACCATATCCACCGCCATGCGCACTGCGGCCGGGCCGTTACGTTTACCGATACGGCATTGTAACATAAAGAGTTTTCCTTTTTCAATGGTAAACTCAATGTCTTGCATGTCATGGTAATGTTTTTCTAGGCGATTTTGAATAAGATAAAGCTCTTTGTAAATTTTAGGCATCGCCTTTTCCAGAGTGAGCAACTCTTTATTATGCGTAGAGGTGGAGTATGTATTGATTGGCGCAGGCGTGCGAATCCCAGCGACCACATCTTCACCTTGAGCATTAATTAGATATTCACCGTAGAAATTATTTTCTCCGTTTCCGGGATTACGTGTAAAAGCTACTCCGGTGGCGGAATCATTACCCATATTACCAAAAACCATGGTTTGCACATTTACCGCGGTGCCCCAGATATCCGGAATATTTTCGATCCGGCGATAACTGATCGCGCGTTTTCCATTCCAAGAAGAAAATACCGCGCCAATGCCGCCCCAAAGCTGCTCCATGGGTTCATCAGGAAATTGGCTGCCTAAAACTTCTTTGATTTTATTTTTAAATTGCGCGCAAAGTTTTTTCAAATCATCAACATTTAAATCCGTATCAATGGTGTAATTTTTTTCTTTTTTCATCTGGGCCATGATCTTTTCTAACTGCTTGCGAATCCCCTCTTCGCCTTTGGGTTCAATGCCAGCAGCTTTCTCCATGACGACATCAGAGTACATCATAATTAAGCGTCGATAAGCATCATAGACAAAACGGCTGTTGCCACCGCTTTGTTTGATTAGGCCAGGAATGGTTTTTTCGGTTAATCCGACATTTAAAACTGTTTCCATCATCCCGGGCATGGATTTTCTGGCGCCAGAGCGCACGGAAAATAATAATGGATTAATGCTATCGCCGAACTTCCGGTCCATTATTTTTTCAACTTTTTCCAGGGCAGCTAAAACTTGTCCTTTTAATTCTGGAGGGTATTTCTTCTTATGCTGATAATAATATGTACAGACCTCTGTAGTGCAGGTAAATCCAGGAGGCACAGGTAACATCAAATTTTTGTTACCGGCCATTTCGGCTAAATTTGCACCTTTCCCGCCTAAGAGATTCTTCATGCTTTCGTTGCCTTCGCCCTTACCTCCACCAAAACTATAAACATATTTCTTTGCCATTACTTTTTAAACCCTGCCTTTCTTAGCTTAACTGGTTAATTAAATAGTTTTTTAATTGATCCGTTGAAATTCTCGTCTGTAACATTGTGTCTCGGGAACGTACAGTGACTTGTTTATCTTCTAGCGTTTGCACGTCTATGGTGACGCAGTAAAGCGTGCCGACCTCATCTTGCCGGCGGTAGAGTTTACCAATTGAACCGGTATCGTCGTAAATCGCACTAAAAGATTTTTTTAAATCAAAAGAGATTTTTTTAGCTAATTCCACAATTTCCGGCCGGTTGCGCAAAAGCGGCAAAATAGCAACTTTTGTGGGGGCTAGATCCTTATTTAATTTTAAAACTACGCGCGTATCTTCTTTAACCTTCTCCTCATGGTAGGCATCAATTAAAAAAGCTAGGACGGCCCGGTCAACTCCACCTGAAGGCTCAATAATATAAGGATAGAATTTTTCTTTTTTTAGATCATCAAAATATTGTAAGTCTTTGCCGCTGTGTTGAGCGTGTTGTTTTAAGTCGAAATCTGAACGGTTAGCTACCCCCTCTAGCTCTGACCAGCCAAAAGGAAAGTTATATTCTACGTCCATACAGGCGTGAGCGTAATGCGCTAATTCATCACGACCATGTTGACGTTTTCTTAAATTTTCACTTTTCATTCCCAGGGCAAGATACCAATTAAAACGCGCTTGAATCCATTCTTCCAGGGCGGCATCGGCATCGGCGGGATTTATGAAATACTCAATTTCCATTTGTTCAAATTCTCGCGTGCGAAAAGTAAAATTACCCGGGGTAATTTCATTGCGGAATGATTTTCCGATTTGCGCCAGGCCAAAAGGAAGCTTGGGATGACGGGAGTCTAGAATATTTAGGAAATTAACAAACATCCCCTGCGCTGTTTCCGGGCGCAGGTGTATTTCATTTCCAGATTCTTCAACTGGCCCTTGGTGAGTCTTAAACATAAGGTTAAATGGCCGGGCTTCAGTAAGTTCACCGAAACATTCCGGGCATTTAGTAAGATCCTTAAGGTCAGCGCTCTTAAAACGTTTATTGCAATGTTTACAGTCGCTCTTTAAATCAAAGAAATTATGCACATGGCCACTGGCTTCCCAGACACCCGGGTGCATAAGAATGGCACAGTCCATGCCTAAGATATCATTACGTTCCTGGACGTTAGTTTTCCACCAGGCTTTTTTGAGATTATTCTTTAATTCTACTCCATAAGGGCCGTAATCCCAGGTATTGGCCAGTCCGCCGTAAATTTCGCTGCCCTGAAAAATAAATCCCCGGCGTTTACATAGAGAAACAATTTTATCCATTAAATTTTCCATCATAGTTTTATATTTTTAGCATAATCTCATCAAAAAAGCAAGTTAAATCCTTTAAGTTAATTAACCGGCTTAAGCGTAGAAATTACTGCAAATACATTATTTAGGTCCAAGTGTGCGCCGACGTCTTTTATATATACTTTAAAGAAATTTCCGGCTTCGTCAGAAACATTACAATCAAAATAATTATCCGGTTTAGCCATAGAGTAGTTAATAAAACCTTTTAAGCCGGGAAGTTGAAATTTTATCATTTTGGCGGTACTTTGGTTTCCGATATCTGGAGTAAATACGCTTTTCATAATTAAGAAAAAAGCGTCAGTGATGTTTTCTACGCTTTCAAGATTAGCATACATTAACCTAGAGATGAATTCATAATTGTCTTTTACTCCCTGCTTTTGTACATTCGGATAAAGTTTAATAAAAGCTCCCGGCTCCTGAATTAATAAATTAATCACTGCTCGATTATTGGAATGTCTTTTTTTATAGTAACGTTTCTTTATTAACTCTTGAATCAAAGTGAAACCTTTAGGCACAGAAACTGACATTTTCGGAAATGTGTGAGGAATTAAAGTATCTAAATATTCAGAATCAACCAAAGGAGTGAAGATTCTTTCTTCGGGTTGCATGCAGAGTATGGGGGTAGTTTTACAATTACCGATGCCATAGCTAATATATTGCCTTAAAATATTCGGCCCGGCAAATTTAATCACAAAAGCCAAAGCGATGATTAGTAAAACCGCGCGGCTAAAATATTTTATGGTTCGTTTAGTGGCCATTAATTTTTTTAAATTCCTCTTCCTTGATCGTAAAAGAATGTTCCGGGGTGGGGAATTTTTCTTGAATTACTTCTTGCTTAAAATTTTGTACGGCTCCTAAAATTATGGAAGAAAGATCTGCGTATTTTTTAACAAATTTCGGGGTATACTTTTCAAATAAGCCCAGCAGATCATTGATTACCAAAACTTGTCCGTCGCAATGAATCCCGGCTCCAATGCCGATAGTCGGAATTTTTATCTTTTTAGTAATCAGTCCGGCAATCTTATCCGGGACGCATTCTAAGAGAATGGCAAAACATCCCCTCTTTTCTAATTCTAGGGCTTGTTCAATTAAGTATTGAGCGGTTATCGCGTCTTTACCCTGAACTTTAAAGCCTCCAATTTTTTCCGCGGTCTGCGGGGTTAAACCGATATGCCCCATTACCGGTATGCCGGCCTTAACGGTTAGTTCAGTTACTTCTAGACAGTGCTTGAACCATTCTAGTTTTACCGCTTGGCAACCCGCTTCGTTGATAAATCTTTGGGCGTTGACAACGCATTCTTTAGGATCAAGCTGATAAGCGTTATAAGGCATATCACCGATGAGTAAAGCATTCTTTACTCCCCGTCTTACCGCTTTGGCATGATGCAGCATTTCTGGCATTCCTACTTGCGTCGTGGATTCTAACCCTAGCACCACATTTGCTAAAGAATCGCCGATTAAGACAATATCAATTCCGGCCTTGTCTACTAAGTAAGCGGTGGGGTAATCATATGCGGTGAGCATAGTGATCTTGCGTTTGTTTTTTAAGGAAACAATCTGATCAATGGTAATTTTATCACTCATTTTAATTTTTAAAGAAAAATTTGTGCAGATAACTTACTAGCGGTGAAATTATAAGCATAATTGTTAGCACAATAAGGATTATGGTAGTTAGCCATCCCACACTATTCTGAAAATTGTTATTCGTGTATTTGCCCATAATTTTCTTATTATTTACCATCGTGATCATAGAGATAAGTACAACTGGAAGCAGCATTGCGTTAATAATTTGCGACCAAATAGTTATGGCGATTAGCGGAGCGTTTGGTATAAGAATTATAATTGCCGAAACTAGAATGATGAAAGTAAAAAGCGCGTAAAATTGCGGGGCTTCGTTTATTTTTTTATTAATACCCGCCTCAAAACCAAATGCCTCACAAACATAAAACGCCGTGGCTAAAGGAAGAATCGTCGCGGAAAATACGGAAGCGACGAATAATCCAAAGGCAAAAAGTTGCGAAGCAAATATGCCGGCAAATGGTTTTAGAGCTACTGCCGCGTCACGAGCTTCATTGATGACTATCCCGTTTTGATGCAAGGTTGCGGCGCAGGCGACAATAATGAAAAATGCAACTACAATTGTGGCTATGCAGCCAATAATTACGTCGATTACGACAAATTTGTAGTCTTCTATTTTAATGCGTTTTTCGATAACCGCGGATTGCATATAAAATTGCATCCAGGGGGCGATGGTTGTGCCGACGATACCCAAAACCATGCCCAGATACTCTTTATTCATTTGCATAGTCGGTTGAATGAAGGATGTACCGATTCTTCCCCACTCTGGTTTAGCTAATATTGCTGAAACAATATAAGATAATAAGCAAAAACTAAAAAGTAAAAATATTCTTTCCGTAGTTTTATAATTTCCTTTTACTACTAGTATCCAAACGGCAAGCGCGGTTAGCGGCACGGAAATATATTTACTTATTCCGAAGATATCCATACTTCCGGCGACTCCGGCAAATTCTGTGGCGGTATTTCCAATATCCGCAGCTAAAAGGCCTAAAAATATAAAGAAAGTAATTTTAACTCCGAAGTTTTCTCGAATCAGGTCTGCTAAACCTTTACCGGTGACAATTCCCATTCTAGCGTTCATCTCTTGAACTACGGCTAAAATTATAAAAGACGGAATAAGTGTCCATAAAAGTTTATAGCCAAAAATCGCTCCGGCCACTGAATAGGTGGTGATTCCTCCGGCGTCATTATCTACGCTGCCGGTGACAATTCCCGGCCCTAAAACAGCCAGAAAGATGATTAAGTTTCGCATCAGCGGCTTTTCTTTAATTTTATCCCAAAGCTTCATTGTGTCTGCTCCGTTTCTTTACGGATTTGATGAAATACTGATTCAAAAGCATCCTTCATTGTAATTATTCCTTGAATTTTTCCTAATTTATCAATTACCGGCACTACCGTAAAGTCATATTTATAGAAAACTTCCGCGACATCTTTAATTTTAGTTTTAATTTTTACTTTAGCGATACGTTTGCGCATGAACTCAGAAACAATTTTTTCTCCGGATATAGTGAGTAGTTGTTGTAAAGTAACTACACCGACCAACGCGTCAGAATCATCAAGCACGTAAATATAATACGATTCTTTTTTACGGTTGGATTCTTTTTTTGTCTTTTCTAAAGCTTCTGCCGCGGTAGAGGTTTGCCGGATACAAATAAAATCAGTATTCATGATGCTCCCGGCGATATCGTTAGCGTGTCCGAGTAGATTTGAAATTTGCGTGACTTTTTCTGGTGGTAGCCGCGTAAATAACTGGTTCATTTTCTTAATCGGCATCTGGGAAAATAAATCTACCGCTTCATCAATTGCCATCTCACTAATGATTTCAACGAGAAGTTTTTGGTCAAGTAATTCGGCTACTTGGAGGCGGATTTTTAAGGGAAGTTCTTGAATAGTGTTAGCCGCGGTAACTTTGTCCATGGATTTAAGAATATTTAATCTTTCCTCTGTGCCTAAATCAATGAGAATATCTGCGATATCCGCCGGATGCAACTCCGCGAGTTTGGAGTGGTGTATTTTTAAAGATAGGGCATCTGTACCGATGGGGCCGTTTATCGGTTGAACATGTTTCCAGGAAATAAGCCGGTCCTCTACTTCATAAGAAGAAACAAGTTTGACTATAAATTCAAATATTTTACTAACTCCTAATCTACGCAGTAAGCCAGTGATTCCAATATCCATATGTACTACCCAAAGGCTTAATCCTTCTTTTAAAAGGTGTAGGTCATTGATGCGTACAACTTTTGAGCCGTGAATATCTACGATTTGTTTGTCCCAGAAAGTTTCTTTAAGTAAGATTTCATTTTCTGATAGTTGGATTTGGTTTTGGACGAGCGTGAGAAAATTATCAATGAATATTCCCTTCTCTTCGACCATCATTTTTACACTGCTCCAAGGTAGATAAATTTTTTTATTTTTTTTATTTCGTACAATTAAGCCGGTTACTTTAGGATACATTTCTTTTAGCGTTGCTGCTAAATCAAAAATGCGGCCGATTTTTTTTCCGGTGAGGGCATCAATTACTGGTAGATTAATGATCTCGTAAAGGAAAATAAATTTTTTAGTTAGGTTGTTCATTCGGTAATTTTAATTTTTAGGTTATTAAATTTAGTCGCTAATATTTGAGCTTTTTGTTTACCTAAAACAAATATGCTTGTAGAAAGCGCATCCGCTTCCAGGCCGCTATCGGCAATTACGGTTACGGAGATAATTCCTGCTTGCGCTGGATATCCGGTTCTCGGATCAATTATATGACAATAACGTTTGTTTCCAATAGAAAAAAATTGTTGATAATCTCCGCTGGTAGAGGCAGACCTATTTTTTAATTCCAGGGTTCCGGTAAATTCAGCCTTACGTGCTCCTTGAATAACAACTTTCCAGGGTTCTTTGAATTTATCGCCCAGAGCATAAACCTGTCCGCCGGCGTTAATCAGGCAATTATCAATCTTGTTTTCTTTTAGCTTTCTAACCGCGCAATCCAAAGCGAATCCTTTAGCAATCGCCCCCAGGTCGATACGCATCCCGGGAATTTTGAATTCTACCACATTATCTTTTTGGTGTAAAATAATTTTATCGTTTCCAATCAGTTTTAAGGTAGCGCGAATTTTATCATCGCTAGGGACTTGAAAATCCTTATTCGTAAATCCCCAAAGATCAACCAGTGGCGCAACGGTAATATCAAAAGCGCCTTGAGTAAGAAAATAGAATTCTTGAGATTTTTTTATAACATAAAATGTTTCGGAGCTTACTTTTAATTTTCCTAATTGATTAAGTTGGGAAATTTCACTACTGGGGATATACTTACTGAGTAGTTGTTCGATCCGGCTAGCTTCGGAAAAGACAGTTCCTGCGGCTTGTTTATTTGGCGAGGTAACTTCCCAAATTGTACCCATTAAAAGGCGATTGTCGCGATAAAGTTGTTTTGTTTTTAAAAGGTGTCTTGAGGGATTAGTGCGTTGAAAGTAATAAATTAAGGTTATACTCCATCCCAGGATTAAAAAAGCAATTAGATATCGTCGAGTTTTTTCGCTAAAAGCCATGAGTTTTTAAAAATTTCAGGTATTAAAATTTATTTTGCTGATTCCGCATAACAAGATTCAATGGTTTTGACTAGGTCTAGAAGGAATCTATTGGTTGGCACATCAATACCTAGTTCTTGTCCCAACCGTACAATTACTCCATTAATGAAATCGATCTCCGTGCGTTTCTTTCTTAACACATCTTGCAGCATTGAAGAAAGATTGTTTTGTGTGCCCTCACAAACTGCTTCCACTTTTGCTAGTGGATCATCAAAAATTAGTTTAATCCGTTTTCTCTTGGCAATGCGGGCGGCTTCGGTGACGGCATCCCTTAAAATTCTTTTCGTCCCCTCGTATTCAATAAGTTTGCCGTTGGGCAAGCGCGTGACCGCAGATAAAGCATTAATTCCTACATTAATAATTAACTTACTCCAGAGCAGGCTTTTTATGTCGCGTGACATTTTACATTCCAAGCCGACCTGATTAAATATCTCGCGGATCGACCGCATGGCCACTGGAGTTTTACCGTCAATGGTTCCAATAACCGTTTCACCGCGTCCGGCATGGCGAATTTTACCAATATCGATTAAGGTTGCGCCTTCAGAAGTCACTCCGGCAATAACCCTTTCTTCGCCGGCTAATTCGGAGATGATCTCGACATTGCCGATTCCGTTTTGCAGGGTTAAAATTTTGGTTTCACCAGTTAAAACGGGCGATATTTGTTGGATGGCTACCTTGGTATGAAAAGATTTAACGCAGATAAGTATTAAATCGGCTCCACCAATATCTTTGGCGTTAGCGGTAACTTTTGGTTTCCCCTGCCAACAACCGCTTGAGCCTTCTAGTGAAATTCCGCACTCATTAAGCTTGGCCGCGCGTTGGCTATTGTTATCTAGAAGCCAAATTTCTTCTTTTGATTTGGATAAGTATGCTGCGAAAAGACAACCAATTGCTCCCGGGCCGACAATGATAATTTTCATCTCGCCTCCTCAATTCCAACCGCAACCTCTAATTTATTTATTAGTTTCTGAGATTTTAATTCCTGGCCAAGGTGGAAATTTAAAAAAGCGTTTAAAATTAGCCCAAGTTCTTTTTTTATTATCGGATTCATGCCTAGGCTTAATGAGCTGTTAAAACTGTTTTTTTCGATATGTAAGACCGTGGCGATGGTGCCCCGGAATATCGCTCGGCTAGTGGGATCTTTGGGCATACAGCGTGGACAGAGCAGGCCGCCTAAAGAAAGGCTAAATTTGGATTGCCCCATAATTTTATCTAGGCAACTGACGCAAGAATCAAAATGCGGTTTAAATCCTGAAAGGCTAAGCATTTTAATTTTAAATATTGTGGCAATTTTTTCTGGATTATAATTGGTTTCTAATTCTTTTAAAGCGCCCAATGTTAAATCAAAAATTTGTTCATTTTTATCTTCAAGTTGCATAATTGAGGAAACCATCTCCATCATAAAAGCAGCAGTAGTTGTTCTTTCAATGTTTTGTCTTAGTTGAGTGAAGTTGTCTAGCTTATCCGCCTGGCTTACTAAATGTAGATGAGAGTGTGTTTTTCGGTAAAAGATAATTTCATTTAGCGAGAAAAACTCTAAATTGGAAGCGAACTTTTTTGGATCAGTACGGATACCTTTAAGTATCCCGCATACTTTTCCAAACTCTCGCGTATAGAAATCAACAATTAAAGAGGTTTCGCGTAAGTCTCTTTTGTTTAAAACTAATCCTACAGCTCGATCAATGGACATATTGGTTTTCTTTTTTACGCATCAGTTTTATCTGTCGAATGGTGTGGTCGTTGAACCCTAAAATGTGCAGTAGGCCGTGTACCACATAAAGGGATAATTCATAATCTGGTGTAGTTTTGTAGATGTGTGCTTGTTTTAAAGCTTCTTGGCCAGAAATCATAATATCTGCTAAAATAACGTTTTTTTCTTTCTTATCCGTTAAATTGAAAGCTAAAACATCAGTGGCGCCTTTAATCCTAAGGAATTTAGCGTTAAATTTTTTAATTTGCGGATTATCTACGAAGCAAATATTAATCCATCCGGTTTCTTTTACCGCCTCACCCTTAAGGACGCTGAAAATTAACTTTTTTATTTTTTTATGATTGATTTTAACTTTTTTCTGCCGGTTTTGAAGAGTTATTTTCACCTTACACCTTAAATATTTAGAAGGTGCGGGGTTCACCCTCTAGCTTCTTGAGGATAATTGACCCGGCTATGATAAATACCGCTTAAGATCTTAGTAAAAACGCTGGATATTTTTTCAAGATCATTTAAAGTCAGTTCGCATTCATCAAGTTGTCCGTCAATAAATTTATTGTTAATTACTTTATGCACGGTTTCGGCGATTTTATCAAAAGTCGGGTCTTTTAAGCTGCGCGTGGCTGCTTCTACGGAATCTGCTAATAACACAATGGCGGTTTCTTTAGTATTGGGTTTTGGCCCGGGATAACGAAAACCTTCCTCTGCGACCTCTTGGTTTTCCTCTTTGCCCTCTAAAGCTCTGCGGTAAAAATAATAAACCAGGCTTTTGCCATGATGCTGTTTAATAAAATCCCAGAGCGCTGGACTTAAGGAATACTTTTTAGCTAATTCTAAGCCTTCTTTAATATGGTTCATGATAATTAATTTACTCATGGTTGGAGTAAGTTCGTCATGAGCATTTTTTTTGATATCCTGATTTTCAATGAAATATTCTGGTTTCTGTAGTTTACCGATATCATGATAATATGCGCCAATTCTGGCTAAAAGCCCGTTGGCTCCTACGGCCACGCAAGCCGTATCTGAAAGATTACCGACGATAAGGCTATGGTGATAAGTACCTGGAGCTTCAAGCACCATGCGTTGTAAAACCGGATGATTGGAATCCGCAAGTTCTAATAGGCTGATGTTGGTTACTGTTTGCAAAATATATTCGAATAAGGGTAGGACTCCTAAGCTGATAACCCCGGAAAGTAAACCATTGATTAAAATTATAAGGTATCTTTGAGGATGATTAAATAAAAGATTTTCTAAGAGTATTAAACTAACTAATTGTAAAAGGCCCGCAATTACTCCGGCTTGAATAACTTGGGCGCGTTTTCGAGTTTTATTTACCAGGAGTATTGCTCCGGTACAAGCGGTCATAAAAATAAACCCGGCTTTAAATGGTTCTGGGCATAAAATTGCCAGGCAAATGCTTGTTCCCAGCGATAAAAAGTAAGCAATCGACAGATTATTAAATAGAAGCACGCTGAGCATCGGGATAATTGCAATCGGAATAAAATAAAACGATAATCCTTGCTGAATCAAATAATAACCTAAGCTGAATGAAATTAAAAAAAGAAAACTTAAATTAAGCAATCGCGCGTTTTTAATTTTAATAAAATTTTTATAAAAACTTAAATAAAGTAGGATTAAAAAGAAAGGAATCCCCAGATTTATGCGCATAACATAACTAAAGAAAAACATGAAAGCACATATTCCAATTGGGAGTAGCTTAGCTTTTGATAATAATTTTTGCATATTCTTTTAGACTATTCTTGGCACTTTTGGTTGCAGAGCAAACTTTGTTGGGGCGTTATTAATTACCTTAGAAAAGCTTGCTCTGTGGTTTAAATAAATTACTTAAGATTCTCTTCTGGTTCTTGTAGTTTTTGGTTTTGCGGTATTATTTTCAAATCAGACGGAATATTTATGATTTGTCCGGCATAAAGTTTATCCGGCCCAGATAAAACATCTTTATTTGCTTTGTAAAGTTTCAACCAATTTTTAGTCGTACCGTAGAATTTCTTGGAGATTTTCTGTAAAGTATCGTTTTTCGCGACAGTATATTTTTCAGAATTTAAAACTATCTCATCAACTTGAGTTTCAGTTGGTGTCTCTTGGATCGTTGTGGGACTTTCAATTGTTTCTGCCACCAGCGGCGTAATCGCCGGGCAACTAGTTTTGTTAGATCCACCTAACTCAAATTCAAAAACTCGTGTTGTGCGAGTGGTTTTTCTCTCTCCAGATTCCGGAGCTTGTCCCATAATGTAGCCGCGGTTGCCGGAAGTTGAAGATAATTCTTGATCAACTCGATCGCGTGTTAAATTGTAAGTTCTGGCTACGCATCCAGACAATGCTAAAGTTGAGGTGAGTATGCAAATTCCTGTTAGTTTAAATCTGTTCATTTTACTTCCCTTCCTTTCTTATAGTTAGGCCTAATTCTTTTAATTGTTTATCTTCAACATCCGAAGGCGCGCTGGTCAACGGACAAAAAGCATTTGAATTTTTGGGAAAAGTAATCACTTCACGAATGCTTGTTTCTCCACTAAGTATAGCTAAGAGCCGATCTAATCCAAAAGCCACTCCTCCATGCGGTGGGGCGCCGAACTGGAAAGCTTCCAAAAGAAAACCAAAGCGTTTTTGAATTTCTTCTTTTTGCAGGCCGATAATCTGAAAAATCTTCTCCTGAAGTTCCTGGCGATGGATCCTAATCGAGCCGGAGCCTAATTCTGTTCCATTTAGAACTAAATCATAAGAACGGGATTTAACTTTATCCGGGGCGCGTTCTAAATTTTCTAGGTCTGTAGTATCCGGAGAGGTAAAAGGATGGTGCTCGCTCTCCCAGCGGTTCTCCTCTTTATTAAATTTGAATAACGGGAAATCGATTACCCAACAAAAAGCAAAATCCGATTTTAATTGCTCTCGTAAATCAGGTTTATCGCAGTTATACTTCTCTACTGCTTCTTTATAGCTGATGCGGGTAAAAGGCGTGGGAATATCGATATTTTTTAATTCTTTGAAAATTAATTTCATTAACCCTTCAACTAAACTAAAGATGTCCTCTTCGTTTATAAAAGACATTTCAATATCTAATTGCGTGAATTCTGGCTGACGGTCAGCGCGCAGATCTTCATCCCGGAAGCATTTGGCAATCTGGTAATATTTTTCAATTCCGGCGACCATCAATATTTGTTTAAATAATTGCGGGGACTGAGGCAAGGCAAAAAATTGGCCAAGATTTGCCCGCGAAGGAACCAAATAATCCCGGGCGCCTTCGGGTGTAGATTTAGTTAAAATCGGAGTTTCGCATTCAATAAAATCCTTGTTGGCCAAATACCCGCGAATAACTTTATAAAGATTGCTTCTTAAAAGCAGGTTATTAAAAACTTTTGTTCTTCTTAAATCGAGGTAACGATATTTAAGGCGGATCTCTTCGGTTATTTCAATATCATCTTGGATTTCAAAAGGCGGAGTGTTGCTGGGATTTAATATCTCCAGTTCTTGGGCTAAAACTTCCACCTCTCCGGTTGCCAATTTGGAATTAATCGTGCCCTTGGGGCGGGCGTTTACTAAACCGGTTAATTTAATTACGAATTCGTTTCGTAATCCTTGGGCAGTTTTATATGCTTCGCCGGATTCTTTGGGGATAAAAACCACCTGCGTAAGGCCATAACGGTCGCGAATATCAATAAAAATCAATTTACCGTGATCGCGGCGATTAGCCACCCAACCGCAAAGTGTAACTTGTTTTCCTATGTCTAGCGCCTTAAGTTCACCACAAGTATGCGTTCTTAACATTTACTTAAGTCTCCAATAATTCTTTGGTTAAATTTTCTAAATCTATTTGTTTTTGTGTGCCCGTGGACATGTTTTTAACAGAAATTGTATTTTTTTCCAATTCATCTTCTCCTAAGATTAAAACAAAAGCTGCGCCGGCGTCATTAGCTGCGCGCATGGCGCCTTTTAATGACTTGTTTAAATAATCTGTTTCTGCGGATATTTCTGCCGACCGGAGTTGGTTTAATATCTTTATACTTGCGGATTTCGCGGCCGCTCCAAGCGCAATTAAATAGACTAATTTTTTTGGCGGTTCTTGTTTTAAGTTATTCGGCACTAAAAGCAGCCTTTCAATTCCGAAAGCGAAACCGATTGCCCCTAGTTCTGGCCCGCCCAATTCATTGACTAAATTATTATAACGGCCGCCAGCGCCAAGCGCGTCTTGGCTGCCTAAGTCGCGATGCGTAATTTCAAAGACCGTGCGGTTGTAATAATCCAAGCCGCGTACTAATTGTGGATCTTCCTTAAATGGAACTCCCAGATTAGTCAGTCCATTTTTTACTTCTTTAAAATGCTCTAGGCAATCTGGACAAAGATGGGCAGTTCCCAGGCCCAGTGTTTTAACTATTTTTTGACAATTTTCATTTTTACAATCTAATATTCTTAAAACGTTATTTTTAGCTCGCAGTTGGCAATCAGCGCACAATGCGCTTAATTTTTCTGATAAACTCTTTTTTAAAGCCGCGCTTAGCGCTAGTTTATCTTTGGGGCAACCTAAACTGTTAATCTTGATTTGGTAACCGCTAATGCCAAAACTTTTTAGTAATTGTCCGGCTAAACTAATTACTTCTACGTCTAGGCTGGCCAAGCCAGAACCGATAGCTTCTGCTCCAATATGATGAAATTGACGCAGCCTTCCTTTTTGTGGACGTTCCAAACGGAACATTGGGCCAATATAATATAATTTTGTAAAACCGTTAGTTTTGTCTAAGTTGTTTTCTAGATAACTGCGTATGATGGAAGCTGTGCCTTCTGGGCGCAGTGCGTAAATATCCTCTTGATTATGAATAAGAAACATCTGTTTTTGTACAATTTCGGTGGTCGAGCCTAAAGTGCGGTTAAAAAGCGATGCCTCTTCAATTATCGGCGTACGGATTTCTTGATAATTATAAAATGAAAATATTCTGCGCGCGGTTGTCTCGACTGTTTGCCAAGCGGATACTTCTTCAGGTAAAATATCTTTAGTACCAGGAATCTTTTTAAACATGTTGAATTCAGTAATTAGTATAAAGTAAATAGCAGTTAGGCCGCCTACTTACTATTTACTGCCTACTATCTACTCTTAATATTCTATTTTATCTTCTGTTTCATTTCCAAGCCAGCTTTGAAGACTACAACTTTTCTGGGCGGGACAGGGATAACCTGATTAGTGCGTGGATTTCTGCCTGTGCGACTCCTTCTTTGCTTTACTTTGAAAACTCCAAAATTACGTAATTCAATTTTTTCTCCCCTAATCAAGGCAGTAATAATGCAATCAAATGTCTTTTGTACTACTTTCTTGACGTCGATTTGTTTAAGATTAGTTTCATCGGATACCTTTAAGACAATATCTTTTTTGGTCATCTTTTTTCCTCCTCCCCAACAGGGGACACCGGCGCAATTGTAATTAAGTGCCGGGTGTGTATATGCTAAGTATAGTAACAGCAAAAAGTTACAGTGTCAAGAAAATAATCTTAGATTACTAAGGATAAGTGCTCTGGGCCCAAGAGTTCATCTAAATCATGGATAAGCTGTTCACTCGGCTTAACGTATAGCCCTTCGCCGACAATTAACTGCACCCGTGATTTAGCGGGTGTATCCAAGCGCAGGTATACCGGAACTTGCCCACGATGAGCTTCGAGCAATGTTTTTAAAGACTCAAAAATATTCTCTCTTATTTTGGACAAATTAATGTTTATCGCTGTGATCAGTTTGTAAATCTCTTCAAATGGAAAAAGATCTTCGGCAATTATTTTCGGAGTTTCTTCTTTAAGATCCAGTACTCCGCGGATGTGCACAATAGTGTTAGCTTGAATGTAGGAACTTATTTTAGCGAATGCGCGTGGAAAAACCAATACTTCCACCGCGCCATCTAAATCCTCTAATTTTAATATCGCCATTTTTTCTTTTTTGGCTCGAGTAACTGTTTGCTTAATTTTAACGATTAAGCCGACGATTTTAATCACGTCTTGATCTTTATGTTCATGTAGATTAGCAGTAGAACAGGAAACAAAACGTTTAAGCTGGTTAGCATAACGCGCTAAAGGGTGTCCGCTGACGTAAAAACCAAGCATATCTTTCTCAAAAGCCAGCAGTTGTGGTTCCGGCCATTCCTTGCAATCAATCGGACTGTTGGTAATTTTTTTAAATCCATTACCTAAGATAGTTTGATTAAAAAAAGAAATTTGGCCGCTAGATTTTTCTTTTTGGATTTTTTGTGCTTCGATTAAGATTATATCCAGGCTAGAAAACATTTCTGCTCGTTTGACACCGAAATAATCTAGAGCTCCGCATTTAATTAGGCTTTCTAAAACTTTACGGTTGGCTAATCTTAGGTCTACGCGTTGACAAAGATCATCTAGGGATTTAAATTTTCCTTGCTCCCTTTGCGCCACAATTGATTCTGCCGCGCCCCGGCCGACGTTTTTAATTGCTAAAAGGCCAAAACGAATAGTTGTTTCATCTTGAACTTTGAAAAGCGCTTCGCTTTCATTGATATCCGGCGGTTGAACTTTTAAGCCCATGCGCAGTGACTCATTTACATATTCGACTATTTTATCGGTATTATCACGTTCCGAGGTAAGTAGAGCAGTCATAAATTCTACTGGGTAGTTGGCTTTTAAATAAGCAGTGCGATAAGAAATTAAAGCATAGGCAGTAGAGTGTGATTTATTAAAGCCATAACCGGAAAAATATTCAATTAAATCGAAGATTTTGCTGGCGGTGGATTCCTTGATTCCGTTTTTAATGCAACCATTAAGAAAGTTTTTTCGTTCCTTTTCCATAACTTCCGGGATTTTTTTACCCATGGCTTTACGCAAAATATCCGCCTGAGCTAAAGAAAATCCTGCTAAAACCGATGCAATCTGCATGATCTGTTCCTGATAAACCATGATTCCATAAGTTTCTTTAAGAATTGACTCAAGTTTAGGATGTTCATACCTAATTGGAACAATGCCATGTTTACGTTTCATAAAATCATCTAGCATTCCAGAGCCAATTGGTCCGGGTCGGTATAACGCCAGAAGCGCAATTAAATCTTCAAAACGTTCAGGAATAAGTTTTTTAAGTAGATCGCGCATTCCTGAACTTTCTACCTGAAAGATTCCAATTGTATGGCTGGAGGCTAATAGTTTATAAGTATTTTGGTCATCCAGAGGGAGTTTCTCTAAATCAATTTCTATGTTGCGAATTTTTTTAATTAGCTTTAAAGTTTCATCGATTACGGTCAATGTTCTTAAGCCCAGAAAATCGACTTTAAGCAATCCAATTTTTTCTAATGTCCCCATGCTATAGCCAGTAGTAATCTGATCATCTGTGGTTTTAAACACGGGCATGTAATTATTTAACGGTTTATCTGAGATAATTACTCCGGCAGCATGAACGGAAGCATGGCGATTTAGTCCCTCTAAGGATAAGGCGATATTAATTAATTTGGTAATGGCGGGATCATTTTTATAGAGATTGTTTAGTTCAGATTCACTTTCGAGGG
>Ga0247841_10006096_pt1 | contig 18959 bp, 32 predicted proteins | sample LaCruzMarch2015__2_FD_192410 | JGI IMG/M metagenome (GOLD analysis project Ga0247841, IMG submission 192410) | Freshwater microbial communities from meromictic Lake La Cruz, Castile-La Mancha, Spain - LaCruzMarch2015_18m | ecosystem: Environmental > Aquatic > Freshwater > Lake | place: Spain... | reverse complement strand
TATCAAGTCTATCCAAGGATAGCATTATATTACTAAATGTTGTACCTTGATTTGAATCTCTATCTAATTTATCTCCATTTGTATTTGATGATGAAACTGAAAATGAATCTGTTGTTGATATATTTAGCCATTGTGCTTCTGAAGTTGTTGCATATTGAAAAATACTAGTAGTATTTTTATTATTTGTTGTATCATTTACATAAACTCTCCATTTTATTGTTGAACCACTAGTTGAATTTACTGTTTTAGTTACATTAGACCAATTTGTAGTTCCTATAAAAGAAACCCAAGAATCATTGTAAGAAGTACCATTTCCATTATCAAATTCAAATATATAACCAGATAATGCTGTTTCATCAGTCCAATTTATGCTATGTAAAATAAGTGTTCCTTTAAGTGTTGAATTGGTTGTATTGCTGTACCATTTTGGGGATGTTGAATCTTCTGCTCCTGTGGAAACATAATAATTATAACCATAAAAATTTCCACCATACATTCCACTTATTAAATACCAATTTCCACTGATATTAAAAACCGTAGGATGAGAATAAGTTCCAAGGTCTGGCAATGAAGCAATTATTGTTGAATTTATTAACCACGTTGTCATATTTGTAGCTAAAACATATCCGTCAAAATATCCTTCAGCATTACCTGATATCATATACCATGAAGAATCTTTATAAAATACGTATGGTGTTAGATAAGTTCCTCCACTGTATAAACCATCTTTTATTGTTGTGTTTACTGCCCAACTAGTTCCATTCCAAGTAAAACCATTAAAAGTATTTATATTATTCTCTCCAGCAAGCAGATACCAATTTACACCTATTTTAAAAACAGTAGGCATTGCACTTACTCCATTATCCCCTAATGTTCCATTTATTGTTGAATTAGGGTCCCAATGGTTATTAACAGTATCCCATACAAAACCATAATACTTTCCATCAAATGCTCCAGCAATCATATACCAAGAAGAATCCTTGTAAAAAACAGAGGGTGAAGCATCCGTTCCTATATCTGTTAAGCCTGCTTTTATTGTTGCATTGGCTACCCATTGAGTTCCACTCCATACATATCCTGAAAAAAGTCCTGTACTATTTCCAGCAATCATATACCAAGAAGAATCCTTGTAGAATACACATGGTTTAGATGTACTTCCTATATCTGGCAATGAAGTGTTTATTGTTGTATTAACAACCCATGTATTTGACGTTTGAGCACTAATAAAAAACAAATATAAAACTGAAATTATAATGGAAAAAACAGTTATAATAAATTTAATCTGAACCTTTTTGTACATAAGACTTATAAACTAATCTTATTTAAAATTCTTTCTATATTTGAATTTTTATTCAAAATTTAGAATTAATAATCAATCAACCCAAATGCTCCAATTAATTGTTATCTGGTCGTTAGTCTGAAGAGTTGAAGTTGTGAATGTATTTTCTGCCAACATTGTATCTCCAGATGAAGCATTGAATATTCCTGTCTTATTTGTTACTAAATTATCTGCACTAGCAACGAATGTTCTTGAATAAGACCAATTACCTGTTCCAAGATTTAAAAGTGTTGCCTCATTTGTTCTATTTAATCCACTATTAGTAAATTCATTGTATAAACCCCCATCAGCAACATTTGTTGCATTACATCCTGCTGTAGCATTACAAAGACCTATATAACTAACTGCAACACCATTAGCAGAAGTTAAAGAAGCTCTAATCATATTTTTTCCAAAATTAGTTAAAAGATTGTGTGAACAACCGTTATCTTCTATTGTTCCATCTGTTCTTGTTATATAAGAACAAACATTAGAATTATATTTTATTGAAGCATCGGAATTTGTTGCATCATTTGAAGAATAATTAAAAGCTCCAGAAAGAGCTAAAATTGAAGATAATAAAAGTATTCCAAAAATTACTCCGATGAATTTTGTTGAGTTTTTCATTATGATTTATTTAGGATATTGATATTTATAAACTTTTCTATTTTGAATTTTTATTCATATTTCTTTCTGAACTTTGGACTTGATATAAAAACAATCCAATAAATAACTAAAGTTATTTGAATAAGAGCAGTTATACCCAACCACCAAAACTTTTTCTTCTTTGCTTGATTAATTAAAGTTGTAATCCATATCGCTAACCAAACAATTGCTAAGATAATAAGAATAATTTGTAATCCTAAACTCATTGGGTCTGCCATATTTTAATTACTTTCCTCTTGTATATAAATGTTTTCTTTTTTAATTTCTCCTCTAAAAATAAATTCAAAAATTAATGTAATTATCAAAATCAAAAACCAGAATGAAATAAAAATTATGTGAGATAGGATATAATTTCTTCCATTTGTTTCAATGGGCATTCTTAATTTATCAAATATATAAAGTATCTTTGAGCCTCCTTCCTCGTAAATTTTCCCATACCATCTATTTCTTATAATTGAAACACTTACTGAATCTCCAACGTTAAGTTTTATTTGATTTCCTGAATAAGAATTTGAATCTTCTGTATTATTATTCTGTCCTGGTAAATAATAAGTGCTTATCAAATTAATTACAACAACGTATAGAAATAAAGATATTCCCAAAAATATTAAAATATATTTTGTTGCTTTCATTTGAAGAAATCTCCTAATTTAGTCTGTCTTCCTTCCTTAAGTTCCTTTCTTATCTTTTTTACTTCATTCTTTCTCCAGAGTATATCCTCTGCTCTTCTGTCTTTTGCTTCATTTCTCCAGTCATTAAGCAATGCAAGGTGACCCATATTTTCCTGATGATATTCTCCAATTTGTTTACTCATTTCATTTAGGACCACAGGCAAATCTTTTTGAACATAAATCATAGCTTCACTCAGCACTTTTAAATTTTGCTTTGTTTCTATTTCAATTTTATATATCTCTGAAGGCAATGGTGTCTGTGGATTCTCTACAACGTCTTTTACAAGTTCTAAGTATCTTCTTTTTATTTCAACATTATCACCTTCCAAACCCTTTGGGTCTGATAAATCAATCCATAAGCTGTAACCATCTTTGGTTTCTATTCTAAATTTCTTTCCTTGCTTGTAATAATGTTCTGCTAGCATTTCTCCCATAGTTACAAAATGGTTGTCAACTAATGTCAGATGAAATTCATTTTCTGCCAGGAACTGAAATCTGAATCTTTCTTCAAGATACTTTATTGCTCCTAATACATCATTCTTTGCCTTATCAAATACCTCAAAGTCTGTATGTTCAATATACTTTTCTTTGCATATAAAATAAATAGAATTCTTGAAAGTCTGAATCTCCATATAATCATTTTCTATCTGGAAATAAACATTATCATGTGCTGTTGTTTCTTTTTTATAATTCCATCCCTTGAGTCTCATCAATCTGTCTTTCCTCTTGTCCCACCAAAAAGGTTTCCTGACTAATGGAAGAATCCACCAAATTCTGTGACCTTCTGTATTTTTGTCACTGTCCTGTAACTTTGCCATAATTTCCTGTGTGCCTGAATCGTGCCGAATTTTCCAAACAGGATAAATATTATCTAAAACCTTCATGTCTGCAAGCTTTTTCAAATGATTATAACATGTTCTCTGCTTAAAACCAGTTAATTTTTTTATATTTGCTTCCCTAATTCCTTCTGGATATTCTTTTAAAACCTTCAGAATCGCTTCATCTTTTTTATCCAACTTAGGATTTGCCATTTTCAGTTTGCCATTTTTAATGCTAAAATAGTTCCGTCATAATAGTCTGGGAGAGACAATTCAGCATTGAATATCTCTTCAATATCGCTTTCTAATTTGTTTAACTTAATTAATGTTTCTTGTTCCACAGGAAATATAGGGGAGGGAGTGTATTTTACCATTCTCTCTTTTTCCGTAACCTCCATATTAAAATCGCACATAATATAAAAAATGTTGTAGAACCTAAAATAATCACCAAATCTCCAATTGAATAGAATGACCTAAATAAATATATTCTATCTGAAAGAATTGGGAGTTTTACATCTGAAGCATCCTGATAAGTGAAATGGTCTGCATCTTCATGCTGAACTCCGTATTTTACAGGCATCTTTCCACCATTCCCTATGATTACTTTAAACTGAAAAGTACAACCAAGAAGGATAACAATTGTAGCGAGCCATAGTATGAAAAATATAAAAGAATGCTCCTTGACTTGTTCTCTTAGGGTTGGCATTTTATTGTCTCTCCCACAATTGAATAAGTGAATCTGAACTTTTCCATGCTCTTTTTTTTAATTTAAATCCAAACTTCTCCATACCACAATAAGTTTCAGTTGCTCCAGTATTAAACTCTTGGGATAAAATAAGGATAACTTTTTTAGAAGATAAAATACCAAGCATCTTTCTCCAATCAGAACCTTGTGGCATCCAAGAACAAATAACACAATCAAACTTTCTAATTTTTTTATTCCATTTCTTAGCATAAGCCATCGCTTCAATTCCATTAAATTCAAATTTTAAATTAGATAATTCTCCTGGAACTGAAAAACTATTTCCTTCCCAATAAAGAATATCTATTCCTAAAAATTCTTTGTTCGGATTTAACTTAGCCAAGCTTGAAACTAATAACCCATAACCAGAACCAATATCTACAATGGTTTTACAATCTTTAATAAACTTTGTTAATTTTTCTAAATCATCAACCATTGGAATAAAGAAGTTTTCCATTACAATAAGTCCTGTCTTGATATTTCCTCTTTCTTTTATCCTTTTAGCTTCAAAGGGTGTTGTTAAATATTCTTGTTTCATATAGTTCTCCCATTTGAATGTTCAATAGCATCTTTCAAACAATCATCACACATTCCACTATCAACTTCTTCTTTTTTTCCACAAACAACACAAGGAGCATCTAAAAATATCCTAAACCTTTCTCTTGTTCTCTTAATACATTCTAAAGAAGTTTTATAACCAAGTGCTTCTGCATCCCAATGTTCTTTTAAGTGTTGTGGCATTCCATCTTCTTTTTTTTTGTAAGTGTCTTTTAAACATAACTTAATCCTTTCTTCTACATCTCCTAATAATAAATTACATTCTTCTATAATTTCTGAATAGTCAAAATTGTTTTCCTGTGTTTGTCTTTCCATGTTTAATCTATCTCTTGAATACCCTTCCCGTGTGAGGAGATGTCATCTTCTACCCCTCAATTTATTTCTTAACAAAACTACTTCATCCCCCATAACATTTCTTTCAAGGATTACATTGCATAATTTCTCTTGTAATTTATTTATTCTTCTATTTTTGAATTCAAGAATAAACATAGCAACTGCAAAATTTAAAAATAAAAATACTGCAATCCAAAACCAATCTCCCTTATTTACGCACTCTGTAACTTCGGCTGTAATAAGACTTGTAATTCTTGAAATCATAATTTCTCCTTTAATCTCAATAAATTTGGTTTAACTTTTACTCCTGTAAATTTCTTCAATTCTCTAATTAAACTTTCAACTTCATCCCAAGAAGGTTCATTTAATCCATTATTTTTAGAATCAGCTCCAATATTTACAAAATCTGGATTAATATCTCTTATTATCCTTACAAATTCTTCAAGATTGAAAGAGATTATAGGTTCTATTGTTACGAAAGTCTTAGCAAATTTAACTCTTTGCATATAATCTTGTCTGTCTTTAATTGATGGTGCTTTACTTATTTTTTTAATTTTACCCTCATCATTAGTTTCAATTGTAACTCCAAGAACAACGTTGCTTGGAAAATCATCTTCAAATTCCAAATATCTCTTTGGATTTTTAGTTTGAAATAAATATGTATTGTCTGGATATTTTTTTAGATGCTCTAATATCTTTAAAATAAACTCGCTAGGTACGTTATTAGCAAATAAATCTCCCATATCTTGAACAAAAACAATATTTCCAGTTCCTTCTCCTTTATTTAATTCTTTTTCTAACAATCTTATTTCTCCAGAATATCTTTCTCTTATATTCGGAAATTTTTCCTTCATTGAGTTAATGTAGCAATATTTACATTTATGCTGACACACCCCCCCAAGAAAGTTTCTTGTTACATCTATGAAAGCATACATATTGCTCATTATATTTTCAACTCCTTTTTTAATTCCTTCATCTTCTTTATTCTTGTATTAACTTCGTCATTGATATCTGCATCTAATTTTAATAATTCAAACATACCTAATTCTGGAAGAGATTCTATTATTTGTTGAAAAGTAAATTTCATTGTAAAACCTCTATTGTATATTTATCAAAGCATTTATATTTTAAGCATTCTCCACCACCATTGGAACATAGTAAATCGGAACAAGGTTTATTTACACCAGTGCAATTACAATTTTCATTTTTATCAAGCCATTCTTTAGTAATATCTTTTTTTGAAATATTTACTATCTCAATTATATTTTCCTGTCTAAGGCGGGGTATTCCATAATGTAAATATTCATAATCAGAAACATTACTTCTATCTGTCCATAAAGCACATATTATTTCAGTTTTATTATATTCAATTTCTTCAACTTCCTGCTGTAAGCAAACTTCTTTTGTAATACTAAATTGTTGTTTCTCTTGCATCCATGGTGCAATTTTATCCCATCCAAGAGTAAATCCTAAAATTAAAATCACAAGTATAACTATTCTTAAGATAAGTAAAATTATTGTGCTTGTACTCATCCCTTGTGCTTTTTTATTTAACATCTTGAAGCCCTCATTCTCATTATCCAATACATATTTGTGAAAATAGGTCCCAAATATTCACCTATGGTATAAATAAAAATTATTACTAAAAGCAAGAAAATTAAAGTAATTGAATTTATTATAAAGTATAATCCAAACATTAATATGAATGGTTTAACATCTAAATAATAGAGAAAGTTTGTCATGTAATTGGAGTAAAGTGATTGATTATAAGAGACATGGGCTATTATTAAGAGTAAAAGAAAATTAAGAAAATCTTTTCCATTATCCAAATTTTTACTTAACATTTCATAAAAATAACTTTGCTTTTTATTTTTCATCTTTAATAATCTCCTGAATTTCTCTCACGTTCTTGACAACTGTAGTATATTTTCCTCTATAATGAGTAAGACCATAATAATCCAAGAATCTAAGAATTAAGTTTAGATTTGTATGAAGAAACCTGTCGGAAAAAATTCTGTCCCATTCTCTCTTATATGCTTTTTCTCCAATATCTCTTGTTGAAATTTTCTTTCCTTCATTTAACAAATTTATGACTCCTATTATTCTGTTTACTTCCATCTTTGAAATATCTCTTTTAATTTCCTGTGGTTCAGAATCTTGGTCTGATTTTTGATAAGTAACAATAGTAAAATAATCTGGCTTGTTAATAACTTGAATTCCTGATTTTCCTTTCCATCCCTGAAGCAGTACTTTTTCATGCTCTTCAAATTCTAAATATTTCTTATAGAAGAATTGGATTAATAGAGCAACGTCAAAGTTTCTTTTGTCTCTTGCCTCTTTCATCTTCTGAAGCATGTAGCCTAAATAAGTATGGGAATTTCCTCTGCGTTTAAATAAAGATAAATCCAACTTCTGTATCTCAATTTTTTCAACTTCTGGGTTAACAACAATTTTTTCTACCATATTAATCGTAATCTTTAATCCTCATAAATTCACAACACAATTTATTTTTAATTATCTTTTCTCTTTCTATATCTCTTTCTTTATTCTTAGGTCTTTCATCTACTTCTATTGCTAAATTTAATTCTTGAATATAACCATCTAAAAAGTAACCTTCAACTTTATATTGCCGAAGTATTTTATAACCTGTTTCACTTTCCAATTTATCTAATATTTGTTTCTCATTATTTCCTATATTTGGGTGGATATATCCACAAATTTTTTTAATATATTCCACTCTTGCTATTCTCATCTTCTTTTTTGATTCCTCTGAAAATTTGAAATTCTTTCTTCCATATATACCCTTCTTCTCGGTCTTCATCCTTAATTTAACTTCTTCTGATAAATGACTTCCTTTATTTTTTTTACTTACTTTTTGTTTCCATTCTTCTGAATGGGGATTTTTTCTTCCTAACATTGGGTGCACTAACTTTCCTTCATCATATAATTTTTTTCTTGCCTTTCCAATATTTTTTCTATTTTCTTCTGTTCTAACATATACTCCACTATGCCCTTTCATATTTTGTTTTGCTTCTGCCGAGAATTGCTTCCCCTTAAGGGATTTGCTTATCTTTTCTCTTGCTTCCTCTGAAACTAAATATCCTAATTTTTCTTTTCTCAATCTTCTTGCTTCTCTCATTTTTTGTTTAGTTCCTTCTGAATAAATATCTTTTTTACCTTTGTTCCAAGCTGGATGTCCTCTCCTTTCATCTTTACCCATTTTTACAAGCCTCCTCTGTTTTTTTAGCAACTTCTTCTTCAAGAGAAGGGGTATAAATCAAGTGCATTGTTCCTGATTGGAACTTTGAAAAATATATTTCCTGGTTAAATTTTGTGTAAGCTTCCATTACCTCATTAAATGGTTTTCCTGTCCTTAAGGATATTCCTCTTATTTCTTCAAGTCTAGTTTGTTCAGTCATTCTTCCTCTTCCAATTCATCATAATTTAATTTTAAACAGTCATGGCATAAAGTTTTATCGTTTTCTATTTCTCTCCCACAATTTTCACAAGTGTTCATTTTTTATCCTTTAAGCTTCCTATCCTGCTTAATTGTCCTCTTCTCTTTTTTGAGAAACATTTTCTACATAATTTTCCGTAACATAATTTCCCACATTTTGAACACTTATGTTTTTTATTCATCTTAATATTCTCCTGGATAATTTTTAATTTGCTTTTCAAAAAATGGTTTTCTATAAATTCCCTTAAGGAGATTATTTAACAAAATTAATGATGGTCTTTTTTTATCGCTATTACCAATAGCTGTTTCAACTAATAAAAACTCCCTATTGTTTATTCTTATTATCTCTCCTATTTGAATTTCTTTTATCATTATGATACCTCTTTTATATTCTCTATAAATTCTTTTCCAGCTACACATTCGTGATACCTTCCATAGTCTATTGGAATCTTTTTCATCTTGAACATAAGCCAAAGAAGATATGCCTGGAAAATTGTCAATGATTTTTCAGGTTCATAGAATTCAATTTTTAAATTATTATTCTCATTCTTCGTTAAATCAGCTCCACAACACCTGCATACTTTCTCTCTTGGTTGTATACTTATTGTAAAATGTGTCCTTTCATGATTGACGGCAACTTTTAAACTTCCAACTCCATCACTATATCCTGTATAAATCATTGAGTGTTTACAATTACTGTATAACTCTAAGAACTTTTCAATTTCCATCTTTAGTATTAGTTGCTTAATTTATTACTTGAGTGCAAGCAACTGAATCACCCTCTTTTTGAAATTTAATTTTAGAATCATTCATCAGGTGGCAGGAGAGGGAATTCAACCCCCATCTACTCGTTGATGAGGCGAGTAACATTAGCATTATGCTATCCTGCCATATATAGGAAGTTTTATAAACTTCATATCCCTGAATATTAAGTTGATGAGGCGAGTGTATTAGCATTATGCTTTCCATTTTATCTTTTTATTAATTTTCCTCTTAATTTTTTATTTTTTGATTCCCATTCTACTTTATCTTCTTTTGTTATTGCAAACTCTTCAACAAATTCTCTTGGTATTGTTGACCTTGTTTGTCTATCATCTTGAGTGATGTTAGTTTGTTTTTTCATAATTTATCTAAGAAATCGGACTATATAAACATTTCTATTTTTCGGACTAATTACAGACACCAGCATTTCCAGTGGAGAATTATTGTCCTTTTGCTATTTTTCCAAAAGCTTTCCAAATTGTAATTCCAGAAAACAAAAGACCAGCTAAAACAACAAATATAACAACAAGCATTTGAATATAAAAATTAGTTATTCCAAATATCGCTAATAAATCCATTGCTCCTTGATTAAATAAAGAAAATAGTGCAAGAGAACCTACTCCTAAAAATATTAATCCTAATAACCCAAATAAATATTTCGCTTTGTTACTTTTTTTCTTTTTCATCTTGTCCCCACTACCCTCCCAAAATATGATTTTGCTGAACCCCAACGAAGATATCCTGAAAAAGCGTTCACTACAAAAATTATTATTGCTGATATAAGTAAAGATAACTTTATTGAATTTATGTTCTCAAAAAGGCTGTCCCAAAAAATGGCTTGTACTATTATGAAAATACTAAATACATAACCAGCCATCTCAACCTTAATTGGGTGTGCGAAACCTAAATATACGAAGAATGAGGTTACAACAAATAAAAGTATGTAAGTTAAAGTTCCAAAATCAAATGTAGATGTTAAAGGTGTTCCAACCAACCTATTTATAATAATTGAAAGATAATATCCAAAAACAAGACCTATCATTATAGATACTAAAACTTCCATCACTCTGTACTTATAACCGTACTTTCTTTTCATAATTAGAATAAATAAGAAGATTATATAAATATTTCGTTTTTGAATTTTAATTCAAATTCCTTACTTTCCAAACCAAGCTTTTGTTTTTCCTGGGTGCTTGTCAACATAATCCCAAAAATACTGTTCTCCTAAGTAATCTCCATACCTTTTCCTGAATTTTGTGAGGACTTCCTGTCCACGTTTAGTTATATACATTGAGATGTGATAGATATCGTTTTTTTAAAGATTTGTTCTGTAGAAGGCTTATTTCTTCTTTTTTAATGCTTCTTTCTTAGCTTCACCTTTAGAATCATAAATTGGTTCTCCACTTTCCTGCAATTCTTTGAGCTTTTTTGGAGTACAAGCCTTTGGAACCCAATAACTAAATTTTCCAAAATCACGGAATTCAAGATAATATTTTGTCATACTTACTTTAATTTTCTATTATTTAAATACCTTTCGTTTTTGAATTTTTATTCATAATAGCCTTGTCCAAATAGGATAATAGAATATAAAAAACATTAGTGCTCCACCTAAAAATACTATTAAAAAGATGGGTATCCAACCATTAAAATTAGATAACATATTTCCTTCATAAACCCTTGAACCACTTCTAGGATGTCTATTTAACGCAATTAGAACATAAACTAACAACATGATGAATAGCACAGCAACTCCCCCCAATATCATTGGAGTAGTATTTGTTATTGCTGTAATCTGTTCAAAAGTTAACTTTTGAGTTATTTGAATTGTCTCGTTTACTGCCATTTACTTTCTCCTATGCTTTCTCCTTAGAGCATAAACTATTATTAAGATTATAAATATTGTTATTATTCCTATCACAAGATATAAAAGTATTGGCTTTGTAGGGACTATATTGAATTCACACTCTGCTAAGGTAAGGTAATCATTTTCTGTCTTTAATGAGGGTAATATGCTAATTTCAGTACATTTGTTTCTTGAGAATCTATAGTAAGGCATGCTGTTTGCAGTTATACATTCTTCTTGAGTATTGTAATCATTTGAAGTTTTTTGATAACTCATTAACTTTATCTCATTGCAACTATCGTTTTCAAATCTATAATAAGAAAATAAATCTGTATGGATATTCCATAATTCTATATCAAAATCATTATAATTTATAGAATCCATTCCATTTGTTTTAGAATTAACTGTTATTCTAAAAAGAACTTTACTATCATTGATATAATCTGTATCTAAAGTTATTAATTTTGGAAAATATGCTATATCCCAATTTTCATCTTTATTATAATCATGCAATATTAAAGAATTATCTGGATATAAACATTTATAAGTATAAGAAGAAGAACCTTCGGACCAAGGATTCAATGCTTTTGCTTGTTCTACAGTCATTTCAGTTAAACAACCATAATACCTATCATAAGCTGACTGCCTTGTGTTTAGTGCAAAGAAATGTTCTGGTATGTTTGTTTCATACACTGTTTCTCCCCTAATTTCTAATTTAGTTTGGTCTTTTACATAATTTGGTAATGCCCAATCCTCACTATGTAGCATCTCATATTGGTTTGTATTAAAGTTATAAACTTCATAAGAAACAAAAACTTTTCCTTCTGTGCTACTTTGAAAATATGTTCTAAAAGAATAATCAACTGTAAAACTAAAATTATTTGTCTTTTCTGGCACTAATAAATAAGCCTCTGTAACATAGCTCCCTGCTATTTCATCTTGGAGTTTAAATTCATTTGAATAATCATCAAGAGTATGAGACCATCCAAGAACAGATTGACTAAAAAAACCAAAAAATAATATTGTTGCTAAAGCTACCAATATCCCAAATGTAATTCCTGATGCTATTAAATACTTCTTTATTTTCTGTTTCATTTCTTTCTCCTAATATACAAAATTATTCCTATGATAATTAATAAAATTATCAAGCCTATTGCAATATATAAAATCCATTGTATTGGTTTAATTATTTTATCTTCACAATCTGATAAAAGAATGTAATCATTTTCTGTCTTTAATGAAGGTAATATGCTAATTTCAGTACAAGTATTGTCAGCAAACCTGTAATAAGTAACTGGTTGCTCTGGAGGAGTTACTTCTTTCACTTTAAACTTTACAGTCCCAGTAATTCCTATTTTTTCAACAGTTTTGTTTAATCCATCACTTGGTTGAATCATTGTTCTAGGTAATTGTGATTTTAATATTGCTTCATCTACTTCACAAATGAATCCATTGTTATAAGATACTGTTCCTTTTATTGAATAATCCTGAGTAAAAGAAATACACCTATCTGATTGCCCAACTGGTAAACCTGTACAAATAGAGTTTACTGTTCCTTCAACAAAACAATCCATTTTACTTGCTATATCGTTTAACTTAGAAGAATCATAAAATGTTTTTGTCCAACAGGCATTATATCCTGTAACTGTAACTACCTTAAATCCTCCATTTTCACAAGCACGATTAAGAGTTCCTGAACAACCTGAACCAACCCAACATTCAGCACAACAACCATTATAATTACATAATCCAGCATCTCCCCCTCTAGAACTATAAGAAACTTCTTGCTGTGACATATATATAAATCCTAAATTTGTCAATTCAAAACTATAAAGAGGGACTATTGGAGTTATATCCTTTGGAGTAAAAACACAGACTAAAGGTTTATAACCACCAACATTAAAATTACTTGAATCAATTCCATTATATTCTAAATAAGGAATAAATAAAGAATTGCCAGCACCTACCTCAAAGTATGTAGCCGAATATTCAGAATTTCTATGTGTATTTGTAAAACCATTTATTGAACCTTGTCTATCTATATCTGAATATGTTATAACATCTTTAGAATAAGAAACGGTCCCATATGTAGTTGCTTCATTTATGTTTAAAAAAGATTGACTAAAAAATCCAAAATAAATTAGAATTCCAGCAAGGAGAATTCCCAATAAGATAATCCCAGAAATTATTAATTTTTTTTTTGTTTTCTTTTTCATTTTAATTTGTTCACTAAGTAATAAACTCCAAATCCTATTGGAATTCCTATCAATGATTCTAATGTTGCCGTTAATACAAAATGCTGATAACTAGTTATCATATTGTAAAATTCTTTAATTAAGTAATATAAAAATGGAACAAATGAAATAACCCACAATCTTCTAAATAACTTCATTATTACAAACACAAGTGTTGAAGATAAAATTATTAAAAATAATAATTGTATTATTATAATATCTCCAGTGAATAAAAGTCCATCCCATCTCTGCCATATCCATTCTCCAGTAAGTATTTTTTGTCCAATTAATTCTAATCCCTTGAATATTACTGAACCTATAATTCCTATTACAAAAGCAAGTGTCCATTGTTTAGTTGTTATACTTTTTTTCATATTAATATCCGTACCATTTCTTTCTTAATTTTAATAAGAAATCATGATGTCTGCCTTCATCTTTAGATAAATTGTTTAATCCTAGTTGCTTATATTCAACATGAGCTTGTGATTCGTCATCTATAAGAGAATTTAATTTATCTTCTGATATCTTTTCCATTTTATCTCCTTGGCTTTCTCTTTAATTTTGATGAAAACAACCATACTATCCAATAGATTACCCAAACTATATTAAATATTATTGTGAGGATAAACCAACCCCATTGCTTTCTCTTTCCTTGATATACTAAAGTACAAATCCAAAGAATAAATAAAACTAATACAATTCCTAATAATGGAAACAAACTTATTTCCATTTTATATTCCTGGCACGAAGGCTTTAATTATTCCTAGTCCTATTAATATTAAAATAGCAGTCCAAAAGTATACATAAGCTAAATATCCTATTGTTCCACCCAAAACAACAACAACTATAGCAATTATCCACCATTTCTTTTTGAATTGTTGTTTTTCCGTAAATCTAACAGCAAAAAGTCCTCCAACCAATCCCCCTAATATTCCTAGCACTATTGCAAATGTCAATTGAAACTTTAAAAACCAATTCTTGATTAAGCACACAAAATTTGGAATTATTGTTTTTCCAAATAGACTCAACCAAGGCTTGCATAGAACTTCCTTGTCAACGCAAACCCCATCAACACAATTTTGATTTGATTTACAATCAGAATCAATAGAACAAGTTACCTTACATATTGCCTCTCCACTTTCTAAAACTATACAAGAACATGGTGTTAATGTAAATGCTGTACCTTTAGCGTTACAAGTTTTTAAAGAATCTGAGTTTGCACAAGTTTTTTTACCTGGCTCGCAAATTATATTTTCTACATAATCTACATCAAGGTCAAATGTACAGCTATCTGAATTTCCACTCTTTGTATCTCTTATTATTGCAGTACAAGTATTGCTCTGTGTTCCAGAAACTGAATTTATCCCAGTTATCTGGGTTGAGAAAGATACTGTTTTTCCCTTGAGAACCTGCTGTCCTGGAATAGCATAATCAACAACATTAGAATCTCCAGCACAAGTAATTGTTCCAGAGAAAGCTCCTGTATTTGCTCCAATATTTTTTACCAATAATTGTGTATTATATTTATCTCCTGAAGAAATCTTTTTATCTGAAATACATGAAATTATCTCTGGCTTTCCAGATAATTCTTCAATTGCTACATAATCTGCATCTAATGTTATTTTGAATGTAGGGAATGCTGAAGCAACGGATAAATATGCTTCAAGACCATTGGAAGTAAATTTGGTATCTATTGCATTTACTTCATTCTTGAAATTAGAAGTTTTATCAGCTAAAATAGTATTCAATGCACTATTAAATGCACTTATTGATTCAAAAGCATTTGCTGTTGAAGTAAAAAATCCAATTCCATTATTCATTTTATAATCCACCATGAGATTTTCATAAGAATTCCAAGCTCCATCGTCTATTAATTTTTCATATTTAGAATTTGAAAAAAGCAGAGCATAATTTGGGCTTCCTTGTGTTTGATAATTTAATAAATTTCCAGTCCATTCTATTTTTGTTCTTTTATCTGAAGAACTTACAACATTTGAATCAGTAGAGGGCTTTATTGAACCTATCTTTGTTCCGTCTAATTTGAATACAACTTCTGTATTATCTACTATAGAATTTGTGAAATGAGAATATACTCCTTTACCGACTTCATAAACACATAATTTAGTGTTTCCCACTCTAAAAACATCAACATTTTCTAATCCAGCAGGTTTATTATTAGCACAACTTTTCAATAAACTTAATTCATAACTTCCTATTGCTACAAAAGGTTTATCTAATTCTTTTACTGCATAAAATTCTCTTGAAGGGTCAGTCATTGCAACTTCTAATGTTGCTATATCCGATACCTCATAACCACTTCCCTCTAGAAATCCATTAATATCATCTTTATTAAAATCAACTTTTAAATTTTCTGCACCATTACTATTAATCCTTCCTTCAACCACAATTCTTTGTCCAGAATCAATAATATAAGCATTATCTATTGACATGAATGTTGAACCATAAGTCACTGTCTGGGCAACATTATCTCTTGTAAAATATAAAAAACCACCAATAATTCCCAATAATAGAACTATTCCTAATATAAGGAAAATTAATTTCTTTTTCATAACTTTTTTAAGTTTTCCTTATTTAAATATCTTTTGTTTTTGAATTTTTATTCAAATTCCATTCTTTATAACCATCCTAAAAATAAGAAGAACAATATTACAAATATTCCTGCTGAAATAAAGAATCCAGCTAAAGAAATTTGTCCTTTGTCTGCAAATATTTTATTAAGAACAACAAATAAAATTATAGATATAACTAAGGAGATAATTAATGCCAAGACCCAAACAGGATAAATTCTGTCTTGTGCCTCTGTTAAACCTTCTACTACGCTTTGCTTTCCTCCAACATAAGACCACTTATGAATTAAAGCCAGCCAACCAACTTTTGATGAAACGCTTAACTTTGCATAACTAGGAACACCCTCTTCTTCAGCTTTACCAATTATATTAAAATAATATCTTTCTCCATTGCTTACATTTTCTGGAGTGGTTAATTCAAATTCTGCTAATGTTGGATTTTGCTCATTTGGAGAAACATCATATGTTTCCTGGGAAAACTTCACATATTTGCATATGCTTATATTTTTACTGGATTCATTTGCTTCTTCTTCTGAACAGGATAATTTAACCTGTATTTTTTCAACTCCTTTGTTTATTATATAGAAAGTTTTTGTTCTTGGCTTTTTTGAATCTTTTGCCATTGATAAATCTAAGTTATTTTGAAAATTTATTGTAACAATTGTAAAGTTTTTTGCTATTTCGTAACCCTGAATTGAACTTGGACCAGGTCCTGGGGAAGGAACTATTGGAGGAGCTGAAAGAGTAAAGTTTTCTTGTGTTGTATTTTCATTATGTGCTTCATCTCTTGAGAAAATCAGCAAAGTATAAGACCCAAATGCACTTACCGTTGCTGAAGTAAGAGCATTGCAAGTAAAAGAGACATTATTATTTAATCCATCTACTTCTCCCGTTGAATTAATAATAGAATACTTACAAATATCTAAATTTGTATCATTGACAGATACATTAAAAGTAAATGTCTGAGAATTTGGAGTATTTATTGTAATTATGTCTAAAGCTGGATAAGTTAAATCTACCGTATATGTATTATTGTTTAATGCCCATCCAGAATAACCAAATGAATCATTGCACCACACATTCCAAATATTAACTCCTTCAGGGATAGTAATTGGATTAAAAACATTTTTAGTCCCATTATAAAATACAGTAGTTTTTGTTTGATTTAAATGCCATATCCCAGTTGTATTTGTCCAAAGTTGACAAATAGAAATATTATCTGCATTTGTTGATACTGTAAAATTAAAATAGTTGTTTAAAGAGGTTTTGGAGAAAGTATTGGTTGTTGGTGATAATACTATTACGGGGGATTCTGTTCTTATTCCAAACGTTACTATTGAAACCTGAGTATTTGAAAGTAAATCTTTTGAAAATAAAGTCATGGTAAAATTATTATCCCCTCCTGGCAAAGTGAAAGTATCATTTACACAAGAAGTTAAAATTTCTGTGCTTTTAGCTAAAGTTCCGTTGGTAAAATAAATGTAATACCAACAAGTATCTACTCCAATTAGATTATCTGTTATAGTGTAATTTAAAGTCATTGAGTCATTTGTTCCATAATTCTGGGAGAGAGGATTATTTATTGTAATTATAGGAGCAGTATCATCTAATCTAATTAAATAAGTTGAAGTTTTATTTGAGTTGCTTGCGTAATCAAAAATAGTTACATTAAAATAGTAAATTCCATCTAATAAGTTTGTCCAGTTTATTATTCTTCTTCCGTCGGTATAAGTTGAACTATTTGTAATTGTATAATTTGAAAAGTATAAATCAAAAGTTATATTTTTTTCATTGGTTTCTGTTACAGAAACATTTGTTGATATGAAATTTTTTGTGGTATTAGTATCGTTTATTACTCCTATTCCATATGAAATAATAGGATAAGTAGAATCTACATTATAAGTATGGTTTGAAATTGCATCTGCCCAAGCTCCACTTCCTCCTGAATCATTGCACCATACATTCCAAATGTATCTTCCATCTGCAACAAATAAAGATAAATTGTTTAAAACATCTGTTGTTGGTGAAGTATCTGTATAATTTAAATTCCAAACTCCTGTTGTATTTGTCCAAACTTCACAAACATCTAAGGAAGCATCTGAAGGAGTATAATTAAAATAAACATTATTTGTATTCCACCACATTCCATTTGTTGGATAATTTAATGTTATTCCTGGAGGAGCTAAAGAAACTGTAAATGTCACTGTATCACTTCCTTCTCTTCCACTTGAATCATTTGCAAATAAGTAAAGGGTATGAACATTTTCGCTTGTATTAAAAGTTACATTTAATGAACAATCTATTGTTATATTTGCTGTATCGTCTAAATTATACCAGCATTTATCTAAATTAGTTTCTGTTATTGAAAAATTTAATGGAAGAGATGTATTATAATTGTATGTTGCTGTCTGAGGTAATAAAATTTCTGCTACTGGATTTGTTAAATCTATTATTACTGTATAATTACTTGTAAAATTAATATTTCCTGCTGAATCATTTTCCCAAGTATAAAAAGAGTAATTTCCATCAGTTAATCCTGTTTTATTCTCCCAATAATAGTCTCCAACATTATTGTCAAATGTCTCATTTATCCCATTGAAGTCTAATCTAACTGCATCTTTATTTATATCCGAAGCAGAAATATTTATAAAAATCCAACCAGAATTTCTAAAAGTTTGGTTTGCATCAGAAGATGGGTTATAAAATATAGATGGGTTTGTTTTATCTAAAGTTATTTTATAAGTTTCTGTATTATTGGAATGAGAAACATAATCAAAAATAGTTACATTAAAATAGTAAATTCCATCTAATAAGTTTGTCCAGTTTATTATTCTTCTTCCGTCGGTATAAGTTGAACTATTTGTAATTGTATAATTTGAAAAGTATAAATCAAAAGTTATATTTTTTTCATTGGTTTCTGTTACAGAAACATTTGTTGATATGAAATTTTTTGTGGTATTAGTATCGTT
>Ga0247841_10006093_pt1 | contig 18965 bp, 17 predicted proteins | sample LaCruzMarch2015__2_FD_192410 | JGI IMG/M metagenome (GOLD analysis project Ga0247841, IMG submission 192410) | Freshwater microbial communities from meromictic Lake La Cruz, Castile-La Mancha, Spain - LaCruzMarch2015_18m | ecosystem: Environmental > Aquatic > Freshwater > Lake | place: Spain... | reverse complement strand
GGCCATGGTGGGTCGCCTGGGACTCGAACCCAGAACCAATGCCTTAAGAGGGCACTGCTCTACCAATTGAGCTAACAACCCAACACTTTTTACAAAAGAATAATACCAAAATATCTGCGATTTAGCAAGACAAGAATATGATGCTCATAAAAATAACCCCAGCTATAACTGAGGTTATTTTCATTTTTTATTTTAATCTATCAATAACTGTAATATTGGTAATTGTACATGGTGCCGTAGTTGTAGTTAGTCATTACATTACCGTCGTTAACAGTTGCCCGATTGGAATTGTTATTGTAGTTATCGTTGTAGTTTTTATTGTAGTTATTGTTGTAGTTATTATTGCGATTGTACTTATAGGTGTTATGCTGTGGATTGTAACTCTGGTTATAATCTTGATTATAATTATATCCAGAATATGTCTTCATCCAATCGCCATAAGATCTCTTCCAGTCATTATAAGATTTTTTCCAGTCGTTATAACTTTGTTTCCAATTCTGGTAATTAGTCTTCCAGTTGTCATAGCTTTGCTTCCAGTTGTTATACGCCGTTGAATCTCTGTAACTCGAATAATAAGTCGATTGACCGTATTCTCTATCTTGCTGTTCGTTATAGTTACCAAAGTAATTATTGAAGGTATTATAATCTCCGGTTGAGACAGTGCTATATGTTGCTGCCGAAGCGAGAGAAGGGAGTAGTCCCAAAGCAACCATGGTCAAACCAACTATATAGAATTTTTTCATTTTTTTCACCTCCTTTCTTTTTAAACTTACCAAGTTTCGGAAAAAAAAATTTGGGCATTTTTGAAACTTTCCTTTACCTTACTGAGATTTTTTGTCATAAAAACATAATCCGATTTTCCACGTTCAATTGATTTTACGACCAATTTGAAAGCTGTGTGAAAGTTCTTTTCGAGAATATCTGCCAACTGCCGGCTTGGGTATTTGCCTCTCTTGGGGCAACTAATAACAATTCGTACGAACTCTCTTGTCTTCTTTGGATAAAGGGACAATTCCATCAGGGCAAAAAGATTGTATTCTTTTGGTACTAACAATTAGCTTAAAAGGAAAACGTGGAAGAAGAAAACGAACAAATGAAAATAAACGAGTTGATCGCTCATCTTGAGAACTGCCAACAAAATTGTCTCAATACTGTCATGCACAGCATTGAAAAGGATGGTGACCTTGTTAGAACGGATCCGATGGTGATACTCATGGATTGCGAAGAAGTTTGCCGGACCGCCAAGAATTTTTTTCTGCGCAATTCCCAGTACACTGGCGATCTTTTAGATCTGTGTGCCTCGATCTGCGAAGATTGTGCTGAAAGTTGCCGAACATTTTTCGAAGATGAAGTCATGAATAAATGTGCGCTTAGCTGTGATAATTGCGCCAAAGCGTGCCGTGACCTGATAGAAGATGATATCGCAGAGATTGAAAACGAATAAGCTAATTTTTCAAGGTGTCTTTTATTAAATGATCCAAATCTTCTTTTGAAATAATTGCCTTCGGCACATTCTTTGATGTCATCACAACGACGTTTTCTTTACTATGGGCAAATATATCAAATAGTTCTATCGCCGGCCGGTCTTGATCAACGCTCGGCAAACCACTAATATTCATCCCCTTGATCTCTGCGGCTGTAGTCATGATCTCTGCATTTCGATACACGACTTGCTTTATTGTTTTTTGGGACAGCTTGAAAGAAATAAGGGCTTGAAAATAGCTTCCGTGGGCCAAATTGTAAAGGAAAAATGAAATTAGGATTAGCCAGACTCCACTTACAAAATTTAGAAAAAAAATCTGGAGCACTGCGATCATTGCCAAGAATATTGCAAGACCTTTGCCAAAATTACTAGCTATTTTCGTTGCAAGTAGCAGATTATTTGTTCTGCCCCAGATAACAGCACGCAACACTCTCCCGCCGTCCAAAGGAAATCCGGGAAACAAGTTGAAAATACCGAGAAATAAATTCGCCATTCCGAGCGAGTTAATCAGTTTAAAAAAAATAATGTCACCGCCAAGCTTAGATATTCCAAACAACAACAAAGCTAGTACCAAGCTTGACAGCGGTCCTGAAATTGCCATTAGGTATTCTGCTCTTGGGTTCGCTGGCTCGGATGATAACTCTGAAACTCCCCCAAAGATAAAAAGCGTGATCCGGTTCGATATAATTCCCGATCTCCGTCCGACTAAAATGTGAACTAATTCATGAGACAAAATTGATCCAAAAAACAAGAAAGAACCGACCATGCCAAAGATAATATACTCCCAGATATTTTTTCCGGGGCTAAGTGAGGGCAGAAGAGAAAATGAGAAAGAAACAAAAATTAATGATAGAATCCAGAACCAAGAGTAATCGACAAATATATCGATTCCGAATAATCTAGTAACCCAAATTTTATTTTTTTCTTTGGTCAATTTATCCTGCAAAACTAAAAAATAACTCTATTATGTTAAGCAAAAGCCATTCGAATAGAAAGTAACAGAAAATTGCAAATAAAACGGAAAGGTCTATTTTTAAATATCCCATGGCAGTAACTTTAGGTAGGATTTCCTTAAACGGCCTCAAAAATGGACTTGATAACCTATTCACCAAAATTGTAAATGGAGCTTTTTCGCTCGCCAGTAAAAGGGTTAGAATAAACCTCATTGTGCACAAAACAATAATTACTGCGAAGCTTATACTTATAAATAACATTAAATTTTCTTCCATTGATTCAAGATAGTCTTTTTCATCAGAAAATCACTATGAAAAGATTAAAATCTTTTTTTTATGATTTTTGATATCGATTTAATCTTGCAATTTACTAAAGTAAATATAGATTGAAAAAAATAATTTAAATAAGGAGAAATATGGACTGGATTATTGCAATTGTGATCGGAGGCCTCACAGGTTGGGCAGCAAGTTCCCTCATGCGGGGACGACGCCAAAATATTTTAACTGATATTCTGGTTGGTATCGTTGGCGCCGCTTTGGCAAGGTGGTTCTTCGGCTCCATCCTGGGAATCGGATCAGCTTTTGCCGCTGGAACCTTAACGCTCCTGGGAATAGTCTGGGGTATAATCGGAGCGGTAGTTCTGATCGCGATAGTTAGAGCGATTATGCCAGGTGAGAGATCTGGACAGATGGGTCCCAGCTACCATGAAGAAATTCGCGATAAAAGAAAACATCATAACGATGAAGATCTATGAGCATGCTTAACCTCAAAAGGACCTCTTGGCCCTTTTGGGTTAGGTATATGAAATTGTATGATTAAGGGAAAAAATATCTTGATAACAGGAGGAACCACCGGAATTGGTAGAGCGACAGCCAAGATATTAGCAGGCAAAGGGGCTAATGTATTCATCTTCGGCAGACATCAGCTAGAATTAGATAACGCAATTTCTGAAATACAACGAGTTGGAAATATCATAGGCATCACAGCAGATGTGACAAAGCCAGATAATGTAAAAAATATTTATAAATTATTTGATGAGAAATTAGGGATCATTGATGTATTGATAAATAATGCTTCTTTGGCAGCTAGAGGAATTTTGGATTACGATCTGCATTACATTGAGTATCTAGTCAAAACTAATATCCTGGGATATATGTTAAACTCGAAATATGCAATCGAGAGAATGAAAAAAAATGGTAGGGGCCATATTATCAATATTGGCTCATTAAGTGCAGAATTTTATGATGAGAATGCAGAGCTTTATGTAGCAACAAAATCTGCCATCAGGGGTTTCAACAATTCATTGCGAAAAAGTGTGAACCAAATGAATATCAAGGTCGCCTTGATCGAACCAGGTTCAGTCGGAACGGATCTTATTGACGAAAAACCCAGAGAACAGAGAAGATTGGAAAATGAGATGAGAATGCTTAGAGCTGAGGATATAGGAGATGCAATAGCTTATATTTTAGCTCTTCCCGAACGCTGCGATATGATGCTAATGCAGATAAAGCCCCATTTTCAACTGATTTAAAGAAAGGAAACAATGATCAGACGTTTTATTTGTGAAGTTGATGGATATCAAACTACAGATGCCGATGCTGCAATGATCCACTCTGAGACTTACGGCCACAAACTATTCGAGATCGAAAGCGATCCATCTAGACCGCAGGTCAGAGAAATTACAAGCGAAAAGAAATAACAAGGCTTCGCTAGAAGATCGAAATTTTTTCAAAATGATCTCATATTTTAAGCTTTTTGCCTTCAAGCAAGCTCTTTTTTGGTGTATCAAAAGACCGTGAAATTGCTTGACTTATTAATCTCCATGTAATATCTTCGACTCTTGTTTGTAAAAATAAACAAGAGAAGGAGAAGGTAAATGGATTATGTTCCAAAGACCAATAAAAATAGTGTGTTCAAAGGGTTTATTTACTTATTAATTTCCGTGATGGTGTTGAGCAATTTGTTTATATATTTCCAACAGCCGAATAAAGCTATCGCATCACCTGCCGATTGGCAGATAAAAAGTGTTGATACGCAGATTATCAGCAAATGTTGGAATAATGTGCCGCAATCAAGTATTGACAGTCAGGTACAAATGTTGAAGGGGCTCGGGGTTAATTATATTGCGATTGGTACCCCTTATGACCGTCCTCAGGAAATGGAAAAGTGGGTTGATTCTATTCATAATGCGGGAATTAAAGTCTGGTTCCGATCTCACTGGTTGAACTGGGAAGGAGATGAAGGTCAACCCAAAGATATGTCTAGTGACACATATTTGGCCAAGACAAAACAGTTCATAGTTGATCATCCTAGTTTCTTCAAATTAGAAGACTCTTTCACAATGAATGTAGAAGCAGAAAATGCCGGAGTTGCAAACGGCGGACCATTTCCCGATTGGGACTCATATAATGATTTTTTGAGAAAAGAAATTGACCAATCCAATGATGCTTTTGCCCAAATTGGGTTATCAGGTCGGATTAAAACTAATTGGCTCTCAATGAATGGTTGGATAATCGAAAATGCTCTTGAGCAATCAACAGTCGACAAGATGGGTATTATTACCCCTGACCATTATTCACCTCAGGGAGATCCAAGCAATCCAACTCCTATATCCAAATTGGCTAGCGATATGAGCGCTGATTTGGACCGTTTTTATGCCAAATGGAATAAACCAATTATGATTGGTGAATGGGGATATCATATCGGCGGAGATGTTTCGGATGACTTACAGAAACAGGCCGTGGAAGCTGTATATAATGTTTTTGCCAGTAAGTCATATATTTTCGGCGTATCCTATTGGGACCACATGGGAAATCAGACCAAGCTGATAAACGATCAGAGTGGCACACCAACAACACTTCGCCCCTCTGCCGATGTCATTAAAAGCTTTTTTGCGGGCATTACCACGCCGACACCAGAGCCACCTACGCCGGCACCAGTACCTGCACCATCAGGCACGTCAGAAATGTTGATAGCTAACTTTAATACCGGCATAGACGGATTTGTTGGCGGCACACTTGCAAACAGATCTCTGGAACTTAAGAATCCTACCAATAACTCAACAGGAGCCAGGAAAGATATCGGTAAAATTTCTCTTGCTAGCTCAAAGTATCTTGAATTTGACATTGACCTTAAAGGAAATAGAATTCTTCCAGGTGACGCTTCTGCTGTTTACTTTGAACAAGGTGGCTGGAAATGGGTCAGTTTATTGAAGTACGTTTCGAACGGTAAATTAGGTCTTCAACATGTAAAGATTCCTCTCTCTGATATGGGTTTAGATACGAGTTCCGGCGCAGCATACCTTGGCTTCCGATTCTGGAACGACATAGCTGGGACATATAGTATCGACAATATTATGCTGACGAATGATTCTACTCAGCCGGCTCCCGCTCCCGGACCAACACCGGCGCCGACTACTTCAACAAGTAAAATTATCTCCGATTTTGAGAATGGTCTTAGTGGTTGGGGAGACGGCGCGAAGATGATCACTGGCTATAACTCAGTTGGGGCCATGCTCATCTCCAATCCAGCCAACGGCAGTAGCGGAGGGAAAAAATCAATGAACGGTACAATGATTGGAGATTATAATTATATTGATTTTGACCTGAATCTGAATGGCAATAAAATATTATTGGGTGATGCCTCTGCTCTGTATTTTGATCAGGGAGGCTGGAAATGGATAAGTATCTCCAAATATGTCACGAACAGCCAAAACGGTTGGCAACATATTTCAATTCCCCTCTCTGATTTTTCAGGCTTGGATAGAAATTCTGGCTTAGCCACAATCGGATTTCGCTTCTGGAATACTAATGCCGGTAACTACAGTGTTGATAACGTTAGCTTCGTCAAGAAGTAATCTCCTGCAAATACGGATATTAACGCCCCGATTATAATTCGGGGCGTTTTTAGATAAGACCACAATGTTTTTTATATTGTCTCTTTAGACGCATCCCCTATAGTTCTTTTCGATTCTTATATTATATAACAAAGAAAAAGCTTTCTTCCTCAATTATAATTCGGCAAGGTAATAATTAACTTATGAGGAAGTATGAAAAGGTTATTAAATCTTTCGCTTTATCTTCTGTTCGCTCTTGCGCTGATTTTGCCTATAAAGGCGATGGCAGCGGAAAGTAAGCTGTCAGATTTTGAAGCAGGAACTCTTGGCGGCTGGAATGCTGGCACTTTGACTACGGGGTTGAATTCCCTGTATGCGCTAAGACTGCAGCACAGCGCAAATGACTCAATCGGTACCAAGAAAATAATTAATGCACCAATCTTGAAAGGCTACACCAATCTAGAGATGGATGTAGACATCCATGGCGCCATGTTACTCGACAACGATGCGGCAGCTGTTGTTTTTGATCAGGGCGGTTGGAAAATGGCTTCCCTCAAAAAATATGTGACCAATGGTCAAAATGGCTGGCAGCATGTGATCATCCCGCTGGCAGATTTTCCAAGCTTAAATACCGCAAATGGCATCGCGTCCATCACAATTCGATTCTGGAATTACCAGCCGGGCACTTATGACATCGATAGTATAAAATTAACCAGTACTGTCGCTCCACCGCCAGTGACCCTCAACGCTCCAACGAATCTTGCTGGATCTGCTACATCGACAAGCCAAGTAAAGTTGACATGGCTAGGTAATGGCAGCAGCTACAACATATATAGAAACGATACTAAAATTACATCCACTAACAATTTGAACTATCTCGACTCAGGCCTCAGTGTAAATACAAGTTACAAATACTATATAAAGACAACTGATGGAACAAAAGAGTCGGGTGCATCCAATATAGTCGACGTCCGGACTCTCAATACCTCAACGCCTCCACCTCCATCAACGATTGATACGATTGCTGACTTTGAGGGCAACCGCGACGGTTTTGATCGGGGAACTCTGGTTAGCGGTTACAACTCAACCAATTCCCTCCGCTTGCAAAATAGCGTAAATGCTGATGCCTCAACACAAAAGATATTTAACAGCGCAGTATTAAAGGGATATGCCTCAATTGAATTTGACATTAACCTTAACGGTAGCAATATTCTTGGAGGAGATGCAGGCGCTGTCATTTTTGATCAGGCTGGCTGGCACTTAGTTTCGATCAAAAGCAAGATAGGCAATGGCTTTAATGGCTGGCAACATGTCAAAATCAACCTATCGGAATTTCCAGGGCTAGATACAAACAGTGGTATTGCCTCTATGACTTTCCGCTTTTGGAATTACAGTTCAGGCGCCTATGACATAGATAACATCAAGCTAACATCTGACAGCACAACACCCCCTCCGCCGATCCAGGTCACAGCTCCGACTAACCTTACGGCAAATTATCTCTCAAATAATGTAATGCTCGGATGGAATGGCAGCGGTCCTTCATACATTGTTTACAGAAATGGCAATGAGATTGCACGGACTAACTCAGTAAATTATAGCGACAATAATGTAGTCAAGGGACAGACTTACTCATACCTTATAAAAGCAACCAATGGATCTGCCATATCTGCTGCTTCGAATACAATTTCGCTTGCGATCCCAATAGAAACTGTACCAACAATAAATTGGACAGCTAAAAGCATAGATAGCCAAGTTATGAGTAAATACTGGGCCGTCTCAGATGACAATCAGATCGCGAGTCTTGTTCGGGCAAATAAAGCGCTCGGAGCAAAGCAGATTGCAGTAAGCATAAACTTCGACAATTATGCCTTGCTAAAAAAATGGGCTGACATCATTCATGCAGAAGGATTGAATGTTTGGTTTAGGGGCCACTGGAACGCTTGGGACACTTGGGAAAAACAGGAGATACAGAACGGAATTACCTCAACGGTTTACCTTTCTCAGACCAAACAGTTTATTCTAAGCCATCCAGAATTATTTAGAGCAGGCGATGCTTTCACTATGTGCGTAGAGTCAGAAAATGCAGCTTGGTGGACAGGGATTGACCGAGGCGCATTCACCGGCTGGGAAAGCTGGAGAGATTTTACAAGAAAACAGGTTACTGAATCAAATGATGCTTTTAATAAAATCGGCCTTGGCGGCAAGATATACACGAACTGGATAAATATGAATGGATGGGTGACTTGGAACGTCCTTGACCAGTACACTGTAGATACAGTCGGTCAGCTGACGATTGATCACATCATCGATTGGACTGATGATACGAATACATATACAAATGCACTGTTCAAGGGTAATGGCAACGGTTTCTATGGCTATGATGACTATTATAATAAATGGCATGTGCCGATGATGGCCGGGGAATGGGGTTATTCAACATATAACCAGAGTATCGATCCAAACCATCAAAAAGAATTGGCAAACGCTGTATTCTCTGAATTCTCGAAGCGAAACTATATAATTGGCATGAACTATTGGATCGATGTGGGACACGCTTCCAGACTGTTTGATACATCAAACCTTCTGGATTATACCCGCCGTCCGGTCTCGGATGTTATCTATCAATATTACAAAGCATAATTCGCAAGAGCAAAAAAGGCGCCGTCATATGGCGCCTTTTTTGCTCAATTCTAAACCTATAATTCTTCTCGTACTGGCTATACCAAATATTGAATCTAATTCTCAGCTAGATTTTTTTATAATAGAGAGATGACAAATCGATTTAGAATATGAATTATGGTATATAAATAGTATGCAAAAACCACTACCAAAAGCGGAAACCTATAATAACGAGAATGATTTTATGCCTTGGGGCGAATTGATTGATAAACTAGTTAATCTTGTATGCACGAAGACGCCAAAAGACAGTACTGTTCTAGACTTAATGTGCGGGACTGGGTTTCTGATTAAAAAAATTAAAGAGCAAAGACCTGATTTGCAAATAACCGGTATTGATATTAATGAAGACTATATAAAATTTGCCCTGGATAATATGAAGGATGTTAATTTTATTTGTGCTGATACGATGGATTGGCCGGTCGATGGAAAATATGATCTGGTTTTGTGTACTGGCGGAATTCATCATATCGGGTTCAAGAGACAACAATCACTTTTAATTAAGATGAAAGGTTTACTTAGCAATAATGGTGTTTGCATTACCGCTGATCCTTTCATTGGAAATTATGTTGATGAGAGGTCGCGGAAATTGGCAGCGAATGAACTTGGTTCTGAATACATTAGGGCAACAATAGAAAAAGACGCTCCGAGAGATGTTGTAAAAGCAGCAATAGATATTCTAGACCGAGATATTGCGCTCGATGGTGAATATAAGACTTCAATAGACAAGTTTAAGAAAATAGCAAAAAATGTCTTTAGCACTATTGAAATGCACAAGGTATGGCCAAAAACTGAATCTGAATATGGAGACTACTATTTTATACTCACATAAACTGCATATTTTGACGATCAAACTAGCCCTAAATCACGTTCTTTTGTATTGACTAATTATAATTATATTGCTTAAATTAGAATAATGAAAATATTGATTTACAACCTGCCGCTTCTCCTAAACCGATTTTCTCCGGCGGTTTTTTAGTATTCATACCAAAGCTCATATGAAAACAAACCGCCGCAAGGCGGCTTTTTTTGTCCTGGTCTGTCTGGATAATAATTAAAAAGTATATTATCTCCAGGGAGACCGAGGAAACAGATAAACCAATGCTAACAAAAACTAGCAGTTGGGCCCGGCTTAAGAAAAAGGGTGACACCCGATTCTGGAAACAGAATACCTCTTAAGAAATCAGCTTTCTTTCTGCCAAAAGTAGAGAGGAGGTATGCTCCCTGACCAATTCCCTCGGCCTACTATGTTCCCAGCATAGTAGGCTAATTCTCTTTATAGTAACGCATCAGTGTATAGGCTGCCTTACGAAAAGTTAGATCAGAACCATAAACGTCTGAGATAAGCCTAGAGCTATTGCCGGCATGAGCCCAATAATTTAGGCCAATAATGAAATCCATTTTAGCAAACCTTTTTGTAATATCGTTGACGACGGATTCTTGCTCAAAGTCAGAAACTTCTCTTTCAATATTATAACCCCATTCCCCTAAGATAATGGGCTTTCGCCATTTTTCATATATTTTTTTCAGATCTGACTCAAGGAGGGAGGCGAATTCTTCTGATGGCATCGTTTCGATTTGATTCTGGTAATGGTCAACTGTGATTACGCCCATTTTATCAACAGTTTCCTTCTGTAAGCCATTCTCAACCACCCATCCGTTCATTGAGATCCAATTCGTATGCACCTTTCCAGCTAGGCCGATTGCGTCGAAAGCCAAGTTTGATTGTTCTATCTGGTCAATCACAAAACGGTTATAGCTGCTCCAATCACTAACCTCTATTTTTCTTGCGACATAGACTTGCTCTGGCTCAACGCACATCGTGAAAGCATCATTTTCTTTAAATAAAGATGGGTTAGCTTTTATAAATTCGTTAGTTCTTAAAAGGTAGTCCCGCATTGTCATTTTTGACTCATGACCTTCGTCTCCCTCCCAATCAAGCCAATGGGATCGAAACCATACATTTAACCCTCTATTATGAATCTCTTCGCTCCATATTTTCAGTTGATCCGGATGATCGTAGGGAGTGCTGATCGCAACATAGTTCACGCCCATGCTTTGTATCTCTTTGACGTGCTGCCTGACTAGCTCGCGATCAGTGATCTGCCAATGCTTGCTAACGATTTGCGTATCAATTGACTTAACTTGAAGGCCGCTAGACTTCATGCTCGCAGAAACAATACCTGAATTGTAGTTTTTCTGAGCAGATTGATTGAGAGCATATAGAAAGGTCAGGACAGGAATCAGTAATATTACTCCGGCAATAAAAAAAGTTTTTGTTTTAGGCATTTTCTTGCTTTTCGTTTAAGTTATTATTTTGCAAATCAATTGGCAATTCATATTGCCCGGTCAGATCAGAATATCGGATTAGCAGTAGATCTTTAATCATCTGAATCGAATCGCGGAGCAGTCTTACCTTGCTATCACCTTTTTCTTGCCAGGAGACGGAAATCTCTTTTATTGTGTAGCCGAATTTCTTAGCCAAGAATAGAATTTCCGCATCGAAAGACCATCTTTGCACCTTTGAAAGTGCAAAAAGCTCCTTCGCAACATTACCTTTGAACGCCTTAAAACCACATTGTGTGTCGCTAATCCGGAGCGGCAATATCATGCTTTTGATAATTGAGAAAATTTGTCCGGCGATTGCCCTCAAAAGATCTCTTTTAACATTGTTCTTATCTAAAAACCGTGTCCCAATGGCTATATCATCATCTTTGATTGCCTCAAGAATTCTAGAAATTTCTTCAAGTGGCGTTGCAAGGTCAGAATCCATATATATTATTATCCCGCCGTTCGCTTCCAGAACTCCTGCTCTTACTGCGTTGCCTTTGCCCTTATTCGGCCAGACTCTGACAATCCTGATATTATTATTTTTATTCTCAGTTAAAATTTTTAGGGTTCGATCGGTGGAACCATCATCAACAAAAATTACTTCTGCCTCATCCAGTTCCCTTTCTCGGAAATCCATTATCTTCTGCAGACTTTGACCAATTCTTTTTTCTTCATTATAAACCGGAATTATTATCGATAATTGCATATATATCCTTAAGGTAAATCGTTCGTTGTTAATGGCTTAGCTACATTTCGACTGATTTTATAGATATCAGTAAATCCCCCATCATAAACTTTTTCATAATTATTCAAGAAATTCGTATTATCAGCTAATTTCCGATACACAAGATCGCCCCGATGCATCGCAACCCATGTGGCATAAGTAGTTGGTCTCTCAAGTGAAACATTCCAGATATCAGCATTGCCTTCATGAATAAAACGGGACATTGGTAACCCACTCTGAAAAATTAGGGAATCCTGACTTGAAGCTGCGATAAGGACCTTGCCTTCTTTAGCATGATCACCAAGCCACTTGCCAGTTTCTTTCATGCCCTGTGCTGATGCGCCAGAGATACCATCACGAACAGTTATCACATCGTTATCCTTGTACATATAGAATGTTTGAGCAATTAAAAGAACTAAAAAAACTATCTGGATCAATCTCTGTTTTTTACTTAAGTAAGCAATAAAAACCGCTATCGCCGGCAACATCATTAGTCCATACCTGACATTAAACAAAGTGTAAGGTGGAATGTCAGGTAAATTAATAATAGAATGGCCCAGATAAAGAGCTGCGACATTGAATATCAATGGTGATAGTAGAAGACTTATTGATAAACTCTCCTTAGAAAACTTATTTTTGAAGAAGTATAGAACGAGCCCAATTCCACCAATGAATGTCATTAGGGAGCCGTTATTTTTGATCACCGCGAGAATATAAACAAATGTAGAATACAGAAAGTTACCTTTAGCAAATAACCTCCCCTCTGCCTCAAAAACGAGCTGCTGGGCCTTAGCCGAGAAAGGCCCGTTGATAAAATATAAGGGATCTCCAAAAATTAAATAATTCCAGATGACCCAAAGAATAATTCCAAATGTAGCAACGGACAAGAATAGTATCAGGCGACTTTCCAACTTTTTTAAACCACCATATTGATATGCAATAACAGCGATAACCACAAACATTTGTGCCAGAAGCATCCAACCATCATATCTGGTGAGGGTTGAAAATAATGTGAAAAATCCTGCCATTATCAACGATTTTATATCATCTGTTCTTTGCCACTGAAAGATATAGTAGACAGTCGCAATAAAAAAGAATATTAGAAGCGACTCTGTCATAGGGATCGATTGCATATAAACCATATTTGGGTTAACAACAAATATCAACACACCGAGAATTGCAGCAAGATAATCCTTTGTCAGCCCCCTGAGAAGCTTAAAAATAAAGTAGGCACTGCCGACAAATGCGATATTCGAGATGATTGAGCCGGCAAGCCCGGTATGCCAAAGAAAATTGCTCCAAATAAAGGGCAAGGAAAGCAGATGTGGTAACGGCAACCATACGCTCCCAATCTGAGCAATACCTGGCGTCAGATTTTCAACAATACGGCGAGAAATATCGAGATGGCTCATTGAATCGTTATATGAAAGGACTAGCCCTAAATCAAAGTAGTATTTCCAACCGAAGATACTGAAAAGGAAAGCTATTCCGATAACGGAATACTCGCTCAAGAAGCGAAACCAAATTAATATTTTAGAGTAAAAAATCAGAAGTTTATCTGGAATTGTCCAGGTCAGAGTACTAGTTCTCGGCAATTGCATTCATCCTCCTTTTTAAAAAACTAGGATAATATTTGCGGTATGACAAAACGGTTCGAATAATATTCAGAAATATCTGATATAGAAAGAGGGGTAAAAATATCGTCATGAAAAGCAGAATCAGCAAGAGAAAATAATTTTCCGGGGAAAGATAGTGAAGCTTATTAATCCAATTAAGTACAAGGCTCTCGCTTCCAGATCTGCGAAGGAAATCGAGTGCGAATAAAAAAGATTCTTGTTTTCCGGTTTCTGCCGATGGAGGAATCAGATTTGTGGTCAATGCACCTAAAAGTGAAATACTGAAACTTGAGAAAAACATTAAAATGAATATAAGCACAAAAAAAGTTTTTTCCTTAAAGCTTTCATAACTTTCAGCGACAAGAATTGCGATTAAGGGCAAAGTGACAATTAAATATCTGGGACCATAAGCCCAACCACCCCAAGGATCATAAAACAGCGCATAAACTAACAAGTTGGCCAAAAATGTCAAACCGATATACTTGGCGAAGTAGGGTCGTCGTTGAAATAACCTTATAAAACCCCAAAATGCTAAGATGGCAATCGGAGAGTAAACTAATAATCCACGATTGGGGCTGATCAGCAAAGTGAACAGACCGTTTTCAATATTTTGGAAATCAAATACTTTAGTAATCGAATAGTGGTAGCTGGGCAGATTCTTGATCAATTCTGTCACACGATAGTTGTGTGCTATTTCAAACCAATTGCCTAAAGTTTCGGCATTGTAAAAAAAGAGCAGTCCTAGCAAGGCAACAAACGGGATCGCTGAATAAAAAAACGTCAATCTAGCGTTTAAGATGGTATAAAAATTATTCTTTATTTTGATCTTCTTTAGATAAAAATTCTCTCTAAAAAAATAAATTAGTATTGGAAGGCCTATAATTAGGTTTGGGTAGTCTATCAGTGCCGCCAATCCGTAGAAAAACCAAACCAGAAAGAATCTAAAGCCAGAACTGTTTCGACTACGGTAAGCGAAATAAAAAGCCGCGATAAGACAGAAGGCAGAGGCAGTGTGAGCGTAAAGTGTGATTGAATAGCTCCATGCGATTGTGCATAGACAGTAAATTATCGCCGCTATAAAAGCCGAGAAGGGCTTTTGATTTAATTTTAGAGCGAAAAAGAAGATAAAGAGTGCCGAAAAAATAGTGAAAAGTGCCGGCAGGGCAAATGTGGCAATGACAGGGTTGTTGACTATCTGACCAATCTTGAAAAATGGAACTGCCAAGACAGACAAACCAGGCTGAAAAACGCTGAAATAATGTCCATCTTTATAGGCGATATCCGGAAGTGACTCTGCAGCATATTTGTCCAGATAGAGAGTTTTGTCGATTATAAGACTCTTGACTAAGCCATATCTGGCCCTTTCCTGTGAAGTTTCAAATGCTTTTCCGGGCTCTTTCAAAGAGGTCATGATTTCAGCGTAGCTTGGATCACCAAGGACTGCCTTGAACGTTAAAGCGAAGAAAAGACCGACGACAACTATAATGGCGGAAATATACAGCTTATGCATTTATCCCCTTCTCCAATAAACCATGCTTCGTTTTTTCCCAATAATGAGGTTTCAATAAAAGCTGGATACCGCCATACCAAGCAGCAACGCTAATGAAAACCCAATAGAATGGCATGAGTAAACCGAATTTTAAGTTGGAATCATGTTCCTTCTTCGCGGACGCAACAAGATAGTTATATATATACAGAAAGTTCCCGACGATAAAACTGAATACCGCCATGTAGAGTATAGGCCCGGGATAGAAACCTTCGATTATCGGTCCGATCTCCGCTCTGAAAACGAAATATAGGATCGTGGTCAGCCACAGAAAAGGATTGATCATGGATGCAAAAGGCAGAAATCCCGTGACCAGAAAGAATACAGCAAAATTGAAGAGCCCGAGATTTCTCAGCGTTTTTAAAGGGTTTTTTGTATAAACCAAAAATGTTTGAAAATAGCCCTTGATCCAACGAGATCTTTGTCTGATCCAGTTTTTAAGCTGGCTGTTGGCTTCTTCCCAAGTTGTGGAGTCCAGAATCACCGTATTATATCCTTCACTTTTCAATCTTATCCCCAGATCGCAATCTTCTGTTACATTAAATGGGTCCCACCCGCCAAGCTTTTTCAAGGTTGAGGACAAGAAGTGATTAGAAGTTCCTCCAAGTGGAATCGGAGCGCCTATAGATTGAAAGCCTGGCAATATTAAATCAAACCATAGAGTATATTCGCAGGTAAAGAAATTGGTAAGGAGATTCTGGTTTTGATTATAAAAATTCAATTTTGCCTGAACACAGACTGTCGAATGCATAGATCTAGCAAATGCTATAACCGCCTTTTTGAGCTGATGAATCTCCGGCCTGTCTTCAGCATCGTAAATCACCAGGTACTTGCCCGTAGCATAATTCAAGCCAAAGTTGCATGCTTTCGGCTTCGTCTTCGGATACCCGTCAGGTACGATAATAATCTTAAAGTAATCAGGCAATTGCATTGAATAAGCTTTGTCGATTGTTTCCTGATCATCCTCCTCCAAAAGCAAGAAGCATTCCAACTTATCCTTAGGGTAATCAAGAGCCTCCATATTGCTAACAAATTTTTCGATAATATTCGCCTCCCGATAAAGCGGGCAGAGAATTGTGTAAGTTGGCCAATTGTAATTATTTTTATCAATTAACTCCGAATCTTTGATTTTTATCTCTTCTCCGTAGAAGATTGATTTGAAGCTAATATAAAACGATAACAATATGTGTATTAGATAAAGTGACGTTAAAGTAAAAAGAGTCAGCACTATTGTCAGTTTATAATCAAGCAATAAAAAAATTACTATCAAACCGATAGCGGTTAAAAAGGCAATAATCTGACCCCTGGAAAATGTCTCTCTTGCATTCATAGATAAGCTATTACTTAATGACTACAAGATAGATTATGGCGCAAGTTTATTGCTCAAACATGATAATAATAAATAAAGAAGAGAAAATACCCTCCAATATATTAGGAGAAAATGACAAAACCGGCCGGTCGATCTCCCGGCCAACCATAAATTTTTAGACTGCTTATCGAATTATGGGCGAAGAGTACCTGCGAATACTTGCCACGCAAGTAATGACTTGGCGACAAATGAGAGAATGATATAGGCGCGTTCGCCGTAAAGATAATCTTTCCAGCTACCAGCTTTTTTGTATTGCAAGACTTGATTAATCGCAAAAACATTGAAGAAAATGAAGATTGAAAAGAAGATCCAGTAAACGAAGCTCGGCGCTTTGTCGGCGCTACCAGGGGCGGCAAGATAGGTGGCAATTCCGATCCATGGTCCAATGCCGGCAATACAACCAAAGATAAATGAAGTCCAATTAACTTTATCTGTCGATTGGTTGTGCAACTCCATCATCCAACCGAAGAGAATCATGCAGGCGTTGAGGACAAAAAAGGCGACCAGTGTTGCGACATCTGAGATGCCGACCAAGAGAGCAATGACACAGATCATGACTGATGAAGAGAGAGAATATTCGATCCAGCGGAAGATATTTATGCCCTTTTTCAGGCCCTCAACATATCGCGGATAGACACCAGGTAGCGAGATGATAAGGTGTGCCGCGGCGGAGAGCAAGAGAAACGAGGCCACAAGCGGACCGAGATTGATTTCGAAGAGAGTATTCATTTCAGGAAAGAGTTTTTGAGTCAGAACATCGAACTTGAGAAAAGAAGCCGTGACCGGGACCTTTAGATTAGTCGAAACCAGCACCATGACGATGCCAGAAACCAGGTGCAAACAAGCAGCGGCTAGATTTAACCTCCGAAGCTTAATAAATTTTGTTTCCAAATTGACCTCCTGATTATATGGTTGATGTAAAAATAGTTTAGAGTTAATGCAAGCAATTCAATTATAACTAATTATTACAGTTGTGGATACGTCTCCCAATTTATGGAAAGATATCAATAGCAAGAGCCTCGACAAAACGTATCTTCTTGCTTTAAAATAAGTGCATGGAAATTATTGAAAAAATCCGTCAGGAATTAGAGGATCACTCAGACCCAGAGACTAAGATGACGGGAAACCGCTTTTTCAAAGAAGAGGTAAAATTTTATGGGGTCAAGACTTCAGTAGTTTCTGAAATGAGTAGAAAATATTTTGAGCAGGTCAGATTATTAAGCAAGGATACTATTTTCAATACTTGCGAAGAATTGTTGAGGTCTGACTATAATGAAGAAGCATGGATTGCCTTCGATATGGCCAACAGGATCAGCAAGCAATTCACTCCGGGTGATTTTGAACGGTTCGAAACATGGATCGATAAATATGTGAACAATTGGGCTAAGTGCGATACTCTCTGTAACCATGCGGTCGGTACATTTATGGAGATGTACCCTCAATACGTTCAAGAGTTAAAGAAATGGGCGCACTCTAAAAACCGTTGGTTTCGCCGGGCTGCCTCTGTTACATTGATCCTGCCAGCGCGGAAAGGTAAATATTTAAAAGATGTACTGCAAATAAGCGACATTCTTATTTCTGACAACGATGACATGGTTCAAAAAGGATATGGTTGGCTGCTCAAAGAAGCGAGCAAAGAACATTTAAATGAAGTCTACGCTTACCTGATAAAGAATAAATCGATCATGCCAAGAACTGCACTTAGATATGCAATCGAAAAAATGCCCCCTGATTTCAGGGAAAATGTGATGAAAAAATGATAGCCCATTTCATTTAGAATAGATCACAGTGAACCACTTATCTGAAAGTGGTATTTTTTTGCTATATTAAGAAGGAGTACAATGCCTGGATTTATCACAAACATTGAGATTGAAACAGAAGAGAATAAAAATTTTCGAAAGGTCCTGTCCACAGGTAAGCACAGTCAACTTGTCGTGATGTATTTGTTACCAAGCGAAGATATCGGGGAAGAAATCCATGAAGTTGACCAGTTTATAAAAATTGAAAAAGGAACAGGAAAAGCCGTTTTGGATCAAAATCGTTTTGATATAGAAGACGGATGGGCAGTCATGATACCAGCTGGAACGAAGCACAATATTTTAAATACAAGTACCATGGAACCAATGAAGCTTTGTACGGTCTATTCACCGCCCGAACATCGAGAAGGAACAATTCATAAGACAAAAGAAGAAGCAATCAAATCTGAGAAATAACCACTAAATTTAACTACTTCACCAATGCGCCGTCTTTCAACTGAAATGTAATCTCAGCCTCACGAGAGATTCCTTCATCGTGCGTTACTGCGATAATCGTTGCATTCTCGGATTTCGCCAAGCCTTTCAGAAGGTCAATTATAATTTTACCGGTTGCAGAGTCAAGATTTCCGGTCGGCTCATCAGCTAAAATTAATTTGGGGTTATTTGCCAAGGCT
>Ga0247841_10006091_pt1 | contig 18972 bp, 22 predicted proteins | sample LaCruzMarch2015__2_FD_192410 | JGI IMG/M metagenome (GOLD analysis project Ga0247841, IMG submission 192410) | Freshwater microbial communities from meromictic Lake La Cruz, Castile-La Mancha, Spain - LaCruzMarch2015_18m | ecosystem: Environmental > Aquatic > Freshwater > Lake | place: Spain... | reverse complement strand
GGTATCGGTTCATCGTGTCATCATAGCCTGCGTTCCGTCCCGCGGCTCGCCGGGGCGTCCGCCCCACGGGTAGCGTCGTGGAGCTTGGCCGGCGGCGTCCGTCCGTGCCGCCGGCTAGGGCTTGCGGCGATTTAGCGATGCCGCAAGCTTGCCTGCCTGTCGCAAGTGTCAGGCAGACAGGGCTCTCGGCGTTTTGTTGGTGCCGAGAGCTAGGGCTTGCGGCGGTTCAGCGCTGCCGCCAGCTTGCGGCAAGCCGGCTTGACTCTCGATTGCAGTAGGTTGTACCCTGCGCGCAGTGCGCGGTACTGCGACGGAGGGTCGGTGCTGGAGCAATTGCTGGGATCAGAACTGAGAGCACGTGCGATCGGGTGGCTGTTCACGCATCCCGACGAGCAGTTCTACGTTCGCCAGCTTGCCGCTTTGCTCGACAAGGACTCGACCAACCTCAGCCGGGAGTTGGCGCGTCTCGAATCCTTGGGGATCCTTCTCTCCGAGCGCGATGGGCGGCAGAAGTACTACCGCGCGAATCCCGGTTCGTCGGTCTTCGTTGAGTTGAAAGGCCTGGCGACGAAGACGGCGGGCGTCGTGGATGTGCTCCGGCAGGCGTTCGAAGGCTTTGGGAATCAGATCGATGCCGCCTTCGTCTTCGGCAGCTTCGCCAGGCAAGACGAAACGGCGGCAAGCGACATCGATCTCATGGTCATTGGCGACGCCGATCCGGTCGCTCTCCATGGCGCGATGGCTCAAGCCGAGGACGTGCTTCGCCGAGCGATCAACTACACCCTCGTCTCGCGCGAGGAGTACGCAGGGCGGCGAGGGGAAACGACCGGTTTCCTCGCCGGGATCCTCAAAGGCCCGAAGCTGATGGTGCTGGGAGAACTCGATGACGGTCGATGAGCTTCTTCAACAGAGGAGGATCTATCGGCAGGACAGCGCTCCAGCGGATGTCCGCGCTACGCTCGATCGCGCCGCGAAGGATCTGGCATCGGCCGAGCACATCCTCGGCGTGGACCACGGCTGGGCCTTCTCCATCGCTTACAACGCAGTCCTGCACGCAGCGCGGGCAGTGATGTTCGCCAACGGCTTCCGCCCCGCGGCCCACGAGAGCCACAAGAACACGTTCGCCTTCCTCCGCGTCATCGCCGAGGGCGAACGTAGAACCTGGGTCGACTACTTCGATCGCGTGCGCGTGAAGGGCCACGAGGCGGTGTACGAGACGGCCGAGCGCATCAGCAGGACGGAGGCAGAGGCGCTCATCGATCAAGCGCGAGATTTCATCGCCTGGGCGAGACAAGTCACGCTCGAATAGGCTCACGGCTCTCCAGGACAGCCGACCGCGCAACGGACGAGGAAGGTCAGCGTCCTCCGCGAGATAGCGCGCGCATCACGCGAAGCTCGCCAAGACCGCCAAGAGAAGTCAGGTGTAGCATCGGCGTGACAAACAAGGGTAGCGTCGGCGGACGTGCTCGTGTAGCGTCGGAGCTTGCCTCCGACGTCGTGTTCGACGTCGTTTTCGACACGCGGACGTCGCACGCAAGGTGCGACGCTACAGCGATGTTGTCTTACATCGACCTGTGTGATATCGTACGATACTATGGCAACGGATTCAGACGACTCCTCGACGTACACGTCATTCCGCAAGCGGCGATCCCTTCGTCTGCCCCGCTACGACTACAGCGAGTCGCGGCCCTACCACATCACATGGGGAACCCACGACCGCCAGAGGACTCTGTGTCGCGAGGACTTCGCTCGTGCCGTGATCGAATGCATGGAGGCCGAAGCCGCTCGCGCACCGGTGGACCTCTGTGCGTACTGCGTGATGCCCGATCACGTCCACGTGCTCCTTACGCCGCGGGATGGGACGAACGTGATCCGCTTCATTCAGGCCGTGAAGAGCCGAACCGCCCGTGCCTACTGCATGCTCGGTGGCGAGGGCAAGCTATGGCAGCGGGGATTCTACGACCACATCGTACGTCGTGAAGAAAGCGTCTCGCGCATCGCGGAGTACATCCTCGCCAACCCCGTCCGAGCCGGGCTCGCCGAGAATGCTCCCGCCTACCCCTTCTCCCGTTCATTCTTTCCGCCCGTGTAGCGTCGGCGTGACAAACCAGGGTAGCGTCGGAGCTTGGCTCCGACGTCGGACTCGCCATCGTTCTCGACACGTGAACGTCGCACGCAATGGTGCGGTGCGCTCTCTCGGCAGAACCGAGCTTGCGCGCCTTCGTTGAAGTAGCGCGTGGCACTCTCTTCTTAACCCCGAGTGCGACGCTACAATGGCGACGCTACGGTGACCCTGCTCTCTCTGCGTCCTCTGCAACCTCTGCGGTAGATTGGCTGTCCACACGGTTGTGAAGCTGGACAAGCTAGATTGAGATCCATTCCTTGACGGGTCGCGTGAGAGCCTGTTCGAGGGGGATGCCGTCGGCTCCGACGACAAAGGGCCGCGCGCTGGGCTCGGCCTGGATGAATGCAGCGAGACCGGGCATTGCCTCCCGCCGGCGGCCACTCTTGACTTCGATGGCGGCGATCCGCCGTCCAACCTGGACCACGAAGTCAACCTCGCGGCTGCGTTCGCGCCAGTAGGAGAGTTGGCACTCGCCCGCTGCGGCCGCGTTCGCCAGGTGTGCGCCGAACGCAGACTCGGTGAGTCGACCCCAAGTGGCCGTGTCGCGCTTTGCCTCCTCGAACGATAGTCCGCTCTGCGCGGTCATGAGCGCGTTGTTCAAGACCTGGAGCTTTGGACTCGAGGCGCGCTGGCGCACGGCCGAGCCGGTGTACTTTGGCAGCCCGGTCAACATGCCGGCTCCGCTGAGGAGATCAAGGTAGTGGGCGAGTGTCGTCGTGTTGCCGGCATCCTGAAGCTGGCCGAGCATCTTGGTGTACGACAGGATTTGCCCGGAGTGGCGGCAGCCAAGCTCGAGCAGTTGACGGAGAAGCGCGGGCTTGTCGACGCGCGTGAGCAGTAGCACATCGCGGGCCACGGTCGTCTCGATGAGCGAATCCTTGATGTAGCGCGCCCAGCGCTCCGGGTCGCCGACGAGCGATGCGGCGCCCGGGTAGCCGCCGTAGAACACGTACTCGTCGAGCGTGAAGCCGAAGGCAGCGCGCATTTCGGCGTACGTCCAGTGCCGCACGAAGAGCCGCTCGAACCGGCCCGCCAGGCTCTCGCTGAGGCCGTGCTGGACGAGGAGTGGCGCGGAACCGAGGACGACAACTCGCAGGGGCAGGCGGGACGCTGTGTCCTCGTCCCACAAACGCTTCACGGTCTCGGACCACCCAGGCACTTTCTGGACCTCGTCAAGCGCGAGGACCGCTCCAGCCTTTCCTGCCTCTCGAGCCAGCAGTCGGCCCGTTTCCCACTGCGCGGCAATCCAGGTTCGATCGCGCAACGTCGGCTCGTCGGCTGAGGCGTAGTGGGCGCGTTCTCCCCACGCCGTGAGTGCCTGGCGGACGAGCGTCGTCTTTCCGACCTGCCGCGGTCCGGCGACAACCTGCATGAATCGCCGCGGCTCGAGCAGACGCTCCGTCAGGGTCCCCACTTGGGAACGCGAGTAGTCTTCCTTTGTCCGTTTACTCATGTTGTTGAGTAATCTTACTCATGACGTTGAGTAATGTCTACAGGTGGGGGGCGCCGAGGAAGCTCCGCGTCGCGAACTGCACCTGCTCGCGAATCGCCTCGTAGTGATCGTCGAGGTCGCCCCCCCCATAGCGTCGGCGGAACGTGCCGGTGTACCGTCGGCGTGACAAACAAGGGTAGCGTCGGCACGACAAACCATTGGTAGCGTCGGAGCTTGTCTCCGACGTCACTGTCTCCGACGTCACTCATGACGTTACGTTGTCTCCGACGTTCGTGCCGTCTCCAACGTCCATCTTGTCTGGTCTCCGACAGCGGAGATACGAACCTGGTCAGGAGAAGCCACCATTCACAGAGGCTTCTCCCTAGCGGCTCGACAAGCGAGACCGTCGAGCCGCCTCGCACACAATGGTGCGGCGCGTTCTCTCGTTAGAACCGAACGCGTGCGACACTACAACGGCGCGCTACAACGATTCGCGAACGTCGTTCCCGACACATCAACGTCGCACACAAGGTGCGACGCTACAAGGGCGACGCTACACCTATGCTGCCCGCCACGCTGGCTCAGAGAACAGATGGCGTACGGGAAAGACCTAGTCTTCGCGCTCGGCAGGGCGCTGGCGCAGTGCTTCTGCCCCCGCCGAAGGCGTCGGGATGCACCGCCCAGCGACGTCGCCTATACTTCGTCCAGGCTTCGCACGTTGTCTGAGACGAAGAGCAGTAGGCGAGGCCTGACTGGGAGAGGACGAATGGCCCAATCTGGTCAAGAGCGCGAAGCTGCCACGGAGCATGTCCTGCACATTGTTCCGTCGCGCGGATGGGGATTCCCAAGCCTGAGAGAGCTATGGATGTCACGCGAGATCATCTACTTCCTTACTTGGCGTGACGTCAAGGTTCGCTACAAGCAGACCGTGATTGGGGCAGCATGGGCCATTCTCCAGCCGGTGCTGACGATGATTGTGTTCTCGCTGTTCTTCGGGAGGCTGGCAGGCATCCCGTCCGAGGGTGTTCCTTACCCTATCTTCAGCTACTGCGGTTTGTTGCCGTGGACCCTCTTCGCACAAGGACTGAGCCAAGCGTCCAACAGCCTTGTCGGTGGCGCGAACCTGATAACCAAGATCTACTTCCCTCGCTCGATCATCCCGCTTTCCGCCGTGCTGGTAGGGCTCGTGGATTTCGTCCTCGCCTTCCTGGTGCTCGTCGCCATGATGGTCTACTACAGAATCTTTCCCGGCGTGAACGTAGTCTGGTTGCCCGGCTTCCTCCTCCTTTCCCTGATCACGTCGCTCGGAGTGGGTCTCTGGCTATCGGCTCTCAACGTCCAGTTCCGAGACGTTCGCTACACCGTCCCGTTCCTGACACAGATTTGGATGTTCGCGACGCCCGTCATCTACCCCTCGTCGCTTCTTCACGGGTCGTGGCGAGTCCTCCTCGGCCTGAACCCGATGACCACCGTGGTGGAGGGTTTCCGTTGGTCTCTCCTTGGCGTTGGGCGTCCGCCGGGCGCCATGTGCGCCGTCTCCTCCCTCGTCGCGCTGGCGCTCCTTGTCTCCGGCGCGCTGTACTTTCGGAGGGTAGAAAGGACGTTTGCCGATGTGGTCTAGCGACGAAGGAGCACAGCAAGGGCACGGCCCCAGAGGATCGTTTGTACCGAAGTCGAACAGGACCAAGCAGGTGAGCCGTTGAGCCGCGTCGCGATTCGAGTCGAGGGCCTGGGCAAACGATACCGCATTGGCGCGGTCCACAAGCGCCATGATCGCCTCTCGGAAGCCCTGATGAAGACCGCCACGGCGCCAATTCGCAGGCTTCGGGCAGTCGGAAAACCGTCTTCCGCAGACCAGTCTATCTGGGCGCTCAAGGACGTGTCCTTCGAGGTCAGGGAAGGCGAAGTCCTCGGCGTCATTGGGCGGAACGGCTCAGGGAAGAGCACGCTGCTCAAGGTTCTCTCGCGGATCACCGAGCCGACCGCCGGGTGTGCCGAGATCCGCGGCCGCGTGGGCTCGCTTCTGGAGGTTGGGACAGGGTTCCATCCGGACCTCACGGGCCGCGAGAACGTCTACCTGAACGGCGCCATCCTCGGGATGAATCGGAAGGAGATCGCCCGGAAGTTCGATGAGATCGTCGCCTTTGCCGAGGTGGAGCGGTTCCTCGACACTCAGGTCAAGCACTACTCAAGCGGGATGCAGGTTCGCCTCGCCTTTGCCGTGGCCGCGCACGTCGATCCAGAAGTTCTCTTCCTCGACGAGGTCCTCGCCGTGGGAGACCATGCCTTCCGCGAAAAGTGCTTCGCGCGACTGCGAGAAGTACGAACGAACGGCAAGACCGTCCTTCTTGTCTCGCACGACATGGCGAGCGTAGAGAACCTCTGCTCCCAGGCCATGTGGCTTGACGGAGGACAGGTCCAGGCGTGGGGCAAGCCGTCCGAGGTCGTGGAAAAGTACATCCCCAAGGGAGCGAACCCCGCGTAGCCGGACTCCAGCCGACCGAAGTCCCGTGGCGACGTCGCTCCCGTCTAGCGGAAGGGCGCGACCTCACTCCGTGCGTCGCGGTGAAGGCCCCGGCTTATCCAAACGGCACAAGCCGGGACTCGACCCTCATCGTGAATCTGCCACGCGTTCAGCTCATAGCGCGTGCGTCCCCCGTCGCACATGGTTACCATCTAGTAGAATACCTGCCACAAGTCCTTCGAGCACCGCGCCCCGGTTGTGCTGATGCGAGGTGCTTCTGGGGGGGAGCAGCCTGTGCCAAGCGGGCCAGAGATTGACCTGAGTCTTGTTCTTCCGGCGTACAATGAGGCGGATGGCCTCGAGAGCGTTGTCGAGCCGCTCGCACGGGCGCTTGGAGATGCTGGGATCAGCTACGAACTCGTCCTCGTCGACAACGGGTCGTCAGACAACACAGGCACTGTGATTGATCAACTGGCGCTTCGCGATTCCAGGGTGCGGAAGGTTGTCGTGCCGGTCAATCGGGGTTTCGGTTGGGGAATCCTGTGCGGAATGCAGTGGGCATCGGGCCAGCTCGTTGGCTATATGGGCAGTGACGGTCAAGTCTCGCCAGAGGACGTCGTCCAGGTCTATCGGTTGTCCACGTCAACCGGGTGCGACATCGCGAAGGTCCGACGCACCCTGCGCGACGATGGTTTCCTTCGGAGGGTTCAGTCTCTGGTTTTCAACTCCCTATTGTGCATGTTGTTCGGGATCCGGTGCGCCGATGTCAACGGGTCGCCGAAGATTCTGCCAAGAGGAATCGTCGATCGGCTCGCGTTGTCTTCGAGAGACTGGTTCCTCGATGCCGAGGTGATGATCAAGGCCCGGAGGTTCGGACTCTCCGTGGCAGAACACCCGATCAGGTTCCGAGTGCGCGTCCAGGGTCGCTCTCACGTTCGCGCAAGCACTACCCTGGAGTTCCTGCGAAATATCTTGCGATACCGCCTGAGAAATGGGAGGCAAGGATGGAGCGAGTCAAAGCCGTGATCCTCTGTGGCGGGCGTGGCACGAGGATGGGACAGGAAACAGAGTCCGTCCCCAAGCCGATGGTGCAAATCGCTGGGGGGCGCCCCATCCTGTGGCACATCATGAAGATCTACTCGACGTACGGCGTCAGGGATTTCGTTCTGTGCCTCGGCTACAAGGGCGATGTCATCCGCTCGTACTTCCTCAACTACGGCACGTTCAACTGCGACTTCTCGGTCCACCTGGGAAGGAAGGCCAGCGCGATTCTTCACAACGCCTGCCCCGAGGATTGGACGGTCACACTCGCTGAGACGGGGCAGGATGCCATGACAGGGGCGCGGCTGAAGCGGGTGGAGCAGCACATTGACGGAGACGTCTTCATGATGACCTACGGTGACGGGGTTGCTGATGTCGATGTGGAGTCGCTGCTATCGTTTCATCTCTCCCACAAACGCGCAGCCACAGTGACTGGCGTCCTCCCCCCCTCTCGATTCGGTCAGCTTCTCACGGAGGGGGATTCGGTGCGCGACTTTCTGGAGAAGCCGGAAAGGGTTGTGGAGTCCTCGTATATCAACGGCGGGTTCTTTGTCCTGAACCGCTCGGTTTTTGAGTACTTGACCGAAGATCCCGAGTGTACCTTTGAGAGGGAGCCACTCCAGCGCCTCGCGAGGGACGGTGAGCTTGCCGTGTACCGTCATCCGGGATACTGGCAATGCATGGATACTTCTCGGGACCTCGAATCGCTCAGCAAGGTGTGGGCGTCTGGAGCTGCGCCTTGGAAGGTCTGGGAGGGCTAGTGTGGCCAGCTACTGGAAAGAGAAGACCGTTCTCATCACGGGCGCCACGGGGTTCGTCGGGTTCTGGCTGGCAAAGCATCTCGTCGAGGAAGAGGCCCACGTCGTCGCCCTGATTCGAGACTGGGACCCGAACTGCCAACTGATCCGCACCGGCCTGGTATCCAAGATCCAGGTAGTGTCTGCGAACCTTGCGGACTTCGCGGGGGTCGAACGCACACTGAGTGAGTGCGAAGTCGACACGGTGTTCCACCTGGGAGCTCAGGCGATCGTCGGGGTGGCTCACCGCTCACCGCTCCTGACGTTCGAGAGCAATATTCGCGGCACATTCAATGTGCTAGAGGCCTGTAGGGTCCACAAGAAACTCGTCAAGCGGGTCGTCGTGGCATCCAGCGACAAGGCCTACGGGGTAGGGCCGGCGCTTCCCTACACCGAAGACATGCCGCTGCAGGGGCAACATCCGTATGACGTCTCCAAGAGCTGTGTAGATCTCCTCGCTCAGTGTTATTGGCACACGTATGAACTGCCTGTGGTGATCGCTCGTTGTGGCAACATCTATGGGGGCGGAGACCTCAACTGGAGCCGCATTGTTCCGGGAACCATTCGAAGCTTGCTCCAAGACAAGGCGCCGATCATTCGCAGCGACGGCAAGTTCATCCGAGACTACGTCTATGTCGAAGACGCCGTTCAGGCCTACCTTCTTCTGGCTCGATCGATCGACGAGCGGGCCACCGCCGGGGAGGCGTTCAACTTCGGGCCAGAGAAACCGATGACCGTTCTCGAGATCGTTGGCGTGATCCAACAGGTGATGGGGCGGGGCGATCTTCCCCCCGTCGTTCTTGACGAGGTCGTTGCGGAGATACGCGATCAGTACTTGTGCTCACGGAAGGCGCGAGAGAAACTGGGGTGGAAGCCGGCTTTCTCGGTTGCAGAGGGTTTGGCAAGGACGGTCTCGTGGTATCGTGAGTGCCTTGGTGGATGAACCGATCGATGGCCTTCGTGGTCAAAGGGTCTTTGTCACGGGGCCGACGGGCTTCATCGGTCGGCACCTTGTTCGCACGCTTGCAGCGACTGGGGCAGCAGTCCATCTGCTGGTTGAGCCTGGCGCAATGCTCGACGCTCTTGCTTCCGGAGTCGAGGTCGCGGGGATCTCCGAGGTCGACATCACTCGGCCGGCAGCCGTCAGGGAGGCCATCGTGAGTGCCAGACCGCAGGTGGTTTTTCACCTCGCGGCGCTCGTCTCGAGCGAGAGGACCCGCGATCAGCTACCTCGGATGATGGCTGTTAATCACCAGGGCGTGCTGAGCATCTTGAGCGCGGCCGCCGAGCTTCCCGGAGCGAGAGTCATCCAGATGGGAAGTTGCGAAGAGTACGGAGATGGTCCGGTGCCCTTCGCCGAGACCCAGCGCGAGAACCCGCTCTCTCCCTATGCGTTGTCGAAGGTCGCTGCCACGCACGCGTGCCTCTGCTACCACCGGTTGGGCTGGGTGCAAGTGGTCGTTTTACGGGCGAGCGTTGTCTACGGTCCGGGAGAGACCCGGCCGAGCTTCGTTCGTTCCGTCATTGATGCTCTGCTGGCTGGGCAAGCTCCCAGGACCAGCCCGGCCGAACAGACGCGCGATTTCGTCTACGTTCAGGATGTGATAGAAGCGTGCATGCGAGCGGCAGTGCGGCCACAGGCCCCCGGGAGGATCCTCAATATCTGTTCGGGCCGCGAAGTGCAGCTCCGAGACGCCCTGGACACGATCAGGAGAATCGTCGGCCAAGGACCGGCACCGCAGATTGGAGCACTGCCATACCGAGAGAACGAGACGATGCGGTATGTAGCGTCTCCACGTCTTGCCGCGGAAACGCTGGGCTGGACCGCACGCACTTCCCTTGAGGAGGGCATCGCCTGTGTCGTGAACGAGCGTCTCTCTTGTGGCCACGAGAGGGAGAACAGACGAACCTCAGGCCGTCGGACCCCATGACTGCCGGCAACGGCGGCATGCAGATGAACATCCAGGAACTACAAACCGTCTTGCATCATCGTCTCCCCATCAAGATGGTCGTCATCGACAACGGAGCATACGGCATGGTCAGGCAATTCCAAGAGAGTTACTTCGAGGGCCGATACCCCTCCACGCTGTGGGGATACTCCGCCCCTGACTTCGTGGCCATCGCCCAGGCATACGGCATCGAAGCGAGGAAAGTTGAGTCACCTTCGGAAGTGGAGGGCGGTTTGGGCGCCATGTGGGCCGATCCGCTAGCCCCCTTCCTTCTTCACGTGAGGATAGACACATTCACGAATGTGTATCCGAAGATCGCATTCGGACGACCGCTAACAGAGATGGAGCCATTTGCGAAGCCCATTCAGATGGAACAAGATAAGCCGTGCTAGGTAGGACGCTGGCTAGTGAGTCACCCTGGAGAGGGCGTAGCGATGTCGAACGAGAATCGTCCTCACAGACGCTACAATCACAGCGGTCACCGAATCCGGTGCCCGTTCGAGGCGGAGGGAGAGCGAGCCGCGCTAGGCGCTAGCCCATGACACCGATGCGAACGCTCTTGGTCTCTATATCGTTGGCTGTTGTGGGCCAGATTTTGATGAAGCTTGGAGTGAACCATGTTGGTGCCCTAACCCTTGACCGGAGGAGCGTCCTTGTGACGGCCGTTCGAGTCCTATCCAATCCAACAATCCTCGCTGGCCTGGCGTTCTACGGAGCAAGCGCATTCCTTTGGCTGGTTGGCATTAGCCGGGTCGCGTTGTCTGTGGCATATCCACTAGTGGCGGTTACCTATGTCGCCGTTCCAGTGCTTTCCTGCCTCTTCCTCGGCGAACAGCTTACGCTGATGAAGCTGTTGGCAATGGCCATTATCGTCATCGGGGTACTCCTGCTTAGTCGGGGATAATCTGGCCGAGTAGCCATGGACCGCCGACTCCAGACCAGGAGTGGTTACGGTTGCATCGAAGTCGGCCGCGTGATGTCGGCAGGGAGGTCCTGTTCGGCAAAGAGATCGCGCCCCCCGGCGAGATAACCGCGTGCCTTGATTGCGGAAGCGGGGCGCTCGCAGGACTCCTGCCGGGCGTCGCCATGCGTCGGAACGCAGCAGCATCGATGGGTCGCCCTATCAGTGGGGAATGACGGTGGACGCGCGGAGTATGTAGAATGAGAATCCGACGGGGCGCTGTGAGCCGCGCCAACGGCCTGGCGTAGGGAGGAGGACTGCGGTGCGAACTCTCTTGGTGACAGGCGCAAGGGGCCAACTCGGCAGCGACTTGGTCCGTAGCCTGACGGGCGAGTACAAGGTCGTACCCGCAGACATCGCCGAGTTCGACATAGCGAACCTTGAAGCGACACTCCAGTACGTCCATCACGTGAAACCTGACGTGTTGATCCACTGCGCGGCGTTCACTGCAGTGGACGCTTGCGAGGCTGAGCAGGCACGGGCATACCTGATCAACGCTATGGGCACACGCAATGTCGCCGTTGCGGCACGAAAGGTTGATGCGCGGCTCGTTTACTTCAGTACCGACTACGTGTTCGATGGCGAAAAACCAGGACCGTACTGCGAATACGACCAACCCAATCCCCTGACCGTCTACGGGAAGTCCAAACTGATGGGGGAAGCGTTTGTGGCACAACAGGTGCACGCCCACTTCATCTTGCGGATTGCGTGGCTGTACGGGCACTCGGGAGCCAACTTCGTGAAGACCATCTTGCGTCTGGCTCGAACAGACCGCGAGTTGCGCGTGGTCCATGACCAATTCGGCACACCCACGTGGACAGTTGATGTGGCCCGACAACTGCGACAGATGCTGGAGACGGAAGCTTACGGAACGTATCACGCAACGGCACAGGGAAGCTGCTCGTGGTTTGAGTTCGCCAAGGCAATTCTGGAAGAGGCCAACCTAGATGTGCCCGTAGTTCCCGTGACGACGGAGGAGTTCCCGCGGCCTGCGCCCCGGCCCAAGAACTCGGTCTTGGACAATCTTCTGCTCCGGATTCAGGGACTGGACCTCATGCCGCCGTGGCGAGAATCCCTGTCGAAGTCCATGGCGCAGACGCGGCGCGACGAAGAGGAGGCGCATAGAGAATGAAAGGTATCGTACTGGCGGGCGGGAGAGCGACACGCCTCTACCCCATCACCCAAGCGGTGACCAAGCAGCTTCTCCCCGTCTATGACAAGCCGATGATCTACTACCCTTTGTCGGTGCTGATGCTGGCAGGGATCCGCGAGATCCTCATCATCTCTACGCCCGACGAGCTGCCGCGGTTTGAGAGTCTTCTGGGAGATGGTGCACAGCTCGGGCTGCAGATCGACTACGTGGCACAGCCATCGCCGCGAGGCATCGCCGATGCATTCATCGTGGGGGAGAAGTTCATCGGCGGTGGGTGTACCGCCTTGGTGCTCGGCGACAACATCTTCTATGGCCAGGGCCTCACGGAGGCGTTGAAGGCTGCCGTAAGGAAAGTCGAGGGCATGGGCGGAGCCACGGTGTTCGGGTACTACGTTCGCGACCCGGAGAGATACGGAGTTGTCGAGTTCGATGCCGCCGGGGCAGTCCTCTCGATTCTGGAGAAACCGGCGCACCCGAAATCGCACTACGCAGTGACGGGGCTCTACTTCTACGACAAAGACGTCGTGGGGATTGCCAAAACGCTGAAGCCTTCCGCGCGAGGGGAGCTGGAGATCACCAGCGTAAACCAGGCCTACCTTGGCCGCGGCCGCCTCAATGTCGAGCTCCTCGGCAGAGGATACGCGTGGCTCGACACGGGAACGCACGAGAGCCTTCTCGAAGCATCCGAGTTCATCGCCACGATCGAAAGGCGCCAGGGTCTGAAGGTTGGCTGCATCGAAGAGATCGCGTTCAGGGCAGGGTACATCGGGGAAGATGTGCTCCGTGCGCACATTGATAGGTACAAGTCGAGCACCTACGGTGACTACCTCCGCAGTTTGCTGGGTGAGCGAGATGCCGTTTGAGTTCCAGCCGCTGGACATACCGGGTCTCGTTCTCATTACCCCACGAGCATTCCAGGACGTGCGGGGTTTCTTCATGGAGACGTACAAGCACTCCGACTTCGCTCGGTTCGGGATTCGAGAGCAATTCGTGCAGGACAATCACTCGTTCTCGAAGAAGAACGTCCTGCGCGGCCTCCACTTTCAACGTAGTCCAAAGGCGCAGGGAAAACTCGTTCAGGCAGTGACCGGCGAGATCTTCGACGTGGCCGTCGATCTCAGAACAGGATCGCCGACACTCGGCAAGTGGGCCAGCGAAACGTTGTCTGGGAAGAATCAGAAGATGCTGTACATCCCAGCTGGATTCGCGCATGGTTTCTACGTGCTCAGCGACAGCGCCCACGTCACCTACAAGGTGACCGAGGAGTTCTCGCACGAGCACGACGCCGGTGTGGCCTGGAATGACCCGGACATCGGCATCTCGTGGCCGACACAAACACCCACTTTGTCAGCCAAGGATGCCGTCCTGCCGTCGCTGAGGGAATTGCGGTGAGTGGTGAGTAGGAGATGATGAGCAGGATGGACGGCGGGCCGGACAGTGTGCGGAAGCTGGAGATCTGGCATGAGGCCGTCCAGGGCGCTGGCGTCTAGGTGTTGGGGCCTGGGCTCTAGGTCCTGGGCACTGGGGAGAGCAAGGAGATCCCGGACGGAGGGGAGGAGTGAGTTGACGGGCAGTGAGTGACTTCACCGAACTCGACGTGTGGAAGAAGGCGCACGGACTTGTGCTTGAGATCTACAAGCTCACCGCTGGCTTCCCTAGGGAAGAACGGTTCCGACTCACGGATCAACTCTGTCGTTCGGCCTCTTCGATTCCGGCGAACATCGCCGAGGGCAAGGGCCGCAAGTCGCGAAAGGAGTATGTCCAGTTCCTGTACACCGCGCGTGGGTCACTGGAAGAAACGAGGTATCATTTGATTCTGGCAAGGGACTTGGTCTATCTTGCTCCTGCTCACTCGACCGAGCTCATGGAACGGTACGATGAGGTTGGGAGAATGTTGAATGGCCTGATAAACTCATTGAAGGGGCGTACTCCTAATGCCTAAGACCGGTGCAAGATTAGTGCCCAGTACCCAGGACCTAGGACCCAGCTCCCAGGACCCAGCTCCCAGGACCCGGCACCCAGAACCTAGCGCCCAGAACCCAGCTCCCAGGATCCAGGACCTAGGACCCAGCTCCCAGGACCCAGCTCCCAGGACCCTCCTTGTGACCGGCGGCGCAGGATTCATCGGCAGCAACTTCGTGCGGTATGTGCTCCAGCAGCACAACGACTGGCAGGTCGTCAACTTGGACAAACTGACCTATGCGGGCAACCTCGCCAGCCTTGCGGATGTCGAAGGGAACCCACGCTACACCTTCATCAAGGGCGACATTGCCGACCGCGCCCTTGTCAACGGCGTGTTTGGCGAACAGAAACCGGATGCCGTCATCAACTTCGCGGCAGAATCCCACGTCGATCGCAGCATGCTCGATGCAGCGCCGTTTGTCGACACCAACATCCGAGGAACGCACGTCCTCCTTGAGGCAGCAAGGGAGCATCGAATCGGCAGGTTCGTTCAGATCTCGACAGACGAGGTGTATGGGGCACTCGGAGAGGACGGCATCTTCACGGAGCTTTCGCCCCTCTGCCCGAACAACCCGTACTCCGCGAGCAAAGCGTGCGCCGAGTTGCTGTGTCGCGCATATCACAAGGCATACGGGGTCCCAGTGATTGTCACCCGCAGCTCCAACAACTACGGTCCCTACCAGTTTCCCGAGAAACTCATCCCGCTCATGATCCACAACGCCCTCGCCGGCAAACCCCTCCCTGTCTATGGGGAAGGCAAGCAGGTACGAGATTGGCTCTTCGTCCAGGACAACTGCCAGGCAATCGACTTGGTGCTTCAGAACGGAAGGGTCGGCGAGGTCTACAACATCGGCGGAAGCTGCGAGAAACCGAACATCGAAGTGGTCGAACTGATCAGGACGATTCTTCAGGAATGCCCGGCGACCCGAAACCTGCACCCCAAGATCCAATTCATCAAAGATCCCCGCGGCGCTGCACATGACTTCCGATATGCGCTTGATTCCAGTAAGGTTCAGAGGGAACTACGCTGGAGGCCTAGTCGCGAGTTCGAGGAGGGCCTATCGGAGACGGTCATGTGGTACCTGAGAAACGAGACTTGGGTCAAGAATGTAGTCACCGGGGAATATCAGGAGTACTACAGGCGGGTTTATGGGGGAGGCTAGCACGAAGCAAGCAAACGCCCTTAACGTGGAAGCGCAGCAAAACGGTACTGGGAACGCACGCAGCGTAGGATGTCTAGCAAGAGCAACTCATGTGAAGAGAGGTAACCCCACGTGGTTGAGCGCGGCTGCTGCATCTTCGGTCCCGAAGTGGAGGCTTCTGAAGCTGAGTCCGGGAGGCATCTTTGGGGCGGAGTTCGTGGTTGGCGTTGGCGGGCGGCAGCGGGGCGCTTGTGCTCGCCCTACGGGTGGTGGCGCTCCGGGTGTGAACACCTACGCGACGTCTGATGAAGGACTTGACATGACGATCGCGTGGTACCTTGGCCATGAGTCGTGGATGGATAGTGTGACAACTGGAGAGTACGTTGAATTCGCAAGACGCCTGTACGGTGGCTGAACCAATGAAGCCGGCAAGTCCGAGAACGAACCCCGGGAGGGCCCGCGCAGAACCTCTGCTCCTTCTGCAGGACTCTCCCGCAGAAGGCGGGAACCACGCACAGGCTAGTGCGTCTCGTAGGCAATTCGACTCGCAGTCTGCGCTATCAGAAGTGGTATCGGAATCGGCGATCTCCGACGCCGGGTGCCGGAGGGGCTACCTGGTCGGGATCCTCGGAACCGGTAGAATGGCCACTGGGATCTGCGCTCTCGCAGCCATGTCTGGAGTCGAAGCGGTGGTCCTAGGACGTTCACGAGCGTCGCTTGCTAGGCTCCGGGCCGATGTGGACCAATGCTTCCAGAGAAGTGTTGCCAAGGGCAGGGCGACCCCTGAGCAAGTCCAACTCTGGAGAGACCTCGTTCGAACCACGACCGATCCACAGGCGTTGGCCTCCGCGAGCACGGTCGTTGAGGCCATCGTCGAAGACCTCGTCACTAAGCGGGAGTATCTTTCCGCGATTGGTCGGGTTTGCCAGGCACCCTCCGTTCTTGCTTCGAACACCTCTTCGCTTTCGATCGCAGAGATCTTCGCGGGGGTGGAGAGCCCCGAGCGAACCATCGGGCTGCACCTCATGAATCCCCCCCAGATGATTCCCCTCGTCGAGATCGCCCCCTCGAAGTTTACGGACAAGGAGACCATCGACCGGACCAGAGACCTTGCTCGACTCCTCGGCAAGGAGCCCATCGTAGTGCCTGACATCCCCGGCTTCGTCCTGAACAGGATCCTATTCCGAATGATTCGCGAAGCGGTGAAGCTGCTTGAAGCCGGCAATGTCGAAGCTCAGAGCATCGATGCAGCACTTAGGCTGGGAGCGCGTCACTCGATGGGCCCTCTGGAGCTTGCCGATTTCACCGGGCTGGACCTGTGTTCCACAATCATGGGAAACCTGGCAGTGGCGTTGCGGGACGACGGGTACCGCCCACCCCCTCTTCTGCAGGAGAAGGTGGCGCGAGGCGAGCTCGGGCGAAAGACTGGAAAGGGCTTCTACTGCTACAGCCGCTGAGGTAGCTCTGAGACGGTTGGGCCAAGAAAAGGAGGAAGGGTTGAGCGGTTCTTACGTGATGGCCGCCTTGCGAACCCCCATTGGCAACTTCGGGAGGGGGCTAGCTGGCGTCGCAGCTCCGGACCTTGGTGCCATCCTCGTACGCGAGTTCCTGTTGCGAGAGGTGTGTTGTCCAGACGAAGTCGACGAAGTCATCTTTGGGAACGTCCTTCAGGCGGGGCTTGGGATGAACTCGGCACGCCAGGCCGCAGTCCGAGGTGGCCTGCCGTACGAGGTCCCCGCATTCACGGTGAGCATGGTGTGCGCTTCAAGCCTCCAGGCAGTTGTCCTTGCAGATCGAGCCATCCGAGGCGAGCACGCTGAGACAGTCATTGCCGGCGAGTTCGAGAACATGAGCCGCGAGCCGTTCCTCTTGTCGAACATGAGATGGGGAACGCCGTTGGGAGACGGGAAGGTGACCGATGAACTCCTTCTTGATGGTCTCTGGGACTGTTTCTACGATTGCCACATGGCCACAACCGTCGAGAGGCTAGCAGCGGCCCGCGAAATCTCCCGAAGGGAACAGGACGAGTCTGCTGCCGAGAGTCACAGACGGGCGATCGCCGCCGCTCAGGGGGGGCAATTCTCAGACGAGATCGTTGCCGTGGACACTCCGGCCGGTCGGCTCGAAACCGATGAACATCCGCGAGCTGACAGCTCTCTCGAGAGACTCTCTGCCCTCAAGCCCTCGTTTGCCAAGGACGGGACTATCACGGCGGGCAACTCGTCGGGGCTCAATGATGGCGCCGCAGCGCTGGTCTTGTCTCACTGCAAGACCCATGGAGGACAAGCGGCCCTCGCCGAGGTCGTCGACTGCGTGGTCGTGGGCGTGGATCCCCAGGAGATGGGTCTCGCGCCAGTGCCCGCGATTACGGAGTTGCTCTCTCGAAACCACTTGTACCCTAAGGACATCGGTCTGTGGGAGGTGAACGAGGCCTTTGCCGGACAGGTACTCGCAGTGCTGCGCGAACTGCCCTTGCCAACCGAACTTCTGAACATCAATGGGGGAGTGATTGCACTCGGGCATCCCATCGGCTGTTCCGGGGCAAGGATCCTAGTAACGCTCGTTCGCGAAATGGCACGAAGACGGTCGAGCTTGGGATTGCCTCAGTGTGTGCCGGAGGAGGCCTCGGAGTGGCCGTTCTCGTGCGAAACTGCCGATGATCGGGGACCACTCGAGACTTGGTCCGAGGCCGATAAGACCGACGAACAAAACAGGAGGTCGGCGTGATCTCTGAGAGGGCGGTCGTACAGACACAGGCCTTGGGCCGTGATGTTGAGGTCGGAGAGAACGCAGTGATCCGGCCTGGAGCGGTACTTCAGAACGGCGTGGTTGTCCATCCGAACGTGTTCATCGGCAGCGGCGTCACTCTTGGAGAGGGAGTCGAGGTGTTCCACGGCGCTGTCATCGGGAAGCCTCCGAAGGGTGCTGGCGCGACAAGTCGTCCGATAAGCTTCGAGCCTCGGGTTTCTGTGGGGGCAGGTTGCTCGATCGGCCCCCACGCGGTGATTTATTACGACGTGGAGATCGGGTCGGATACGTTGATAGGGGATGGCGCATCCATACGAGAAGGCACACGGATCGGTGAGCGGTGCCTCATCAGCAGATACGTCACGATCAACTACGAAGTTCTCGTCGGCAACCGTGTGAAAATCATGGATCTTGCGCACATCACGGGCAAAACACTTATCGAAGATGATGTGTTCATCAGCGTGCTCGTTGTCACGACGAACGATAACAGAATTGGAGGGAGCGGGTATGGAGACCACGTCGCGGGACCCATCATCGAGAGGGGAGCTATGGTTGGAGCCGGGGCTAGCATCCTCCCGGGGATCCGAGTCGGCCAGGGAGCGGTCGTAGGCAGCGGCGCTGTAGTCACCAAGGATGTTCCTCCTCACACGGTCGTCATGGGGATTCCAGCACGAGCCGTAAGGGACCTGGCCCATGAGCCTTAGGTTGTGCCGCCTGATCGATCTGCCCAAAGCAACGGACCCCCGTGGCAACCTCACCTTCATCGAGGGCGGAAGGCATATTCCCTTTGAGATCAAGCGCGTGTACTACATCTATGATGTGCCCGGAGGCGAAATGCGCGGGGCACATGCGCATAGGGTTCTTCATCAGTTGATGCTCGCAGTCAGCGGCAGCTTCGAAGTCATTATCGATGACGGCACTTGTAGGGAAGTCTATCGACTAGATAGGGCATTTCGCGGGCTGTATGTCCCCCCCATGCACTGGCGCGAGTTGCTAAACTTCTCTTCAGGAGCCGTCTGTCTGGTACTGGCTTCCGAGTTCTACGATGCGGACGACTACATCCGAGACTATGAGGTGTTCGCGCGCACCGTTAGGGGCGTCGGATGACGAGAATCCCTTTTCTGGACCTGAGTGTTCCGTACTCAAAGCTGAAGGTTGACTTCGATGCCGCCTATCAACGTGTCCTGCAATCGGGGTG
>Ga0247841_10006090_pt1 | contig 18973 bp, 14 predicted proteins | sample LaCruzMarch2015__2_FD_192410 | JGI IMG/M metagenome (GOLD analysis project Ga0247841, IMG submission 192410) | Freshwater microbial communities from meromictic Lake La Cruz, Castile-La Mancha, Spain - LaCruzMarch2015_18m | ecosystem: Environmental > Aquatic > Freshwater > Lake | place: Spain... | reverse complement strand
GCGGCGCCGGCGATTTCGATTGACTATGCCGTCATGGAAAAGGCGACCAATGTGATCGTCGCCCACGGCGCATTTGTCTGGGACGACGTCGGCAGTTGGCTGGCGGTGGCGGCGCATTGGCCGCAGGACGCGCAGGGCAACGCGACGCGCGGCGCGGTGCTGGCGCTTGACAGCGCCGGTTGCGTGCTGCGCAATGATGCGCCCGGGATTGTCGCCGTGCTGGGCCTGCAGGATATCGTGGTGGTGCGCACGGCCGACGCCGTCTTGGTCTGCCCGAAAGACCGGGCCCAAGAGGTGAAAAAACTGGTGCAGGCATTGCAGGCCGCGCCGGCAACCCGCGGCTTGGTGGAGTAACGCACGATGCGCGTCTTTGCCGTTGACTTGGGCACCGTGCGGATGGGCTTTGCCGTGTCCGACCCGCTGGGCCTTACCGCCCAGCCGCTCGAGACGCGCCCGGGCGGCGCCATGCGCCAAATGTGCCGCACGATTCTGGAGGAGATTTTTGAGTATGAGCACGCCCGCGAAGAGAACCGGGTCGGCACGATTGTCGTGGGCAACGCGCTGCATCTGAACGGCCAATCGAGTGATATGAGCAAGCGCGCGCAGGAGTGTGTGCGCCTGCTGCGCATTTATGTGCGGCAGCACATTCCGCGCAAGATCAACGTGCTGTTGTGGGATGAACGCCTGACCTCCGTCCAGGCGGAAAACATCATGATTGAGGGCGGCGCGTCGCGTCGGACGCGGCGCTTAAAGAAAGACCAAGTCGCGGCGCAACTCATTTTGGAAGGATACCTCGATGCGCAGCGCTAAGGGATGGCAGTCGCGCGGGGCGCGCACCTTGGCAGCGTGCGGCGCGCGGTCGCCGGGGCCGGCGACCCTCCCGCGGAAAGCAACCCGAATGGCGCGCGTCTTGGCAGCGTGCGGCGCGCGGTCGCCGGGGCCGGCGACCCTCCCGCGGAAAGCACCCCGAATGGCGCGCGCCGTGGCGGCGTGCGGCGCGCTGGCATGGCTGGTCTGCGCCGGTTGCACCTATCTGGCCTATATTCCCTTGCTGGTGTTCGCACCGTTTATTCCGCTGGTGCAATTGGCCATCAAGGTGGCCGCGCGCTACGGCCCGCTCCTGCTGATGTTGGCGGAAGCGGATCCGGCGATGACGCCGGGCGCACCCTGCATGATCGCGGCCGAGCCGCGCGCGTTGACCAGCGGCACGGTTCTGCCGGCGCTTGAGACCGTGCTGCAGCGCGAAGCCGCGCAGAACGACGCGCTGCGCGCCGTGACCTTGGTGGATATCGCGCGACTGACGCCCGAATGGATCGAGGCCGAAGTGCAGCGCGCACAGCGGCGCGGCTGGCGCGTGCGCGCCATCTTTGTTGATAGTCGCGCCGCGGCGGCGGGCGCCGGCGTGACGCCGGCAACCATGGCGGCGTTGGCCGCCCGCGGCGTGCAGGTACGCGCCGGTGGCGCGGTCGCCGCGCGCGTGGCAGGCACGCCGGCCCAGGTCGTCTCCATGCTACCACCCGTGCCGGAACATATCAGCGCGGGTGAAGCTGCCTTGCTGGGTGCGCTGGCCGGGCCACCCGGTGCGGCGGCGCAGGAGTCGTGATGTTGATGCCGTGGCGCGTGACAGGCGGCATTGCGCTGCTGCTGGCGACCGGCGCCGCGACGTTGTTGGCCATTACCATCACGTTCCGCAACGGCGCGACGCAGACGGGCGAGATTGTCCGCATGAATGACACCAATCTGACGCTGAAAACCAGCTTGGGCGAGAAAACATATTTATGGCGCGCACTGAAGAATGAAAGCATTCAAGGCGCGCATCCGGCATTGTACACCCAGTTGCTCGCAACGGCCCAGGCGCGGCAGCAACCACCGCCAAGCGCGCCCATCAATCAGCCCGTGCCGGTCGCGGTCGCCGCGCGTGGCGCCGGGCCCGCGGCCAGCGCGCCGGAGGATTTGCGCACGGTCCGTCTGGGCGTGGACACCGATCTGAAAAAAAGCGGCTACCGGCGCACGCCGATCAGCAAGAACATGAAAAAAAGCGGCTGGGACACGGTCTATAAACGCACGTGTCATGGCAACCTCGTGCTGCAATTGCGCGGCCTGAATGCAACCAAAACATACGGTGTGCGCACCACGTTTGCCGTCCATTTGAAGGGCGCACGCAAAGGCGACCTGGCGAAAAAAACGACGGTGCCGACACAGATTGCGGCCGGCACCGCCGCGCTGACGTTGACCAACCAGGCCAGTGCCCGGCTGGATTTCTTGACCCAACCTTACCGCGAGCAAAAGTGGCGTGCACTTGAATCCGACGGCACCAGTACGGCCACGACAACGTTTGACGCCGACTATTGGGACATCAAAGTATGGATCAACGAGACCCTGGTCTATAGTGAAGAGAACGGCAATAAGCCCGGATATTTCCATGTGCAGAAACTGTAACAACGAACGGAGGATCGCATGAAAACCGTTGCAGGTCTGCTGCTGGTCTGCGCCGCGCTGCTGTGCAATGCCGTCACGATCACGTATCGTGACGGGCGCGCAATGGTGTGCGACATTCTGGCAAAAGGCGACACCAACTTGATCGTGCGCACCGTCAAGGGCGTGCAGACGAACCGGTGGCGGGAACTCACCACGGCATCGTTCAAGGCCGTGCATCCGGAGCTGTACCAGCGGCTGGCGCAGCAGGCGCTGGCACGCAAAAAGCAGAACGAGGACGAGATGCAAGCCAAGGGCATGATCATGGTGGGCGGCAAGTGGGTGGATCAAAAAGCATACGAAATGGCCGCCTTGACGCGCGTCAAGTTGAATGTGGTGACGACCGAAAGCGTCGGTAAATACAATGAAGTGGAACGTTTGCAGAGCGGCTCGAAATCAACGCGGCCCAAGAGCGGCGTGCTGAAAATAAAGCTGGATTCGCTGGACAAGACCCGCACCTACACCCTGCGCGCGCAGTACACCATGTACACCAGCGACAATGCACACAAGGAAGTGGACAAAGACAAGGAGCAACAAGAAACGATCAGCAACGCGTACACGCACAGCATGGAAATTCGCACCACCCCGCTGGAGGAATATAAGTATGTGTATCGTTACACGCGTGGCACCTCCGCTGATGTGCATAAGATTGACATTACCGGCTGGGACGTCAAGGTGTGGCTGGATCAGGAATTGATTTATGAGCAGACCCGCGGCAGCAGTCCGGTCTATCATTCCGTCACGAAATGGTAACCAATCCCGGCATTGCATCACCGGCAACTAACATGGCGAGAACCACGAAAAGTATAATGACAGGGATGGCCATCCTCGGTTCCGTGCTCCTGTGCAGCGCGGTGACGCTCACCTATCGCGACGGGCAGACGGCGGTCTGCGACGTGCTGGCGAAAGATGACACCAATCTGATCGTGCGCACGGCCAAGGGCGTGCAGACCAACAGTTGGCGCCAGCTTGCGCCGGCGTCGGTCAAAGCCGTGCATCCAGAACTGTTTGCGCGACTGAAGCAACAGGCGCTTGACCGGCAGAAGCAACAGGCTGACGAGATGCAAGCCAAGGGCATGATCCTGGTGGGCGGCACATGGGTGGACAAAAAGGCGTATGAAGAAAAAGCGCTTGCGCGCGTGCGCATGAGCGTCTTAACCACAGAATCGGTGGGGAAATTTGAGCACACCGGCGGCGGCAGCTCCATTGACAAACGTTTTCGGCGTGAAGACTGGGGGGTGCTGAAAATCAAGCTGGACAGTCTTGACCCTGCGCGCGCTCATGCCCTGCGGGTAAAATATATATGTTATGTGGACATGCCCGGCGAAACTGAGGAGCTGGTGTTGAACAAGGACACCGAAAAAAAAGAAACCATCGACAAGCAGCATGGTGCCGCATTTGAATTTCGCACGGAACCCTATATGGAGTATAAAGAAGTGCTCAAAGGCAGTTGGCATTATGCTGGTGGCGGCAAGAGCCAGCGGACAAATGCGCAAATCAAAGGCTGGGACATAAAAATCTGGCTGGATGAAAAACTCATTTTTGAGCGCACGCGCGACGGCAAAGAACAATATCATTTTGCAACCAAACTGTAACCGCAACCGAGATAAAAACATGGCAAAGCCAAAAGTAGTCTTGGCGTATTCCGGCGGGCTGGACACGTCGGTGATTCTGAAATGGCTGATCGAGCGCGGCTACGAGGTCGTCGCCTATGCCGCCGATCTTGGCCAGGGCAAGGAACTGGCGCCGGTGCGCGCCAAGGCGCTCAAGACCGGCGCATCGAAAGTCTACATTGAGGACTTGCGCACCGAGTTTGTGCGCGACTATGTCTGGTGGATGGTCAAATGGAATGCCTATTATGAAGGCTTGTACATGCTCGGCACCAGCATTGCCCGGCCGCTGATCGCCAAGCGCCAGGTCGAGATTGCGCGCAAGGAAAACGCCGCCTATATCGCGCACGGCGCCACCGGCAAGGGCAACGACCAAGTGCGTTTCGAATTGACCTGCTATGCGCTCGAGCCAGACATCAAAGTGATTGCGCCGTGGCGCGACCCGTCCTGGACGCTCAATTCGCGCAGCAAGATGATCGCCTACGCCAAGCAGCACGGCATTCCCGTGCCGGTCTCGAAAGCAAAACCGTACAGTTCCGATCGTAATCTGCTGCACATCAGCTTTGAGAGCGGCATCCTCGAGGACCCGTGGCGCGAGCCGCCGGCCGACATGTTTCAAATGAGCGTCGCGCCCGAAAAGGCGCCGAACAAGGCGCAGTACATCGAGGTCGCATTCGAAGCCGGCGAGCCGGTCGCACTGAACGGCAAGCGCATGGCGCCGGTGGCCCTGCTTGAAACGCTCAACAAACTGGGCGGCGCGCACGGCATTGGCCGCGTGGATCTGGTCGAGAATCGTTTTGTCGGCATGAAATCGCGCGGCGTGTACGAGACGCCCGGCGGCACGATTTTGTACGCGGCGCATCGCGCGGTCGAATCGCTGACGATGGATCGCGAAGTGATGTTGCAGCGCGACGAGTTGATGCCGAAATTCGCGCAGTTGGTCTATAACGGCTTCTGGTTCTCGCCGGAAATGGAGGCGCTCAAGGCCTTCATCACGGTGGCGCAAAAGAACGTGACCGGCGTGGCGCGGCTCAAACTATACAAGGGCAACTGCATTGTGGCAGGCCGCAAATCGCCCTATTCGCTGTATGATCCCAACATCGCGACGTTCGAGGAAGACAGCGTCTACAATCAGGCCGATGCGACCGGCTTCATCAAGCTGAACGCCCTGCGCCTGCGCATCGGCGCGCGCGTGCGCGGCAAGCAGAAATAGCAGAAGAAGCGCGCGGGAAGAATGGATGGCAAACGAATTTACTCCTGCATAGAGCTATGCTGTTGTTCTTGAAACGCATGGTGCTATGGTTGGCCGCCATTGTGGTGGCCTTGTTTTGGAGCAGTTTTCTTGTCCTGGCATTTACGGCAAGTGTTGGACAGGTCCGCCAAGCCACCACCACGGCACGGTCGGCCGCGCATCTAGTTGGCCTGCTTATCTGCCTCGTGGTGGTGCCGCTTGGCGTGTATTTCATGGCGCGCTGGTGGAGCATGCGCGCCAACGCCGGGAAGACACGCGCGCTGCGCTTCTGCTTGGCCGTCTTGTCGGCCGCACCCGCCCTTTACTATGGCTTGTGTTTGCGCCGGGTGCCGGAAGCGTTTCCAGCGGCGGTGGTGTTCTGCATTCCGCTGGGCCTTCTCTGGGCATTTGTAATGCTAACTTTTCTGTGTCGCGTCCACCGCGTGGATCAGCACGCCTGGCTGCGCACCGCGCTGGTGCTTCTCACAACCACAGTCTTGGTGCTGTATCTCATCCACGACGAACCGGCACGCCCGCCGAAATACACTTGGGCTGACATTCCCACGCCGACCAATGCCATTGACAGTGATGCCGTTTTCAGCCAACTGGCGCACAGCCCGGCACGCGTCCAACTGCCGCGCGGCATGTACTTTACGCACGACTATCAAGCTACTAATTATGCAACGCAAATTGAGGATGCATGGCGCAGCAGCGCCGATGTGCATGCCGCCGTTGCTCTGCTCAACACCTTTGACGGCCCGGCGTATGCCCGCACCAACCGTTTCAATTACAATTCAGATTCCGCGGAACAATGCCGGAAAATTGTGCAACTCTACACATGGTATGCGCAACTGATGGCAATGCAGGGTTACCAAGGCGAGGCTGTCACGGCGCTGGTGAAGGTGCATACATTGACGCGCAAGCATCTGCGCTGGAGCCGCGCGGTCTGGGACAAATTGACGTGGATTTCAGCAGCAAACATGATCGGGCAGACCGCCTATCTGGTCGCACGGCAGGAGACCATGCCGGATCAAGAGTTGGAGAAATTGCAGGCAGCCTTCACCCCGTTCGAGCCGTGGGAAGTCTCGATGAATTGGCCGATCATCGGCGAGCAGTTGCAGGTACAAGATCGTCTCATGAAAACCACGCAGACGTTGCCGGCGGTCATGCGCCACATGGCGTCGTTGTACCTTAACCGCAATGCGACACTGCATAAGTTGGAGCAACGGATGGACGAGCTAATGGCCGCGACCGACCGCGTGCCTGCTTCGCTGCCCGCGCTGCCGCCGCGCCCACCGCCGCGCGGCTTTCGCATCAAAAATCCGATTGGCCGCCTCATGAACAGGGCAGCCAACTACGAATTCCTATTGCAGCAGGGCGACCAGCTCAAAATCCACCGCGACTTGTTGGCCATCTACCTGGGCTTTCGTCTGCGCCAACCGCCAAGCATCGGGAACTATCTCGAGCCGGGCGAGTACCCCATCGATGAAAAAACCGGCCTGCCGTTCAGCCCCGGCTTCGACGGCAAGGTCGGCACGCGGGACGATATCTGCCTTGAGAAAAGCCCGCGCTGACTAGGGACTATCATAGATGCCAGAACTCCAGTGGCCTGACATAGGGTGTTTGAAAACGTCCGGTTTGTTTTGATATGGGAAGCAAAACAAACCCCGAGACGACCGCAACGCGATATGCAAGTGTGTGCGCAGAGACCCCCACGACCTTGCGTCGTGGGTGAATAAGATTGAGCAAAAAGGCGCGCCGACGTTCTTTTCTCAATCTCTGCTTCCACCGATCCCGCCGCCGGCGTGGATCGGTGGGGAGCAACAACACATACCAAGAGACCCTCCGCTGTGTTCATTTCTGCCCGTAGCCGACGCACGGCGTGCGGCGTGCAGCACATCGTGCTTGTTGATGCAATGAGCGGGAGCGGCCTCCGTGCCGCGATTCTGCGGTACCGTTGCGCGCAGTGAAGGGAACGCCGATCTCAGGATCGGCTGAAAGTAGGTGCGATCTCCCGATCGCATCTCTTATCACGTGAGCGGGATATGGAAATCCCGCATCCCTTCAGCGGCACGGGCGTGCCGCGTTCCCCTCGGCGATGCCGCCGCGCCATGCATAAAATCAGCCAGTTGCGCGCTCTATAATAATAGAACGACCATAATTCTTTAACTCTCTGGTTACGACTCCATGAATGCGCCTGCGCGGGATGCCCAGCACCTTCTGCAGCAGTGGTTCGATCAGTTCGGTGATGGCATGTACGGCTACATTTACACGCTGGTTGGCAATCGCGCCGACACGGATGACGTTATGCAATCCGTGTTCTTGGCGCTGGTGCGCATGGGCGACAAGGTTTATGGCATTCATTATCCCAAGACCTATGTGTATCGTGCGGCGCGCCACGCGGCACTGCGCGTGCTGGCTGAACGCCAGCGCCAACCCCAGTCACTCGAGGAACTGCTCTTTGACCCGCCGGACAAGTCGGGCGGCAGCCCGGTTGACGTGGAACAGTTGAACTGGGCGTTGCGGCAATTGCCACAACCAGACCGCGAAGTGGTCATGTTGAAAATCTATGACGCAATGACCTTCCGGGAAATCGCCGGTGTAACAGGAAGTTTACTGCCCACCATTGCCGCGCGCTATTGGCGCGCGCTGCGCAAGCTCAGAACCCTCTTGGAGAAATGCCCATGACAACCAAACAGCTCACCGCCGCGCTGCAGCGCGTGGCGCGGCCAAAACCAGACTTGCAACTGCGCGACACGGTGCAACAGCTCATCAGCGCGGCCCAACCGTCCTTTAATGAAACCTGCCCGCGCATTCTTTGGGCAACACCGTGGCTGGCATGGCTGCACGAGACGGCGCTGGTGTGCTGCATCAGCATGTGTGCAATAGTAGTGCCGTTGCTGTTGTGCGTGTTGCTCTCATGCTTTGGAACGCCGCCAACGTCACAACGCACACAATCCAACCATGGCGTGCGTGACGTTTGTGGCATCTTTGCGGTGCGCTTTCCGCAAACATATCCGTGGCGCAATGCACCCGGACTGTTTATTGATACAACACAACCCAATTAACAAGCATTCTGCGAGGAGGTTGTCATGTGGTCATTTGTGAAACGTTTGGCGGTGTGGATATTGGCCGTGATTGTGGCCCTGTTTTGGAGCAGTGTGCTGGCGCCGGCGGTGCTGCTTTTTGGCGTTGGCACGGACAAAGAACTTGGTGCGGCGACACCCACGCAAATAGTCGTGTGCAGCATTTTCTTTCTTGTGATTGCGCCGCTGGGCGTCTACTTTCTGGCGACGTGGTGGGCGGCGCGCCTGCCTGCCAAGCGCACGTGCGCGCTGCGGCTGTGGCTGACCGGCTTGGCGGCTTTGCCAAGCATGGGTGTGCTCGTGCTTCTTTTCGGACTGCCGATCATCTGGCTGGCTGTGCTATGTGTCCCGCCGGGCATGTTGTGGGCGTTTGTGCTGATTGCTTTTCTGTGCCGCGTGCATGACCTTGATCGGCATGCCTATATTCGCACCGCATTGGCGCTCCTCTCAACCACACTGCTGGTACTGTATCTTGTCAAAGATGAACCAGCGCGGCCTTTGAAATACACATGGGATGACATTCCCACGCCAACCAATGCCATTGACAGTTATGCCGTTTTCAGCCAGTTGGCGAAAGATGGCGTGCGCATCCGCCTGCCATTATCCAGCTTAATACGTGGCCACGGCATCACGAATTACGCGGCGCAAATCGAGGATGCATGGCATGGCAGCGCGGATATTCATGCCACCGTCGCCATGCTCAACACGTTTGACGGGCCAGTGCATGTCAAAACCAACTTCTGGAATTACAAGCCGGATCCAGAAGCGCCGCGAAGAGACGCTGTGGACCTTTATATGTACTATGCACGATTGAAGGCAGAGCAAGGCGCCTATGATGAGGCGGTTGACGCGCTGGTGCAAATATACGCACTGGCGCGCAAGCATCTGCGCTGGAGCCGCACAATCATAGATAAAGCTGGTTGGTTTTCTGCGGTAAGTGCGTCCATGCAGACAGCCTATGAGATTGCGCGGCGCGACGATATTCCCGACCAAGTACTGGAAAAGCTGCAGAAGGCATTCACCCCGCTTGAGCCATGGGAAGTTTCCATAAAATGGCCGTTGATAAGCGAGTTTGTGATAGCGCAAGATTTGTTTCGAAATTTAGCGCGGGAATTTGATAGCCCTCTTAGTACCATCCTTGCGCCAGTCATGCCACTGTACTTCAATTGCAACACGACTATCAACACCCTCGAACAGTCATATGATACACTGATTGCCGCGGCAGACCGCGTGCCTGCCTCGGTGCCAACGCTGACGCCACACACGCAGCCGCGCGCTTGGCATATCAAGAATCCTCTTGGGCGATTATTCATCATGACGTTAAACTCCCAGACCACGGGCCTTTTTTTGAAGTGGAGTAACGAGTTCAAGGTGCGCAGCGATCTGCTGGCGCTCTATTTGGGATTTCGCTTGCGCCAACCACCGGTGATCTGGAATTATCTCGAGCCCGGCGCGTATCCGGTGGATGAAAAAACAGGCTTGCCGTTCAGCCCCGGCGCGGATGGCCAGACCGGCACGCTTGATGACGTATACCTTGAGAGAGGCACCCATTGACACGCTCAGAAAGCGGCGCGCAGCACGTCACGCGGCACGCCGTTAAATTCTCGTGCAACACGACAATGTATGGTTGCAGAAATGTAGAAATTGTCGATGGTTGCGTGCGCGGTGCCATCCGCCGAAAGCATCGTGGGTGAATAAGATTGCGCCAGAGACGCCCGGCGCGATGTTCGCCACTCCGCGTCTGCCACTTGTTGCTGCAATGAATGGGAGCGACCTCCGTACTGGCAGCCAACTAAGGCACCAGCCAGTCCCGCCAGGGGCGTGGATCGCGAATCTGCTGCATGCGCTGCCTTCGCCGCACGGAATGCGGCTCCCGCTCTTTGCATGCAGCGACCCCACGACCGCTCTGCACCGCCACATGCTTCAATGATCATAAATGTTGTTTGACACACATGGCGCGCCTGTTTTTGCTATAATCATGCCATGCGAATATTGGTGGTAGAAGATGAAGTGGGCGTGCGCGACACCGTCTGCGCACTGCTCAAGAGCGAGAATTATGCCGTGGACGCCGTCGGCACGGCCGAGGACGGCATTTACATGCTCAAGGAAAACGAGTATGACGGCGTGATCCTCGACCTGATGCTGCCGGACGGCTCGGGCCTCGACGTGTTGAAGAAATTCCGGACGACCGGCAAGGCCGTTCCGGTCCTGATTCTTAGCGCCTTGGGCGGCGTGAACGACCGGGTCAGCGGCTTGGATATTGGCGCGGATGACTACTTGGTGAAGCCGTTTGCGCCGGCCGAACTGATGGCGCGGCTGCGCGCCTTGGTGCGCCGGCGGTATCAGCAGCCGGATCCGCTGATTCGCGTCGGCGAATTGGAAATCAACACGCGTTCGCGCGCCGTCAAGCGCGGCAAGCGCATGATTGAGTTGAAACCCAAGGAATTCGCGGTGCTTGAAGTGCTGGCCCGCAATGTGGATGTGCCGGTCACGCGCACGATGTTGTGGGAACGCATTTACGACTGGGATTACGACGGGATGAGCAACACGGTGGACGTCTATGTCAGCCGTTTGCGCGCAAAAATCGACGGGGAAGACGAGAAGCCGCTGCTTCACACAATCCGCGGCGTGGGCTATCTGCTGAGCGCCAGCCGGGCATGATCCGCCTGCGCACATCGCTGTTCCGGCACATTGTGCTGTGGTACACGGTGTGCACGATGCTGATTGTCGCGATTTACACCTTGATTTTATACGGCGAAGTCAAGCGCGGGCGCGAGCGCCCGTTTGACGTGCGCCTGGATGCCATGGCGGCCGAGCTGGCCGATGACTTGCAGCACAGCCGCGGCCAACTCGATATTGCGCGCCTGTCGGCGGCGGATTTGTCAACCCGCGCCTTTGCGATTTTCAGTCCGCAGTGGGAATTGCTGCTTGCTTCGGTGCCCTGGCAGAATGTCACATGGAGCACGAATACCATTCATTTTGGCCAGTTTCTTGAGCGCACGCGCGCCGGCAAGCGCTACCACACGCCTGCCAAAGACGGCACCGGGCAGGATTTGCGCCTGAGCATCGCGCACGCGGAAATCGCGCCGCTGGTCGGCGAAGATGCGGCGCCGGGCGCCACCAATAGCTTGCCGGTGTATGTCGCCGTGGCCGACCTGTTTGAACCGACCGATCAATTTCTCTGGCGGCAGAAATACCGCATGGCAACCGCCTTTGTGGTGGTATGCATCGCGGTGCTGGTCTCCGGCCTGCTGGTGGCGCGGCTGGGCGTCTGGCCGATCACGTTGCTGGCTACGACCGCCGAGCGGATCACGCCGGAAGATTCGCGCACGCGCCTGCCGGTGACGAAATTGCCGCATGAATTGCGGGTGCTGGCGCTGACGCTCAACCAGGCGTTTGACCGGCTGGATGCGGCTTTGCAGAGCGAGCGCACCTTTACCGCCGCGGCTGCCCATGAGATTCGATCACCGCTGGCGGCGCTGATCGCGCGCGCCCAGCGGATTCGTTGTGACGCGGCCCTGCCGCCGGCCTTGGCCGCGCAGCTCGACGCCGTGCTGGGCGAAGCTGAACGCCTGACGCGGCTGAGCGGCCAGTTGCTGCTGCTGGCGCGGCTGGACCGGGCCGCCGCCGGTGAAGCGTTTCCAACGCAAGCGGTGGATCTGGCCGAGGTCGCCCAGGATGTGCTCGACTCGTTGCACGAGGCCGCCGCGGGGCGCGACGTCCATCTGCACCTGCGCACCCAGGATGCCACCGTGGTGCAGGGCCATGAAGAATGGCTGCTGCGCGCCGTCTACAATCTGGTCAACAACGCCATTGCCTATACCGCGCGCGAAACCAATGTGGTGGTCGCGCTTGAACCCACGGCGGACGGCACGCGCGTGCTGCTCAGTGTCAGCGATGCCGGCCCGGGCATTGCGCCGGGCGAGCGCGCCAAGGTGGTGCAGCGGTTTTACCGCGGCGATCGCACGCGCGCCACCGAAGGCACGGGCCTTGGCTTGGCCATTGTGCTGGACGTGCTGCGCGCGCACCACGGTGAATTGTTCATTGCCGAAGGCACCGGCGGCATCGGCGCAAGAATTACCATGATCGTGCCCGTCACGATGGGATAGTGGTATAATTAAACTGGCATATCGCGTCGCCCATCGCGCCGCCCATCTCTTGACTTTCCCCGGCTTTTATGCTATAAATTTCGCAACCGTTATGCTGGCTTTATGGACAATGTAATTAAAAACAGTATAATAATGCAGTCCGGCAGTCCGACCCTTCTAGTCTCCTAATCCTTCGACAGAGTCTTTTCTAGCCAGAGTAGGGTCATGCATTGACTGTTGACTTTTGCCAAAGTATTTTTTCATATTGTGAACTCGTGAATGCCGCCGGCAACACGACCGAGTATTTCTATTGTCATGAGCAGTTGACCGGCGTGGGCCATTGGGGTCGGACCCGAGCAAGATAGCAAGGAGTTGCATCAGAATTGAGGCGGTTTTTTAGCCTTAGAAGGCCGTTTTGCACAGTGAAATGAGCGGAATGGGGTCAGGCGTGCAATGTACACTAAAAGAGGGGCAGAGCAGGGTCAGGCGTGAACACTTGACATTCAAGGAAGGGATGGATGGAAGGTTGGATGAATGGATGATTGGGGTGGGAGGCGGTGTTCGGCTGCTTGGAGTCCCGCCAGCGGCGGGATAATCGGTGGCAGAGATAGCGCAGCGTGGAGGGGAACGTGGCGCGCCCGTGCCGCCTGCTTTGGCCGGGATCGATGATCCCGGTTCTTTGATGTAACCAGCGCAAAGTGGCCCGTGATCGGCGATTGCGGCTACAACCAGCACGGTCGCCGGGCCGGCGACCCTCCCGCGGAAATTCTTCTTCGTGGCAGAGTAGTGTCAGGCGTTCACCTACAATAATTAGGCTGGAGCGAAGTCATGCATTGCGTATGCTGCCCATCTGCGGCATCTGCGGATAAAATCGCGGTGCGGTAGTGGTGGCAGATGCGCGGTACACGCCGGTGGCGCGATTAGCCGAGGCCAGCCGGTGCAGCATGCCCCGCGCGGAGCGCGTGGCATACAGGGAGAGCGGTATGCGGTATGCGGTATGCGGTGGAAGAGTAAACGTGCAGAGGCAGCCGCGCGGTATGGCTGTTCTGACCGACGACAAGTTGAATTCCATAGCGGCGACGAGTGAGAAAACCCTGTCACGCGGCATAAACGGGGGCGGAATGGGGCGGAATGGGGTCAGGCGTGCAATGTACACTAAAAGCTGACCAACGCAGACTTATATGATAGCGTGCATGCATAGGCGGAATGGCCCGAGCCTGCGCAGATCAGCTTCTGATGAACGATCATGGGCCTGACGCCAAACCAAAAATGGTCAGCGCAGCAGCAGGCAGACAGTCTTAATTCAAAATTCCATGCCAGGCACCGTGTGGTGGGGCGTGCTCCAGCAGAAAGTGCGATCAGGCGATCGCACCTACCCTCAGCCGATCTGGAGATCGGCGTTCCCTTTGCAGCGCGCAGCGATTGACGGCCATCAACGGCAGCGACAACTGGCCAGAGCAGGGTCATGCATTGGCAGTTCATTCCGCTGAAGAACCCCCTTGTTTTGTCGCCAGCCTTTCCCGGCACGCTTGCCCATGCAAGTAGCCGTAACCAACGCTGAATGTTGCCGGTCGCGCCGCGCCGCGCAAGGAATGTGTCACCTAGCCACTACGCCATCTTAGCCAAACAGCAGCGCGGCACCGATACCAAAAACGGCAAGGTCAACGAGGGCATGACTCAGGTAGCCAGGCCAGATCGAGCGATATCTGACATACAAGAGCGACCAGATTGCCCCGCCGAGAAAGACCCCGAGCGAACAGACCGCCAAAGATGGCGGCACCGAGTGTGGTGCCCGGCCACCAGAGCATGGCGGCGGCCGCACCCAGGCTGGGCGCGGGCACCAGCAGCAGCAAGGCCAGCGCGGCTTTTGGTTTGGCATGCATGGGCAGATTATAGCACAGCCGGCGAAAAACGCTGGTCAGCAATCTCCGCGCCAATCCCGCCGGCGGCGGACCCGCGGGAGGTGTCTGCACAGAGCCGCGGAACGGCGTTCCGCGAATGATGCTTCCTCGAATGCGCCGCACGCCGTACGGCGGCTACGGGCAGAAACGCACACCGCGCGGCGCAGAGAACGCGGGGCATCCGACCCGCTGAAGGCAACGCCGCACGCACATGCGGCGTGGCAGGCAGCGCCGGCATGGCGCACTGTGGCCAGCGAAAGCGGCTGGAAGCCGCTTCTACGACAGCGGCAGCGGGTGCCAAAAATGCAGGGGTCTGCCCCGACATTCCGCCGGATTTTCCCAAAAATCCGGGGCGACTTGCTTTTTCAGAACGAATGTGGTATACTGTAGTGCGGTTTGGGAAAGTCGGGTTTAACAATTATCATTTTGCATTGCGACACATGTTTTGTCCGTTGTACCATGTGGTTGCGGGATTCCGTCGTGGGGCGGGGCCGCGCGTGATGCAAGCGATAGTTGCGGAACAACGCTATGAATTCCATGTTTGACCTGCGCAGAGTGCTGTTGATCGCGCTGCTCCTGAGCGTGCCGCTGCTGGCTGAAGATGCGGCCGATGATGACGAGTTGGCGTTGGCCAAGGACGCCGGCCTGCTTGGCCAGGAAGCCAAGTTCAAGGCGGACACCTGGAGCATATTGAAAAACGGCTCCTACGAATTCACCGGCAATGTCGAAGTCACCTGGGGCGGCGCCACCCTGCAAGCGGACGAGGCGACCTACGATCCCAAGCTGGCGATTGTCGAGGCGCCGCAATGGGCGCATCTGAAATACAAGGATGAAGACTATGATGTTAATGTGATCGGCGAAAAGGTGGTGATCAACCTGATCACGCAGGCCGGGCAGTTTGAGAACGCGCATTTGATATACAATGCCGGGTCGTTCAAGCACAGCGACGGGCGCTGGTACGAGCGCAAGTGGTATATCTATGGCAAGAAAGTGATCAAAGATCCGGTGGATCCGCGCGATCTGAAAACCCCGCGCAAGCTGGAAGACTTTTTGGTCAGCGCGTTTCACGTCGAGGACGGGCGCGCGACCACCTGCCCGCCGGAATATCAGCGGCCGTTGTATTATATTCAAGGCAAGCGCATTTCGGTGTTGCCGCGCAACAAGAATGATCCGAACAGCGTGGCGCGGATTGTCGCGAAAAATTGTTTTTTGAAATTTGAGGAAGTGCCGATCATGTGGCTGCCGCAGATCAGCTATGACGTGCGCGACGAGAAAGACGAGTCGCCCATCCAGGTGATTGCGGGCTATACCTCGAAACAAGGCGGTTTTTTTGATGCCTATCTGGATGTCTTCCACAATCAATTCCTGAAGCTCACGCCGCACCTGGGTTATTACTCGAAGCACGGCATTGCCTTTGGCGTGGACGGCACGTACAACTACGCCTTCACCAACGTGACCACCCTTGCGGGCATGTGGAAGACCTTTTTTATTGAGGACAAGAGCCGCCAGTTTGTGCTGGGCGAGCAGAAAACCAATGACAAGGTCAACAAAAAAGGCCAGGCCGGCGTCAGCATGTTCCGCTATCGTTTCCTGTGGGAACATGGCCAAACATTTGGACCGGGTGCCGGCTGGCTGAACGAGGGCACCTTGATGGGTCAAATGGATTTGCTCAGCGACATTGACCTTGTCCAGGATTTCTACTACGACGACTACAAGACGCACGGCCCGCGCGACACCTATCTTGACTTCACCAAGCCGCTCAATGAAGACAACGAAGTGTCGGTCTACCTGGTCAAGCAGATCAATGATTTTTACACGACCTACGAGCGCCTGCCGGAGCTGCGCCACATTTTCCGCAAGCGCCAGATCTTGGACATTCCGGCCTTGGACGTGCCGGTGTTCTATGAGAGCCGCACGCGCGCCGGCTGGTACAAGTATCTTGAGAGCGACAATGTCGAGGGCAACACCAGTTTTTCGGTGTGGAAGGCCTGGACAGACCAGAAGATTTCTGCGCCGAAGCGCTTTTTCGGGTTTTTCAATTTCGAGCCGTTTTTGGGCGTCGCCAGCGAATTCGGCGGGGTCACCTCGTATGAGCGCGGGCGCGTCGACGGCCCGGTCAGCAACGGCCGGATTTTGAGCTACACCCAGCGGCAGCCGGCGATTTTCTCGCTGTTTGACTACAATCGCTTCTCGCGCGTGCCGATCAACATGTTCTCGAAGCAGGACACCGGCGGCATGTTCCACATGGTGCCCTATACCGGCTTTGACACCAGCTTCAAGTTGGTGCGCACGTATGACATGGAGGGCACCTATGCCGGCCAGTTGATGCGCAAGTATCTGAGCTCCGACAACGAGAAGCTGCGGCACATCATCGAGCCCAAGGGCCGGCTGCTGACCGGGGTCGGCTTCGGCACCGACAGCGGCGCGGTGCTGGGCTGGGATGAAGGCCTGCGGACGGCGTTCCAAGTGCAGCGCAACGGCAAGAATGCCGACCTGCTGGATATCACCTTCATGCACAGCATCCGGATGCGCGGCGGCGCCTTGTTTGATGACCAGACCGTCGAGCGGCGCTATCGCTATTATGCCGGCCGCGGCTATATTGAATATGACAAGCTCGACACCTATACGCCGCGCCAAGCCATGGGCTTCAACGCCAACGCGGAACCGCTCGACTGGGTGCGGCTCGAGTCGGATTTTGTCTATGACATGGATGAAATCCGCGGCATTTCCCTGGTGAACTTGACTTCGCACGCCGACTTGAGCTGGGCGGTGCAGCGCGCGTTTGCCAGTCCGCATATGATCCGCTCGCTGCGCGGGCGCAAGGATGAGCTGAACGTGGATTTCGGGTATCGCTATGTGCATGACCAAGCCAGCGAGATCTCGGTCGGCGGCCGGATCTGGTTTGACGACTTCACGCCGCTGCTCTCGCGCGAGTACCAGGACAAGGTCTGGGCGCGCGAATGGACGCGCGGCTGGGGCACGGGCGCCAGCATGCGCTACGACACCAAATTCCGCACGCTCCAGGAAGTCGAGTACACCATCTACAAGAACTGGAAGAAGTGCCTTGACACGGCGATTACGTATCGTTATCGCGATGACAACGATTATGCCTTGATGGCCTCGTTCTGGCTGACGGCCTATCCGCAGATGAAAGTCGGCAACGCACGATAAGCGGCACGATGGGCAAGACCGCGCTGATTACCGGCATTGCCGGGCAGGACGGCTCGTACCTGAGCGAGCTGTTGCTGGAGCAAGGCTACCGGGTGGCCGGGATGGAACGGCTCTCGCCGGAAAGCTATTACGAGAACATCGAGCATCTCAAGCCGCGCGTGACGCTGTACAGCGCCGATTTGACGGATCAACTTTCGCTGCTGAATTTGCTTGAACAGACGCAGCCGGACGAAGTCTACAATTTGGCCTCATATTCCTATATCCCGCTGTCATGGGACGAGCCGGTCATGGTGGGCGACTTGAACGGCCTGGGCGTTGCGCGCCTGCTGCAGGCCATTCGGCGGGTCAAACCGCAGGCGCGCTATTACCAAGCGTCATCCTCGGAGATGTTTGGCAAGCCGGAGGACATGCCGCAGACCGAGCGCACGCCGTTTCGGCCGATGACGCCGTATGGCACGGCGAAATTATACGGCCACGGGATCGTCGGCAATTATCGCGAGCAATTCGGGGTGTATGCCTGCTCGGGCATCTTGTACAACCATGAATCGCCGCGGCGCGGACGCGAATTTGTCACGCGCAAGATTGCGCATGCCGTGGCGCGCATTGCCTTGGGCATGCAGGAAACCTTGACGCTGGGCGACCTGCGCGCACGGCGCGATTGGGGCTATGCCAAGGACTACGTGCGCGCCATGTGGCTGATGCTGCAGCAGGAGCAGGCCGACGATTATGTGATTGCCAGCGGCGTCACGCACAGCGTCGGCGAATGCGTCGAGGTGGCCTTCGCGCACGTGCAGCTGGATTGGCACACCCATGTGGTGAGCGATCCGCAGCTGGCACGGCGCGCCGAGCTGACCCGCCTGGTGGGCGACGCCAGCAAAGCACGCAAACAGCTGGGCTGGACGCCCACCGTCAGCTTTGAGGAACTGATCCGCGTGATGGTGGATGCCGAGCTGGCGGCGTTGCGCAAAGCCGGTTAGGCCGTCAGCGGCGCTTGCTGCGCCGCACCGGCGCGCGGTGCATGCCCCAGCCCTGCGGGCAACCCAGCGCATACCACGCCAGCACGCCGGCGTACACCGCCGTCTTGCGCCGCAGTTTCCCCACCAACCCCAACGTCGCCGCCACCAGCAGGCCATACGCCGCGGTGTTGACGGCCAGGCGCGCCAGCGTCCCGGCGTACAGCAGCGTGCAGGCGCCCTGCCCGTAATGAATCTTAAAATACAGCAAGCGCGAGCGGTGAAACTCGATCCGCGAACGCAACGGCACTTTATTGGCGGCGCGGCCCTGCAAGTGGACGACGCGCACATGCGGGAAGTGCAGCACGCGCAGGCCCGCGGCCCGAATGCGCCGGCACCAGTCGGTTTCCTCCATGAAGAAAAAGTAGCGTTCGTCAAGGCCGCCGGCGCGCTCAATC
>Ga0247841_10006088_pt1 | contig 18980 bp, 17 predicted proteins | sample LaCruzMarch2015__2_FD_192410 | JGI IMG/M metagenome (GOLD analysis project Ga0247841, IMG submission 192410) | Freshwater microbial communities from meromictic Lake La Cruz, Castile-La Mancha, Spain - LaCruzMarch2015_18m | ecosystem: Environmental > Aquatic > Freshwater > Lake | place: Spain... | reverse complement strand
TGCCATATTTTAGAATGGTAGATGCAATCCAATTGAATAAGGTTTTTGAATTTGGATACAGGGCATAGCAAGAGTCAAAAAAATGGAGAAGATCTAAACTACTAACAATAATACGGGAATCTTCAAAGGATAAATCCTGCTTTGTTGTAAGCCTTTTCAAAGCCTCATCCGGTAATTCAGGCATATTATTTTTTATAGAATCGATCGTTTCAGGATCAATTTTTAAACTACCAAGATCAGGATCAGAAAAATACCGATAATCATTAATTCCTGATTTTTTTCTCATAGAAACGGTGCAATCATTTTTTTCATCAAAAGAACGGGTTTCTGTTTCAATTTCTTTTTGAAGAAAGAGTATTTCGGTTTGCCTCTTAATTTCATATTGTATTGATTTTGTAACAGAGCGGAAAGAATTAAGATTTTTTATTTCTACTCTGGTTCCTAGTTTTCCATTTACTTTCGTCATGGAAACATTTACATCACAGCGCAAGGCTCCTTCTTCCATTTTACCAGTCGAAATTGACAAATACTCAATAATGGCAAGTAGTTTATTTAAGAATTCGCCTGCCTCGACTTCATTATCAATGTCTGGTTCCGTTACAACTTCCAATAAAGGTATTCCTGCTCTGTTAAAATCAATACCTGTTTCGGACATACCTTCTCCATGAAACATTTTTGCAGAATCTTCTTCCAGGTGGATTCTTGATATTCGGATTTTCTTTTCATTCGTTTCAATAAAGCCTTTTTCTGCCAGTGGAACATTGTATTGTGTTATTTGGTATCCTTTGGGAAGATCTGGATAAAAATAATTTTTTCGAGAAAAATCAGAAATTGTGTTTATTTTACAATGCAAGGCCAGACCTAGCTTAATCCCCATATCAACAACCGATTGGTTTAAAACTGGTAATGTGCCAGGATATCCCAAACAAATGGGACAAATATTGGTATTGGGAAGATCTCCAAAATTAGAAGAACACGAGCAGAACATTTTTGTTCTTGTTATCAATTGAATATGAATTTCTAATCCGATTACAGGCTTACTCATCTGTAAAGCTTTCAATAATCTTGGCGATTTTGTGTAGATTTTTTTCAGAGAATTTGTCTCCAATGATTTGCATGCCTATCGGTAAACCATGGTTTGAAAAACCACAAGGGACGCTCACAGAGGGTAGTCCTGCCAAAGAAGAAGGGATCGTACAGATATCGGAATAGTACATCTTTAAGGGATCTTTTTTTTCTCCAAAACGAAAGGGCAGTGTCGTAGTTGTAGGTGTCAAAATAAAATCATTCTGTTTAAAAATGTCCTGAAATTCTTTTGCTATGCTTTCTCTGGCTAAAAAGGCTTTAGAATAATAGGATTCTTTGTATCCTGCAGAAAGAGTAAATGTTCCCAGCAATATTCTTCGTTTCACTTCTCTTCCAAATCCGATTGTCCTTGTTTCGGCGTACGTTTCTTTCCAGTTCTCTTTTTCAATCCGTAGTCCATAGCGAAGACTATCAAATCGGGAAAGGTTGGAAGAGGCTTCAGCATCACCAATCACATGATAAGCTGGTAAAGCGTATTTAAAATTTTTCATATTGTTTTCGTGACAAGAAAAAATTTTTGAAAGTTTTTTCTTTACTTGATTATACTTTTCTTTTATCTCTTTATCCATCTCTAAAGTTTCAATTTCTCGTATAACTGAAAAAGACCGAATGTGTGTATTCAGGGGCAAGTCCTCGTATTCCATTTCCAGAGACGTACTATCCAAAGGATCATGACCAGCAATAATAGATAAAAGAAGAAAGGCATCATCAACTGTTTGGCTGATAGGACCGATTTGATCCAGGGAGGAAGCAAAGGCAATCAATCCATATCTGGATACGAGTCCATATGTAGGTCGTATTCCTACTACACCACAAAAAGCGGAAGGCTGACGGATCGATCCTCCCGTGTCAGAACCAAGAGCTGACAAAGCCATATCTCCACCCACGGCTGCAGTAGAACCCCCAGAAGAACCTCCTGGTACATAGTTTTGATCAATAGGATTTTTTGTTGGAAAAAAGTATGAATTCTCGGTAGAAGAACCCATGGCAAATTCATCCATATTCGTTTTACCCAGGATGATTCCGCCGGCAGAAACTATTTTTTCAATAACAGTTGCATTATAAGGAGCTATAAATCCGTCCAGAATTTTTGAAGCGGCTGTACAAGGCAAATCTTTTACAAAAATATTATCCTTTATTGCAAGAGGAACACCATACAAGGGTTTTTGAGATACTTCCGAAAGTTTTAACAATCTGCTTGATTCATTCGCTTCAAATTCATGAGTACTTATGAAAGATTTTATTTGAGGATCTTTCCGTTGAATCTGCAAAAAAAAATGCTTGAGAATTTCATCCGGATCCGTTACATGATCTGTATACATTTGTATAAGATTTGGAATTGAAACAGGATGTTTGATCATTGGGTTATTCCTGGGAATTCAATTTTGGCGCTATCAGTAATCTGTCCTTAAAATGTGGAAAATTATTGTAAAGAGATTCTAAGGTGGGATATTGATTGGGTATATCTTCCCGAAGTGAGATATTGGAGCTAATATCGATTTCTTCTTCTAGCTGAAAATCATTTAAAATGGAAAAATCTTCAACTACGGAATTTAAACTCTCTAACAAATCATATTCTTCATGCTTTTTTATCTGAAGCATAGCCAATTCGGATATTAGGCTCAAGACAGATGGATCAATTCTCATTTTAAAGCTTGAAGAATAACCAAAGTATCCCTGGCAATCATTATTTCTTCATTCGTGAAAATAACAAATACTTTAACTTTTGATTGATCGGTAGAAATTAATCTTGTTGTTTTCATGTTTGTAATATTCCTGTCCATATCAAGATCAATTCCAAAGCATCCCATGTCTTTCATGGAAAGTTCTCGAATCTCTTCTGTGTTTTCTCCTACTCCGCCTGTAAAAACAATGGCATCAGCTCCGTTCATGGCTGCCATATACGAACCAACATATTTTTTTACTTCATAGGAGCAAATATTCAAAGCCAATTGTGCTTGATAACTATTATCTTTTGCTGCTTTTGTAACATCCCGTAAATCATTGGATATACCAGATACACCCAAAAAGCCTGATTTTTTGTTTAGTAGATTATCGATTTCATCAATCGACATTTTCTTTTCCCGGTAAAGATGAAAGATGATTGATGGATCTATTGTGCCGGACCTGGTACCCATCATTACGCCTTCCAGAGGGGTAAATCCCATAGTTGTATCGATCGATTTACCATTCTGGATCGCAGAAATGGAGCTGCCATTTCCAAGATGACAGGTTATGATTCGAAGTGTTTCAATGGGTTGATTCATTAAATGAGCGCATTCCTGAGCAACAAAACGATGGGAAGTGCCATGAAATCCGTATCGGCGGATGCGGTCTTCTTCGAAATAACGAAACGGAATCGGATAGAAATAAGCATAATCGGGAAGGGTGTGATGAAAGGCTGTATCAAAAACAGCAACCTGAGGAGTTCCTGGTAGGATTTTTATACATTCCTTAATACCGGTTAAGTTCGGTGGGTTGTGCAGAGGGGCTATCGGAAAGCATTTTATGATCTCTTGAATCACAGAATCGTTGATTAAAACAGAAGTGGAGAATTTATCACCACCATGGACTACACGATGACCTACGGCTTTAATTTCATTTATATCCGTAATGATTCCAAGGGTTGGATGTGTTAAGTATTGGATGATTTGCAAGATACCTTCTGCATGATCTAATATCGATTTTGTTTCTTTCAGGTCAATCCCGTTTTTATTTTTATAACGAAAACCAGCTTCACTAGAGCCAATTTTTTCAATGAGTCCTGTAGAGAGTTCTTCTTCAGCATCCATGTTGTATAGCTTGTATTTTATCGAGGAACTGCCACAATTTAAAACCAATATAACCATTTTCATCTCCTTGCCCTGTCACCAATAAAAATCCAACGCAACCATTTTAGTGAAAATGGTTCCTCTTACAAATTCAAAACGTAGTTTGATCGGAGTGAATAAAATTCTTATTTTTGGGAAATATTGGTAAAGGAGCAAACAAAATTATCTGGAACAGGAAAAATAAATTGATTAAAAAAAATGAAAATGAGTTTAGGGACTCGGTCTATGTTGAGAACCTGACGAACCTTTATATGGAAATCATGCGCGAAAATACAGATATACGGGACAGCAACGCGTATCTGTCAAGGGAAATGACCAATATGCAAGGCATTTATGAACGGGACAAAGTGAATCAAAAAGCCTGTCTAACCGCAGAAGTTGCAAAACACTTACTGGATTTATCGGATCATATGGGTCGAATTCGGGACGCAGCAGAAAAATCAAGCAGTGTGGAAGCGATTCTGGATGGTATGCAGATGATTAACAAGGAAATGGAAAAAGTTCTGGTGTCACTGCAAATCCAAAAACAAAACCCGATCGGGCAAATCTATGATCCCAATTTGTACGAATTAGGTGGCATGAAAACCTTAGACGGATTTGAGTCAAATATAATCGTGGAAGTTTTGCGTGATGGTTTTGTTTGCAATAAACGGGTCATCCGACCTGCTTTAGTGTTAGTGAATGTTAAAAAAGATTCGACGAATAATTAATGTAAGGAGGAAAAAATGTCGAAAATTATAGGAATTGATTTAGGAACTTCAAATTCAGCTGCATCTGTTATGGTGGGTGGAAAGCCAATCATCATTCCTGCTGCTGAGGGAACGAGTGTTGGTGGTAAAACAACACCGTCCTATGTTGCTTTTACAAAAGATGGCCAGATGCTAGTTGGAGAACCAGCCAGAAGGCAGGCTGCCCTGAATCCGGAAGGAACGATCACGGCCATAAAACGTAAAATGGGAACACGTGAAACAGTTACCGTTCACGGTAAGGACTACACTGCCCAGCAAATTTCTGCTTTTATTTTGCAAAAAATGAAGAAAGATGCAGAGTCTTACCTAGGGGAAGCTGTTGATAAAGTTGTGATTACGGTACCTGCTTATTTCAACGATGATCAAAGACAAGCTACGAAAGATGCTGGAGCCATTGCTGGACTCGAAGTAGTTCGATTGGTAAATGAGCCAACTGCGGCCGCTTTTGCCTATGGATTAGATAAAGTGGAGAACAACTTGAAGATCATGGTGGTTGATTTTGGCGGTGGAACGCTGGATGTAACTATCATGAGTTTTGGTGGAGGCGTGTTTGAAGTAACCTCTACCTCAGGAGATACACACCTCGGTGGAACTGATATGGACAGAATTATTGTGGATCATGTATGTTCTGAATTCCAAAGAGATACTGGGATTGACTTAAAGAAAGATAGTGCCGTAGAATACCGGCTTAAAGAAGCAGTAGAAAAAGCAAAAATTGAGCTTTCTACCGTTTTAGAAACAGAAATCAATCTTCCCTTCATTACAGTAGATGCCTCCAATACACCCCGACATTTAAACATGAAGATCACAAGAGCGAAACTCGAAATGTTGGTTAAACCAATTATCGACAGGATAAAAGGACCAATGCAGCAAGCATTGAGTGATGGCAAACTTACTCCAATGCAGATCAACAAGGTAATCCTGGTTGGTGGACCAACTCGTATGCCAAGTGTGCAAAAGACGATTGAAGAATACATGGGAAGCAATAACATTGAAAGAGGTATCGATCCAATGGAGTGCGTAGCTATGGGTGCTGCGATCCAGGGAGCTATCATTTCCGGTGACGTGAAAAACGTAGTTCTTGTCGATGTTACTCCATTGAGCTTAGGGATTGAAACCTTAGGCGGAGTCTTAACGAAGATGATTGATCGCAATACAGCTGTTCCTACCTCTAAAACACAAGTTTTTTCAACGGCTGCCGACAATCAAACCTCCGTTGAAATTCATGTCCTTCAGGGTGAGAGAGCCATGGCAAATGACAACATATCCCTTGGTAAATTCATGTTAGATGGTATTCCTCCGGCTCACAGAGGTATCCCTCAAATTGAAGTAACGTATGCGATTGATGCGAATGGAATTGTTACCGTTTCCGCAAAAGACAAAGCAACCAGCAAAGAACAGCACATTACCATCACCAATGCTAATAAATTGGATAAAGATGATATCGAAAAAATGAAGAAACAGGCAGAAGAATTTGACGAACAGGATAAGAAGAGAATGGAAGAAGTAGAAACAAAAAATAGGGCAGATACCCTCATCTACACAGCCAGAAAAACATTTGTAGACTTTAAAGGAAAAGTAAGCCAGGATCTTGTCGATGATGCTGAAAAAAGTGTCAATGAACTGGAACAGCTTTTAAAAGATAACAAAGTTGATGAGTTGAAAGCAAAAATGGATGAAGTATCCAATAAGATTTCCAAGATTGGGGAAGAAGCTTATAAATCTCAACCAGAACAGGAAATGCCAGGGCAGGAAGGAACTCAGCAAAATACTGAAAATCCTCCTACAGACGAACAGGGACCAACAGTAGAAGGACAAGCGACAGAAGTGTAGTATACTCTTTAAAGTTTAAATTTACATTTATAGGAGCTGAAAACTGGCTGGCAAAGATTATTACGAAATTTTAGGCGTGAAAAAGGAAGTTTCTCAGGACGAGGTTCAGAGTGCGTATCGGAAACTGGTTATGCAGTATCATCCCGATATTAATAAAGAACCAGATGCTACAAAAAAAATGGCAGAGATTAATGATGCCTACAATACGCTCTCTGATCCTGAGAAGCGAAAAAAATATGATATGTACGGAGAAGCTGGCTTTAATCAACAGGATGGTTTCCCTGGCGGAGGCTATACAACGGATGCGGGGGATTTCTTCCGTGGTGGAGGCTCTGGTAGTATTTTTGACGATTTATTCTCAAATTTTTTCTCTGGGGGTCAAAGTCCAAATTCCGATTCCTACGTCAGAAATGCGAATGGCCAGAGAGTGTCCCGTGGCAGTGATATATCATTCGAAACCCATCTAACGCTGGAAGAAGCGATTGCCGGGAAAAAAATAAAGATAGAATTGGACCGGTTTGAGTCCTGTGTAGAATGCTCTGGAACTGGTGCCAAAAAAGGTTCTGTGCAAGCAACCTGTCCAAAATGCAACGGTTCAGGAAAAGCACAGGCAGTCCAAAACACGATGTTCGGCTCGTTCCGAACCGTAGTTGAATGTCCTCAATGTCAGGGAAAAGGCAAAACAATTTCTGATTACTGCCCAAAGTGCAAAGGGGCGGGACGAATACGTGTCAAGAAAATCATAGATTTGGATATACCTGGTTCAGTCGTGGATGGCACAAAAATTCGTTACCGGGGATTTGGGAATGCTGGAGAGAACGGTGGAGTCGCGGGAGATTTATATCTGTATGTTCGACTAAAAAAACATCCCCTGTTTGAACAACAAGACAATGATCTCTACTACAAAACACAAATCACGTTTCCCCAAGCTGTATTGGGAACCACAATATCGATACCTACACTATATGGTGAAGAAAAACTAAAAATCCCACCCGGAACAGAATCCGGTAAACAATTTGTGATTCGAGGCAAGGGGATGCCTTATCCGGGTAACGCTTCCCGCAAAGGGAACCTGACTGTATTTGTGATTACCAAGATACCCAGTGCAACACAACTTGACAAAGACACGAAGAAACTAATTGAGGATCTGAACGTAAAACTAAAGTAAATAATCAATCGTGATTTAATGGTAGGGGAGAGGTAACTTTCCCCTATTTTTTTTATTCCAAACTATATATCCATAATGGGATCGCAAATAAATCTGTTATTTGTTCTTTTCTCTCCAACAGAAAATGTAGAGACATTGTACATCCAAAAAAAACGACAAGGTTTTTAGCTAACTAAAATACAAAATTTTGGAGGAAAGGTTCAAAGCTATATTCTAAACATCATATCTTTTCTCTAAACCTTTCTCTTTACTGTTTTGCCCCTATAATGAATAACATGGATGAAAAGTATTTAGAATGGTTTACTCAGTCGTATTATGATTTTGATACGGCAAAATATATGCACAAAGGCGGAAGGTATATCTATACTATTTTTATGTGCCATTTATCCATTGAAAAAGCCCTCAAGGGATTGTTTCAATATAAATCAGAAACAGTTCCACCAAAAACACATAATTTAATTTTTTTTATTGAAGAACTAAAGCTTGAACCCGATGAGACAATTTTAAAATTTATTATTCGGCTCAATCAACTGAATATTTTTAGCAGATATCCAGAAGATCTACAAAAAGTTAAAGATTTTTACAATAAAAACTATTCAAAGGCTTTACTAGAAAACACAGAAAAGGTACTTCAGTGGATAAAAAAGCTGTTATAAAAATTATTAGACGGTTTCGAGATTCCCTTGAGAAGCAAGGGATTCTGATTGATAAGATAATTCTTTACGGATCCTATCTAGCAGGCAATTATCACTATGGAAGTGATATTGATTTAGTGATTGTTTCCCCCAGTTTCGAAGGAAAAGCAATGTTGGAAAGGGTTGATATTCTGACAGACTCGATTTTTGAGGTGTTAGCACCAATTGAAGCTGTAGCTTTGACACCTATCGAATGGGATTGTAAAAAATTTATGGTAGCAGAATTTGCACAAAATGGAGAAGTAGTTACCAATTCCTAGATTTCTTGGGAATCACTCTATCTTCCCTAGGTCAAAAGCAAGAAAAACATTGATTTCATCAGGAGGATCTCCATGTTCAGTATCTACCGGATAAAATCCTAAAATTAGTTTTTTGTTTCTTAAGGTTTCATCAAGTTTAATAAACAGATAACCTGTTGATAAATGATTAGGGTAAAAACATAGGGAAGTTAACCCTTGAGAATTCAATTTTGCGATTTTATTACCGTTTTCATCCCATAAAACAAAAGGTCTTGAAGCTTGTAAGAGTTTTTCGCCTTTAGCAAAACATTCTACTTCAACATCAATCATTAGAGTATCTTGTTCAAATTTTCTACCAACATTATCTACCATTCCTTGATAAACCTTTTTTACTGTTACTGCATAAGGATGTGCCAATACCCGTTCCCCAACCTTATGGACCGGAAAGCAAAGAAAATTTTGTGCTAGATCTTTTGTTTCCTTGGTTTCATTCGTTAAAACAATAGATGAGTCTTTTGAATTCCATGAAACGGCAAAACCAAATTGTTCCGAAATAAATCGTATCGGCACAAATGTACGCTTATTCTTAATTTCTGGAACAGAATCCAGATGGATTAGAATATCACCAACCTGACCGATTTCTTGGATATAAGTAGTTATCCAAACATCAAGAGAACCAATTTTGAGTTTGAGAGTTTTGGAAGGATTGGAAATAACGATCTCTTGAGAAGCAGAGATGAATTTATTTGATAACTCTAACGCTTCGGAAAAGATATAAAGAGGAACCATCGTCCTGCCTTGTTTAATATATGGAGATGCGTCCATTTTTTTTGATTGACTATTGATGATTGTAGTTTGATTCCCAATTTTTAGTTCAATTTTCGTTGCATAAAAGATTGTTTTTTCGATTTGAGTGTGGTTGCCAGCTTTATCTTGGGCTATCAGCACGATAGAATTCAAGCCTTTTTTTAGAAGTGCAGGATAGGAAAAATTACCATTTTGATCTACTACTGCTTTGATAAACTTCTTATGATCATTATTTGCATTGATGCCTATGAGCAGTTCTGTTTCAGGTTCTGTTTTGCCAATCAGTAAGTATGAAGAAGAAAAAATGTTACTAGGATAAGGATTTAAATTTACGGATGGTGAGATAGTGTCTAAAAATATCTCAATTGTTTCATCGATCCTCATGGTATCATTGATTAAATTAAAAGTTAATACATTGCGTCCTTCTATCAAATTTTTGGAGCAGGTGAACTTCCCGTGAGAATCCAATGCTACGTATATAAGACTGTTGATGTATAGTTCATTTGCATTAGTTTCCCCAATTAATAAGAAAGGAGTTTGATTGGTTATTGATGGAATAGTACTTGGGGAAGTCAAGGTTAATGTTGGAACATTTGGATTTTTAAGGATTTGGACCAAGATTACGTAGAAATGTTCGACAATCGGTTTTCCATTACTTTGTATACCCTCCGCTTTAAATGTCAATTTTGCACTAGTTGGAGGAGTTTTTGGAGCGAAACTAAATCCAACACTTGTCTTTACTGGTTGGTTATACATTTGGAAACCATTATTTGAAAAGTTAAAACCTATTAAGTATTTCTTCATCTCTGCTGGTTCAATGCCTGTGTATTTTAACTGAATTATATTAGTGAAGGTTGGTTTAGGCATAATTGTTAAATTGATTTCTTTACCATTACCAGCTAAAACAACTACTTCTCCTTCCTCAATTTGTATCTCAAAATCTTCTGTTTCTGTTTGTGGAATTGGGTGGTTATTTTGAATTCCAAATGAGTTAATTTGTAATGAACAGATGAAGAAGATGATTAAAAGTAAAACAGCAGAAGCAATTTTGATTCTTTTCATTTTCTTCGCTCCTAATCAGTAGATTCCAAAAATTGAACATCTAAGGTAAATATACTCCTGATTCGTTTTGGTTCATCTGTCCACTTTGACAGAAAACCGATACAAGTTAAAAAACTTTTTAAGTAAAAATGTAACCATCCAAACAGAACATAGAATTGCCATCACTCCTCTTTCAATAAAATAAGGGGGGTATGGCCACGTCAGTTTCTGTAAATAATCAGGGACAAAATAAGAAAATCGATGAATAAAAAATGCAACAAACGAAAATACTGTCAGCAAGCCAAAGAAACAATCGACCAAACCAATCTTTGGTAAATATAATAGGTTAGGGGAACCAAAAAGAGATTTTGTCTGATACTTCTTGATAAAATCAGGAAGCTCTTCTTTCGAAATATTCTTTGATGCATAATCGATATCAGGTTGAAAAAGAAAAAGATTTAATGATCGTTTTAACTTAAAATATTCATCAAATGGTAGCACTTTCCTTGCTGCAGTGGATATCTGATTTAATTGATCATCGATCAATGTCTTGAGCAATGAGCAAAACACCATACAGAAAAACAAGAAAGCAATAGAATAATGGTAGAACATACCCTTAAGACCGATCGCTATCTTTCCCGCAACGCTAATTTTACTCAGAGGAACTAAGCTTAGATAATTGTTTGGTATGAATAGAAAGGCAATGAAAAGACTAACAGCGATAAAGACAGGAAAAAACAACCAGAACTTTTTAAGTAATTTATCTTTCACGTTCAACCCTCCAACTAAACTATAACTAAGTTTTTGCAATAAATTTAAATTTGGATTTACTATTTTGCCTTCAGTTTTTCCTTGGTTAGATGAACAAAAAAATCTGCCGACCAAAGAGAAATATCGTATGTATCAGCAATAAACGGTCGTATATCCTTTTTAGCCTGTTCAAAATCTACTTCTTTAAATTTTTCTATTAGTAAATGGATTAATTGTTCCTCAGTAAGGGATTGATCCTGGATCCAAAATTTATTTTGTCGGAGTCTAAGTTCTGTGTAATACAAATTGACAGGAACATGACGACTGAGAAACCATAAGTAATCATAAAAATCTCTTCCTTTTACGCGTATTTTCCAAGATCTACATAGAATCGCATGAATCTTCCCAGCAAAGAGGGACGGTAGGGTATACGAACTTACGGAAAAGGGCATAGGGTTTAATAAATATCGAATTTCGGTTAAAGCTCCTTCCGGTGGATCAGTATCGATTTCAATTTTGATGGTCAGATGATCATTATGGGAAAATCCTGCTACTTTATCATTACCAGGATAAATATTCATAAGGTGCTGAAGTGTATTACCTTTTAAAAAAGCAGATTGGATTGGGGTTTCTATTGGTTTCTCTTTTCTTTGGAGCTCCATGTTAAATCCGAAAGCTTCCAAACTTTGCTGGATGAAATAGAAATATTGTGAAAAGTCAAAATTTGAATTCTGCGTCAGTAACGTGAAATCCAGATCTTCAGAAAAACGATCCAAATCATACAGAATTCGTAGTGCAGATCCGCCATAAAAAGAGGCAACTGCAAAAAAACCTCCTTGATACAGACCCAACAAAACAATTTCTTGAATTACTTCCAATAAAGCTCTTTTTTGATCGTCGGCTGTCTTCAAAGGATATCTTCCCAGCATCGCTTGTACTGCTTTATTCATTCTTTCTTTCTTCTTTTCCACCATTCCACTAGCATTCGACCATTTCGCTGATGATACTTCGTGCTTAATAGGGATATTTTTTTCCAGTCCAGCTCAGGGAAAATCGATTCATTGATCCGTAAATCGTCTATCAATAAGGATTGCATTGCTTTGACAGACCTAACACCTTTAATCTTCGAAAGCGTATCCAATAAAGCCTTTTCTTTAGTAGCAATAATAAACGAGTGACCATTTTCTTCTAACCGGTCAATCCCATAGCTGTATATAGAGGGATCAAGGTAGAAATAATGAAAAGTTCCTACGGGAGTGCGAAAAAACTTATTTTTATTCTTTTGGAAAGATGCCGAAGTAACTATCTCAACTCTTTCGGGGATCATCTGGTAGAAACTTAGAGCATATTCAAATGAGATATAGGATGGATAGCAAATCAGGTTGGCTAATGTTTTGATGGAATAGTTGGATTCCTCGGAGTCCAGGTAAAGCCCTCTACGAACCTTGATCAAAGCTCCCGTCTTAACCATTTGTGTAATCTTTGATTTTGGTGAAGCATACCCTTTATATCGATCCACCAACATCAAATGATCCAAATAGATTGGTTTTTGCTTTTGCATATTATTCTCCACTAAGTATAAATATTACTAACTTACTGGTGAAAAGCAAACAATAAACCTACTTCTTTGGGACCAGCTTACCGATGGGGATTTTATATTCTCGAGTAAGGACGTAATGAAATAGCTGATTCCATGTTATTGTATTTTCTTTTACAGAGAAAATACCCTCTGTGATGTTTGGTTGTAATTGATTGATTCCACCAGAAATAATATTATCAAGTAACACGATTCCTCCTTTGGCGGTATAAAAAACAGTATAAGGTTGCTTCTCATCATCTAGCTTGATTTCATTGAGTGGAGAGATTTTGTTGGTTACAGGTTGTTTGCTTTCCTCTATGATTTCTGTGTTAAAGCTAATTTCCTCGGTCGTTAGATCAAATTTGGCTACGTCATAATAGATCCTCTGACTCTCTGTAGTTGTTTTCCAACGAATCGGCAAGGCAAAACTCTTAGTTCTTTTTGCGGAAAATATAAATATTGAGTTTAAATCTCCAACAGTTGAGTCTTCCGTTGGATTATCGTGAGTAAACAAAAGAAGACGACCGGATGAATCTACCGGTGTTTGACTCACATATAGCAACTTATGAAAATCCATATTGGTGACCGCTGGTCTTGAAACCATCAGTGGCATCCAAAAAACGTTACTTGTGAATTTGGCATAAGTGAGGGTGGGGATCATCCATAAATTCCACTTTTTATCCTTTCCCTGGTAGGGAATGATATTTTTGACCTGATATCTCCCAAAGTCGATCCTGCTAACTTCTCTCCATTGATCGTAACGAAAAATCTTGGCAATATTTTCGTACCAATCCCAAAAGACAATGTAGGATGTATCACCTACCGAAACAGCTTCCATATGAGGACCGCCTATTTGTATTAGGTTTTTTTTACCCGGATTGTATATCCATTTAGTTCCATTAAAAAAAGTCTGCTCTGTTACTTGTAATATAAATCCTTGGTTTAGCGGACTAACACCATCGACCTTTCCTGGAAGTTGAAGCAAGTGTGGCTCTTTAGTTACTGTGTTGATAGCTCTATATTCCCACGGTTTATCTTTATCCTCTCTACTAGCATTTGTACCTAAAACCCAGGGACTCAGATATGCCAGGAATTTGCATGTTAGTATTGCTTTGCCATTTTGGGATACCGTGTAGATATCCTTGGTTTTGGTCACGGTTATCTTCTCTTTATTTTGGTTTACAAACAACTCCATGGGAAATTTATCTTCCTGAGTCATCGGGTTGGGATGCAGCAAAGTTTTTGGATTTAATAACTGATTAGTATCGTAGAATGAATCGATATTGTATGTTTTATTTTTGCTTGGATAAATAGTGTGATATGGATAGGTGCCATATTCAGGGTCAAGCATTCTTACTACATCTCTGTTTGCGATCTGGTAGTAATATCCTTTGTCAGGTAATTGAAAAACTTCAAATTGCTCAATCTTCAATTTTTTAATATCTTCAGTAGTGGTGGGAGATGTTTTGACCATTTCAGGGGTGAACGGTTCTAAAAACTCAATGGATACATCCGCATTCTTCCAGCTTAAAATTCTTGGTTTGCCGCATCTACAAGATACAAGCAGACAAGAAAGCAGCAGGCTGGCTGTTAAAAATATACCCTCAATTTTAATGATATTTCTTTTCATTTTATCACCTCACCAATGTGCGCAGTCATAAGACCTTTTATATATCCTAACGCTATGCATCCCAAAGTCAAAGAATCATTTGACAAGTATTTGATTAAAAAAAGTTCCCCACAGAAGGAACAAAAGTTCCCTCTACAGGGAACAACTGTTCCCCCCAGAGGGAACAATGACATGCTTCTAAGTCTCATGATGACAGGTAGATCGGGATGCCTAAATACAACTATAAAGACAACATTAAATACAACTTTTTAAATACAAACAAAAAATGTGGATAAAATTTTTGCTTTAGGCTTTCAAGAGGATTTGGTATACTTAAGCCATGAATACTACTTTAAAGAAAATAACGGGATCGTTTCGAGCGCTTAATCACCGAAATTTTAACCTATTCATTTCTGGTCAGGCTGTCTCAACCATTGGTACCTGGATGCAAAATATTGCTCAACCATGGTTAGTGCTAGAACTGACCAACAATCCTTTGCTCTTAGGTATTGTGGTTTCTGCTCAAACCATGCCCCAAATGATACTTTCCTTCTATGCAGGGGTAATTATCGATCGAATCCCCAAACGTAAAATACTTATCATTACCCAGAGTTGTTATGCTCTGTTGGCTTTTACCCTGGGTTTTTTAACATCGATGCATTTGGTAAGGTATGAACATGTATTGATAGTAGCTCTGGCATTTGGGTTCCTAAACACGATCGACATGCCCACTCGTCAAGCTTTTATGATTGATTTGGTTGGCAAAGAAGATTTGATGAATGCTATAGCCTTTAACTCCACGATTTTTAATGTTTCCCGTATCATCGGTCCCACAATCGCTGGAATTCTGATCAAAACCACTGGCATTGCCACCTGCTTCTATATTAATGCTTTTTCCTATGTTCCGGTAGTAATCCAACTGTTAAGAATTGATACTCCCATACATAAGGTTAAAAGCACAACAAAACCAGAAAAAATTTGGAAAGAGATGGTTGAAGGAATCCGATTTGTTTTATCCAATTCCAAGATGCGGATCATTTTCTTTTTGTTTTTGATTATTAGTATTTTCACCATTAATTTTAGCGTACTGAATCCCGTTCTGGCTAAGAAAGATTTTTTGTCCGATGCAGGAGGCTTAAGCTTCCTGATGACATCTATGGGGATTGGCGCCTTGGTTGCAGCTTTGTCAATCATATTTCTCAACCTAAATAAATCTACCATGAAGCTTATCCTTAGCTCATCCTTCATGCTTGCTTTTTTTATTACTGCGATTGGTTTCACGAAAAATATTACAATGGCTGGGATTAGTCTTGCCTTTGTTGGATATTCGATGATTTTGTTTTCTACCTCTGTCAATACAATGCTTCAGCTGGAGTCAGATGATATTCACCGGGGCAGGGTAATGGCAATCTATTTCTTTGTTTTTGTTGGGATTACTCCTATTGGAGCTATGTTTGCTGGTGCATTATCTAAAATATATGGCGCCAGATTTACCTATCTTCTGAGTGGTCTTATTGGACTTTTGGGCTGTTTGATTACTTTCGCATGGATACGATTTCAAAACAGGAGGATACATGTCTAAAAAAATAATCTTAACCGGTGGCGGAACGGCTGGACATGTAACTCCTAACATAGCTTTGATCCTGCCCTTGCTGGCTAACAACTGGGAAGTTCACTACCTGGGTATGAAATCAGGATTTGAAAGAGAACTTCTCGAAAATATTGCCGAGATCCAGTTTCATCCTATTGATTCAGGCAAACTTCGTCGGTATGTTGACTGGAAAAATCTTTCTGATATATACCATATTCTTAATGGATATTTTGAGTCTAAAAAGTTGATACAGGCAATCAAACCAGACATTGTGTTCTCAAAGGGTGGATATGTCTCAGTACCGGTAGTTATAGCTGCCAGCAAACAAAAGGTCCCAGTCATTATCCACGAATCAGACATGACGCCAGGATTAGCCAATCGTATCTGTGCAAAATATGCTACTAAGATATGCACATCCTTCCCAGAAACTCTTTCTGCTTTTCCAAAAGACAAAACAATCTATACTGGCTCTCCTGTTCGGTCCTTTTTGAAGAATGGAAATCCGGCAAATGGAAGAACAATGGCAGGTTTTACCGACGATAAACCGATTTTATTGGTTTTGGGGGGGAGTCAGGGCTCTGTATTTATTAACCATTTGATTTTGGAAGCACTCCCCGCTATGACAAAAAACTATCAAGTCCTTCTTGTTTCCGGTCATGGGAATGAAATCGATATTCCAAAGAACGGAGAGAACTATTTTATATGTGACTATCTAAAAAACGAGATGGCAGACTGTCTGGCTATGGCTGATATTGTGATTTCTCGTGCTGGGGCGAACATACTCTTTGAGCTATTGGCAATCAATAAACCAAGCCTATTAATCCCATTGACTCTAAAATCCAGCAGAGGCGATCAACTGGAAAATGCGAAAAATTTTGAAAGACATGGCTTTAGTATCGTTTTAACCCAAGAAAATATTACAACCGAGAAGCTAGTCGAAACCCTTCATACTTTAATATGCAATGCAGATTTAATGATTAAAGAAATGAAGAGTTATCCTACACCTGACACCATCAATCTTCTGCTAGACTTATTTCAGGAACTTAGCGGTTCCTCTCCATTGCCCTTGTAGTGGAAGGAAAGAAGAAAGAGGGTTAAAAAAGTTATCAACAGGGAAAAGAGCCAGATGGAAAGGAGCAACCGACCTATTTTATTGATCCGGTTTTCAACTTCAAATAAAGATCTCCCAACCAAAACAAATCCTGTTTTGATATTATTAAAGTAAACCGTAACAGTGGCAAACCGCAACCCTTTGATTGGCTGCCATGTAACCCGGCTTTCCCCAAACTTTTTAGCAAAATCCAAAATTTCAACGGGGGGAAGAGGTTTTGATTCTCCTAATTTTGCATTGGTTTGTAAAGGTTGGTTATTAGAATCAAACAGAATCACAAAAGGAGAAAGACTTTTTTGTATTTCAATGACTGGCAAAGACAAATTGCTTTCCTGATTGTTTTGAAGAGAATTCGCCACATCATAGGCAATTTGAGATAAAGTCTCGTTAATGCTTAACCGATTTAATTGTTGGATGCTGACATAGACCATACCACATACAATCGTCAGGCTGATGGCTATTAAAATCCAGACTCGAAAGAGAAGACCCATCGTTTGTTTTGAAAATCGTATCATTGTTTTACCTTCTATTTTATTTATTACTTATTGAACTACTGCTTCTTTTTCAGAAAGGTTACCGTCAAAATATAGCTTGCCATCTTTAAAATAAGCTTTCTTAGCATTAAAACCATTAATTCGCGCCAGTCTCTCGTTAATGAAATCAATAACTGCTTGCTTTTTACCACTGTATTTCGAGAGAATAGAGGTCACATCTTCTGCATAAACAGATGGAATAAAATTTGGTTTTACCAATGAAAGCAACGTACTGACTGGGATAGAGATTTTATTCATATAGGCGGACTGAATTTCAAACTCAGAAACTTTGTTTTCACTAAGAGCAGTTTTTGCTTTAATATAGAATGCAGGATCCGGAGGCAGATATTTTTCCATCATTTCCGCTACAATGGGTGGAGCGCCAATGCCAGCTGCAAATCCTTTTATTTTGCTAATAACAAGGATTCCTGATAACTCAGCAGATCCGTCGTTGTTAATTTTCAACTGAACATTTTTTACAGGCCAATATCGGTAGGGGCGATTATTTAACAAAGCGGTAACTTCCGAAGAACTCCATGAATTGTTTACTGGTCTTGAACCAGATCGTTGGATGCTTTGTGTTATAGGAGTTGTTTCTGGAAGGGCTTCATAAACCAGTTTACTTTTTTCACGAGCAGATATTCGATCTGTATCTGAGAATACGATTCCTAAATTTCGTGGTTTATTAGCACCAAGAATGTTTGATAATCCTGGCACATAACCAGATAATCCTAGAAATACGACAACGATTAAAACCAATAATAAAAGAACACTCAAAAAAACTTTTCCAGATTTTTTCATCGCTTCTTCCTTTTTTATCAGAATTAATAAAAACAGTCCCGAGGAGAATCGAACTCCTATTATCGCCGTGAAAGGGCGGTGTCCTGACCGTTAGACGACGGGACCAGAGAACGAAATTAGTATAAAATTTCAAGCGAAAGAGTCAAGGCAAAACCTCAAATCTTATTGTTCTACTAAATTATAAAATCAGGTTGAGTGTTTCGAAAACCAAATGCAAAATAATCAATAGGTGATAAAATAAAATTAAGTTGAGTGGTAAACAATTATTTCTTTGCGTAAACAAAGAATGGTTCGGGAGGTTTAAATGAAGTTTAAATCGTCACTAGCTTTGGTCTTGATTATTGTTTTTTCCTCTTCGTTTTATCCAGTCACTACTAAAAGTATCCAAGTCCTAAACTTGGCAATACTTCAAGTTAAAGGAATTTCTGAAGAGGTAGGGACGTTTGGTTATATCAAATCACCTTTTTTAAAAGATCGTAATTTCTATAAGCAAGGTATGGCCTTTGATTCAAGAGGTAATCTATACATTACAGATAGTGGGGATTGCCAGATAGAAG
>Ga0247841_10006085_pt1 | contig 18986 bp, 15 predicted proteins | sample LaCruzMarch2015__2_FD_192410 | JGI IMG/M metagenome (GOLD analysis project Ga0247841, IMG submission 192410) | Freshwater microbial communities from meromictic Lake La Cruz, Castile-La Mancha, Spain - LaCruzMarch2015_18m | ecosystem: Environmental > Aquatic > Freshwater > Lake | place: Spain... | reverse complement strand
CCCGCCCTTTGACGCTAGCGGTAGCTACAATATCGGAGCCATGGCAACGGGCAGGAATAGTAAATTATCCAGCTCGGGGAACTCTAATATCCTAGAAGTAAAAGTCACGGGGCTTGTCACGACCTTGACGATGGATAAAGCCAGCTACACGATTAAGAAAAATTCCACCTCTCCTACCGCGACCGTTACCTATACACAAAACGGTATGCCGATGAAAGACATCCAAGCGGAGTTTAAGTTGGCTTATCCCGATGGCAGCTCACAAAATGTTTATACATATCATTTCACTGACCGCTTTGGCCAAGTGAAATGGAAATTCCCGATTTGGTTTGCCGATCCAAAAGGCACTTATGTCGTAACCGTCTCAATGCTTGATAGAGGTTACCCAATTGCGGGCGCCATGACGACATTCCAAGTTCAATAAAAGACATAGTCTATCATTATCAGAAGGAAAAAATGATTAAAGAAGAGAAAGAACAAGAGGTTTGTTGCGAACCAAGGCTCAAAAAAAGTTGGCACAGGCATGACGGTTCAAACGCGGTTTACGGTTTGGGCTTTATTGGCGCGGCGGTTTATTTTATCAGTCAAGCGGACACGTTTTGGACCGGAGCGCTCGGGGTCCTGAAAGCGATAGTCTGGCCCGCTTTCCTCGTTTATGAAGCGCTAAAAGCCTTAATTGGTTAAAAACGGAGTAGTTTATGGCGAGAACAATCAAAAATGCTCGGAGAATTGTCGAGTTCATGATCGAAAGCGAGCAGGATTTCTTCAAGCTCTACCTCAAATACTCACGGATTTTCCCAAATTCCGAATTTTGGCTGGAGCTGGCACGCGATCAAAATCTTCATACCGAGTGGCTAACAGCGTTTATGGAAAGCCCGGAGGTAGAGAAGATCGAGACTGACATTGCGCCGCCAGCTTTTATCGGCTCGATAAATTCATCGCTGAAAGAACAAATTGATTCCGAGGAGGAGATTTCGCTTCCTGTCGCTCTGGCCAAAGTGATGTATTTGGAAAATACATTTCTGGAAAATCGGTACGCCGATGTTTTTCACGGAAATGCCCAGAGCGTCCGGGACATTATCGAACAGTTGATCTCTGACAGCAAAAAGCACCGGGTTATGATCGAAAATGAGATTATAAAGTATCACGAAAAAACATAAACGTATTCGCACTATTTTTGATCTTATCCACAATGATATCCACAGGTTATGCACATAACGGTGGATTTTTTGTATTGACGGCGGAAACATTAATGCCTAGAATGGTATCTAGGTGTTGAAAAGTGGGGATTTGTGGGGACAAATCCAGTTAAGAACGACGAACCACCCAACAACAAACAACGAACAGCAAGGTCATCCATTATTGATTTAATGAACTTAGTCGTCGGTTGTTAGAATGTTCGTTGTCCATTGATGGAGTAGAAATGTTCATCGGAGAATACAGCCATAGCGTTGACCCCACTTTGGTCGCCACGGCGACCTTCGCTAGGGGCGAGACTTGGTAGGAGATATTAATACTGAAAAGGAAGCATGTGTTTATTGGTGAATATAGCCATAGCGTTGATGATAAGGGCAGGTTGTCGGTACCGGTCAAGTTTCGCGACGCTTTAGCTGTCGGCTGTGTTTTGACGCGAGGCCTAGACGGATGCCTTTGGATTTACACCGAAGAGGAATGGGGCAAAATCGCGGCGCAAGTTTCGGAGCTTCCAATCACACAGAAAAACGCTCGTTCGTTTTCGCGCTTTGTCTTGTCTGGAGCAATGGACTTGAAAATTGATAAAGCCGGACGGATAAACCTGCCAAAATGTTTAACTGATTATGCCGGGATCAAGAGCAAGGTGGTAGTGACCGGAATGAATACGCGTCTGGAAATTTGGTCAGCCGAGAAATGGGAAAGCTTCAAGACTGAAATGGAAAATAATTCTGAAGAAGTGGCAGAGAATTTAGCCGAGATCGGGTTTTAGGATCATTCCAATTAACTATTAACAATTAACAATTAAACTTTTTTATCGGAGAGGAGTTTTTCGAGCCATCAGCCAGCAATTTAGGCCCTGACCCGTCCCGCTTAGGCGGGGCAAAGGAGGGGCGAGGCCTAAATCCTCACTCTATACGGGATGAAACTCTTGTATGGGATGAGAGTCAAAAACAAAAAATTTGTTCAAACCCCGGGCACAAAATTTCGCTTTATAAAAGAAGATCCACCCCAGTATATACCGTGGTGGACCTCGCAATCTCATTATAACCGAAAATGTGTCCAAAAACAAAAAAAGCTGGTTGATGGCTCTAAAAAACTTATAAATTTTGGGAGGGAATGTGGGCAGAGCGCTGGTATTTACCAACAGTAATTCAATGTTACTCGGACGACGCAAGAAATCAGTCAAAAGAGAGTTTGTCGTAGGCGCAAACGCCATCAAATTTATTTCTATCGCAATCGCAGCTATTCTGGCGGTGATATATTTGAGTCAATCAACGGCCGGCGCCAGCCGGAGCGTCAAGATCCGGGAGTACGAGTCGCAAAAAAGCGCCCTGATGCTGGAGAAAGAGCGGCTCGAGGCGGAGCAAACCAGACTAAAATCTTTGAAGGAAATTGATAGCGGCGTGGAAAAACAAATTCTCGAGCCGGTTTCCAATGTTCAGCACTAACAATCTTAAATCTCTAAACTTACCGCTCGCTTCATGATTGTCATTGCGAGAGGCAACGAAGCAATCTTGCAATAGATTGCCACGGTCGCCAAGGCGACCTCGCAATGACCAACACTCGACCGTCGAAATTTAACAAAGCTCGCGATATTTTAATTCAGTGTCAGAAACTCCCTCGCTTGTTGATCCCGAATCTGATAAAATCTGGTAGATGAATAATTATACTAAGACAATCGAAGGGCGCTTAAAATCGCTTGGTTTTTGTGTCCTAGCCCTGGCTCTGATTTTTCTCTGGAGAATGTTCAATCTCCAAATTATAGATCATAGCCATTATCTTGCTCTGGCTGAAGGCCAGCAAAGATTTGAAAAGACTGAAATGGCGGAAAGGGGCCGCATCTATGTCCACGATTCTGCTGTTAACGCCGATTCTTATTATCCTCTAGCTTTCGATGTCAAGAAATTTGCTGTCTGGATCGTGCCAAATCATGTCAAGGACAAACAAAAGACGGCGGGGGAATTAGCCGCCCTTTTATCATTGCCAGAAGCAGATATTTTCAACGAAATTAATAACGATAAGCTCTACATTCCTCCAATCAAACGGGGATTGTCGCTCGATGAAGCGAATAATTTGAAAGGTAAAAATATCGCCGGCTTATATGTGATGCCGGAATACAGCCGTTTCTATCCGGAGGGCTCGCTCGCCAGCCATGTCCTGGGTTTTGTCAATTTTGATGGTGACGGTAAATACGGATTTGAGGGTCATTATAACAATGAATTGCAGGGCAAAGAGGGCAATGTGACGGGGGAAAAAGACACGCTTGGCCGGGTTATTAGTCTGCTTGATCAAAAAGATCCCCAGAACGGCAACAGCTATGTTTTATCAATTGACCGGTCGGTCCAATATTATGTCGAAAAAAAGTTAGCGGAAGCGATTGAAACGTATCAAGCCGAGTCCGGCACCGTGGTCGTGATGGATATCAAATCGGGCGGGATCCTAGCGATGTCTTCATTGCCGTCTTTTGACCCCAACAATTATCGTGAACAAGCCGCCACCGATGCCAGTATTTTTATGAATCCGGCCACGTCTTATTTATTCGAGCCGGGCAGCGTTTTCAAGCCGATTGTGATGTCAGCGGCGATCGACGCCGGTGCAGTCACGCCGGAAACGGAGGGGACATTTAGTAATTCGGTCAAGGTGGATAGCTACGAGATCCACACCGCCGAGGACAAGCCTTTCGGCAAAGAGAATATGACACAAGTTCTGGAGAATTCGGATAATGTCGCCATGGTTTGGGTCTCGGAGAAGCTGGGCAAGGATGCTCTGTATAAATACATCAAAAAATTCGGTCTTCTCGATCGGACCGGTATAGATTTGGACACTGAAGTCCCAGGCAGGGTGCCGGATTTCAAGCAGTGGCGTGAGATCAACCGGGCGACTATTGCTTTTGGCCAAGGCATCTCGATCACGCCGATCGAATTGGTCGCTGCATACGCCGCCATCGCTAATGGCGGTAAATATGTAATCCCTCATATTGTCGACAAAGTAATTATGAGCGACGGCACAGAGAAAAAAATTGAGAAACAGGAGGGCGAGCAAGTTATCAGTCAGCAAACCGCTGACGCGATGAAACAGATGCTTTACGCCGTTGTCAAAAACGGTCATTCCAAGAAGGCTGCCGTATCCGGATTTAAAGTCGGAGCGAAAACCGGTACGGCTCAGATCCCGAAAGCAGAAGGCGGATACGAGGACAACGATTCAAAGCTCGGCATTTACAATCATTCTCTGGCTGGAATCGCTCCGATTGACGATCCTCAATTTGCGATGCTGGTCAAACTCACCAAGCCAAAAACGGCTCGCTATGCCGAGTCAACTGCCGCTCCGCTTTTTGGCGATATCGCTAATTTTTTGCTAAACTACCATTATCGGCTGAAGCCGACGGAGTAAGGAAGCTACAACAATAGGAAATATCGTTCGCTTCATAATTGTCATTGCGAGGGGCAACGAAGCAATCTTTACAATAGATTGCCGCGGTCGCCACGGCGACCTCGGCAATGACAAACACGTGACCATCGAAATTTAACAAAGCTCACTACTTAATAATATTGAACAAATATGGTTGGGTAATTGAAAAACTTAATCTTAAAATTTATTTATTTCGTTCTGGCGTCATATGCCCGGAAGGTCATTGTCAAGCACCACCCGTTTGTCATCGGTATCACCGGGTCGGTCGGCAAAACCTCGACCAAAGAAGCGATCTATCAGGTTTTGGTTGATGAATTCAAAGAGAATGTGCGGAAAACAGCCGGCAATTTGAATGCGGAGATCGGCATTCCTCTGACAATATTGGGTTACGCTAACACTCCCAACAAATTTGCCTGGCCATTTTTTCTTATCGCTGCCTATTTCAAGACTTGGGCCAAAAGTTATCCTAAATATCTGGTTCTGGAGATGGGGGTCGAGCACAAGGGCGACATCAGGTATTTCGGCAGCATCGTCGAACCGAATATCGGCGTCATCACTTCGACTGCTCCTGTCCACCTGGTCAATTTTAAAAATGCGGTGGAACTTGCCGAAGAAAAAATTTCCTTGCTTGACGAAGTTTCCCGCCCCGGCAAAATTATTATCAATATTGACGACGAAGGCTTGGCCAAATTGCAGGACGAAAGAATTATCTCTGTCGGCATCGATAGCAAAAATGTCGACTTCAAAGCCGAAAGCATCAGTTTCGACTTGGAGGGGACAAATTACCGCATCGTGACAGCGGGACAAAATATCATGATCAAATCCGGGCTGATCGGCCGTCAATTTATCTATTCCCAGCTAATTGCTTTTGCTATCGGAGCTCATCTCGGCATTCAGTCTCTCAAAATTAAGAAATCTTTGGAGAAGCTATCCCCGGTTAACGGGCGAATGAAATTGATCGATGGCAGAAACGATATTAAAATTATTGACGACACTTACAACGCCAATCCTTCTTCGGTCAAAGCGGCCTTGAACGCGATCTCCTCTATCAAATATCCAAAACGCAAAGTTGCGATTTTGGGCAATATGAATGAGCTTGGAAGTTACGAAAAAGAAGCCCACTTTGAGATTGGCGCTTACGCCAAAGAACGCGTCGATCTGGCGATTTTTGTCGGCCCCAATGCGGAAAAAATGGCTGAAGGGTATCGGGACAAAAAAGCGCTTCTCATGTTCAAAAAACGGGATGATCTAATCAAATCTGTTGATAGTATTTTGCAACCGGGCGACCTGGTCTTAATTAAAGCGTCTCAAAATAAAAATTATTTCGAAGAGGTGACCAAGCACCTGATGGAGCATCCCGAGAAAGCGGGCGACCTTTTGGTTCGTCAAAGTAAGTTCTGGTTGAAAAAGAAAAACACATATTAATTTAATATTTAAGAGGAGCCAAGATGGAGATTCTCACTCTCAATCCCAACGATTTGGTCAGAATGTTTTTGTTCGCGGTAGTTTCTTTCGTGATCGCCTTTGTCTGGACTCCGATCCTAACCAATTTTTTGTATAAAAATAATATCGGTAAAAAAATCCGCGACGCCAAAGACGCTCCGATCATGGCCGCCCTTCATGCTAAGAAGGCGGGGACTCCGACTATGGGCGGACTGCTGATCTGGGTCACAGCCGCAGTACTTACCGTTTTCTTCAACTTAACGCGCTCTGCCACCTGGCTGCCTTTATTCGCTTTAGTCATGACCGCAATCGTGGGAGCGGTTGACGACCTCTGGAATGTCTGGGGGCGGGGAGAGAAAGGCGGGGGCTTAAGTTTCAGGCAGAAGATCCCCTTTTATTTTGCTATCGCCGCGCTAGGTGCCTGGTGGTTTTACTCTAAACTTGAATGGAATTCAATTCATATTCCGGCCATGGGAGACTACATAATCGGCTGGTGGTATATCCCGCTATTTATCGCCGTCTTGGTCTGGATTGCTTTTGCCGCCAACATATCTGACGGCTTGGATGGCTTGGCCGGGGGGATTTTCACTTTTTCCTACGGGGCATACGCCATTATCGCTTTAGTCGAGGGCAAGCCCGAATTGGCGATATTTTGCGCCACGATTATGGGAGCCCTTCTGGCATTTCTCTGGTTCAATATTGCCCCGGCCAGATTTTTCATGGGGGACACCGGTTCGATGTCGCTCGGATTAACCTTGGGTGTGATCGCTTTCTTGACCAATTCTGTCGTCGTTTTACCCATCATAACTCTGGTATTTACAATCGAGGGCGTCACCTTAATCATTCAACTTTTGTCAAAGAAACTCCGGAAGGGCAAAAAGATTTTTCTCTCCTCTCCACTCCATCATCATCTCGAAGCGATCGGCTGGCCCGAGACCAAGATCGTAATGCGCTTCTGGGTTATCGGCGCCGTCTCTGCTGTGGCCGGCCTCGCTCTTGCCATCATCGGCCGCGGGCTCTAAGCGTTGCTAGACGGGGTAAAAAGAGCTAGAATTGAACTATGGATATAAACAATAAGAATGTTGCTATTTTGGGTATAGGCGTCGAAGGATTGGCGCTAGTCGATTTTTTGAAAGACAAAAACTGCCGGATTACTTTATACGACCAGAAAAGCGAGAAGGAATTGATCGAAACGGCCGAAGGAGAGATGAAGGCCAAGATTGAGTCGGCCGTCGCGGATAGTACGGTTACCCGCCATTTTGGTGAGGCCGAGAATGATCTATCTGGCTTTGATATCGTATTCCGTTCTCCCGGAATCAATCCGAGCAATCCCGATATCGTCAAGGCAAAATCTCTCGGCATTGAAATTTCGAGCCAGATCAAGCTTTTCTTTGATTTATGTCCATGCAAAATAATCGGCGTCACCGGCACCAAGGGTAAAGGAACGACGGCTTCTTTACTATATTCAATATTAAAGAAGAATATCGAATATCGAATATCGAATATCGAAACAAAATCACAATTCTCCAAAAGAGAAATTCAAAATAATTCGGATTTCGGATTTCGCCTGCCTGCCGGCGAGGCAGGGATTTCGGATTTCCAGCAGGTTTATCTCGCTGGTAATATTGGGACTCCGGCCATTACGCTGATTCCAAAATTAAAAAGTGATGATATCGTCATACTTGAGCTTTCTAGCTTTCAGTTGATCGATCTTGAAAAAAGTCCTCATATCGCTGTCGTCACCAATCTTGATGTTGATCATCTTGATTATCACAAGGACGAAAACGAGTACCGTGAAGCGAAATTTAATATCTTGTCCCACCAAACCAGCGGCGATTTTGCTGTATTAAATCGTGAATCTAGTTTTCCGGAGGAATGGTTGTCCCGGGTTAAATCAGCGAAGAAATATTTTTCATCTTTCGGTAAAGAATCAGAAGTATTTGTTGAAAATAATGACGGCGTATATCAAATTGCGTTAAACAAAGGGAGTCAAAAGATTAAGATTTGCGATCAGAACGGAATCAAATTGGTCGGAAAGCACAATTTGATGAATATTGCCGCAGCCACAATCGTAGCTGATATCCTGAAAGTTGATCCGGAAACGATTACAAAGGCGGTCTCCGAATTTGCCGGATTGCCTCACCGCCTAGAGCCGGTCGGAGAAATTGACGGCGTCAAATATATCAACGACTCTTTTGCCACCAATCCCGGGCCAAGTATGGCGGCGATAGATTCATTTGACCAAGAAAAAATTCTAATTCTGGGCGGCAGCAGCAAGGGCGCTGATTTTTCCGCGCTCGCCAAAAAGATTTCGGAGAGCAAAATACGAGCGGTGATCCTGATTGGCGTCGAAGCGGAAAAGATCAAACAAGCTCTGCTTGAAAGCAACTTCAGGGGGGAAATATTACCGGGCGGAAATTCGATGGAAGAGATTGTCCAAACAGCTAAGAAAGTTGCCGAATCGGGCGATCTGGTGATATTTTCACCGGCTTGTGCTTCTTTTGATATGTTCACGAATTATAAGGATAGGGGAGAGAAATTTAGTACTGCTGTACTAAATTTAACAAGACAAGCCCCAAATTTCTAATTCCTAATTTCTAATCAAATTCCAATGATCAAATCAAAAATTCAGAAAATCAACCAAAGCTTGGGGTTTGGTGCTTGTTTAGGTTAATTAGGTCAATTAGGAATTAGGTTAATTATATTGAAAATATGGATAACTTTCGCAAGCGACATTCTGATTATTGGCTTTCTCTGGCCGTTTTTGGCTTGATTGTTTTTGGTCTGATTATGATTTATTCGGTTTCGAAGTATTACTCGTTGGATATTACCAATAATCAAACCGATAAATATTATTTGACCAGACAGTTCGTCGCAGTTGTTATCGGTCTCGTTGTCTGGATAGTATTTCAGGCCATTGATTACCGTTTTTGGCAGCGTCATGCCGGCAAAATGCTATTTATCACTGCCGGTTTGCTTTTATTGCCGTTGATTCTGGCTCCATTCGGTTTGGGCTATGGCGGCCGTTGGATTAATCTGGGAATTTTTCCTTTTCAGCCGGCCGAAGTTGCCAAATTGACATTTATCTTATATCTGGCGGGTTGGTTTTCAGGCCGGAACGGAAGTCCCGAGAAAATCGGCCAAAAGTTCTGGCCTTTTATCGCGATTGCCGGCTTTATCGCTTTATTAATGCTGATACAAAAAGATCTTGGCACACTAGTAATTTTCGTTGTCGCCGGGGCCGGAATGTTTGCTATCGCTGGAGCCCCCGTCTACCAATTGATCTCCGGCGGCGGTTTGGCGACACTTCTCATCTGGCTGGCCATCAAGCTGGAGCCGTACCGGATGGAACGTTTTTTGACCTTCCTCAATCCGGAAAAAAATAGTTTGGGTAGCGGTTACCATATCCAAAACGCTCTTATCGCAATCGGCTCGGGCGGACTTTGGGGATTGGGCTTTGGCCAGAGCAAGCAAAAGTATTTATATCTGCCGGAGGCTCACACTGACTCAATATTTGCTATAATATGCGAGGAGCTTGGGATGTTAAGGGCGTTTCTCGTTATCGCTGTATTTGTATTCATCGCTCTCCGTGGTTTGAAAATTGCCAGAAATGCCCCTGACGTTTTTTCACGTTTAGCCGCTTCCGGCATCATAATCTGGCTTTTTTCTCAAATGATTATCAATATCGGGGCAATGTTCTCGCTCATTCCCTTGACCGGCGTCACCTTGCCCCTTATCAGTTACGGCGGTTCGTCGCTGATTGCTTTGCTAGCAGGCATCGGAGTCCTAAATAATATTGCAAAATACCAGGTCACAAATGGAAAATAAAACAGTTTTTCTAGTCGGTGGCGGAACGGGCGGACACATCGTCCCGGTTTTTCGGATTTACAAAGAACTATCCAAACAGAAAAATCTACGCCTTTTCATAATCGGAGCTGGTTCTCCGATTGAAAAAGATTTCTTTGCTGGAATCCCCGGTTATATTCCTATCCGATCTGGCAAAATGCGCCGCTCGATCACAATCAAGAATATCACTGAATTTATCAATTTTATTGCCGGAATGTTTCAATCGTTGTTTCTGATACGGAAAAACCGCCCCGATCTCATTTTTCTAAAGGGCGGTTATGTCTCGTGGCCGTTTTGTTTTTGGGCTAAATGGCTGAAGATTCCCTATTTCATCCACGAATCGGACGCGGTTATGGGAGCGTCCAATCGTTTTGCCGCCAAGAATGCCGTTATCATTTTCACTGGTTTTCCCGTATCATCGTATCCCAAAGTAGACAAAAACAAAATCCGGTTTGTCGGGCAATTAATTAAAATTGAGGTTGAAGACAAAGAAGAGGATTATGATTTTGGCTTCAAAGGGAATAAACAAGTGATTTTCGTGACCGGCGGCAGCCAGGGTTCCAGAAAAATCAATCGGATTATATATAAATCTCTCCCGCGCTTGTTGGAAAAGTTTTATCTCATCCATCAGACCGGGACTCTTGATTATAACGAAGCGATAAGAACAAGAAGTTCCTTAACACCGAAAATCCGCCAATCATACTATGTTCGGGACTTTCTCGATTGGATTGGCGATTCTGATTTGATGGCGAACGCTTTGGAAAAAGCAGATTTAGTTATAGCTCGAGCCGGAGCGACCACTATTGCCGAGATTGCCGGGTTGAAGAAGCCGATGATTCTTATTCCCTATAAACATGCGGCCGCTGATCATCAAAAAGAAAACGCTTCCATTATGGAGAAAGAGAAAGCAGCAGCAGTTATTTTAGAAGACGGCTTGACGGCTGATTTTCTCTCGAGTAAAGTAGAAAAACTTTTTTCCGAACCGGAGAAGCTAAAAAGTCTAGGCCAAAATGCTTACAAAGTTTTTCCGCTTGATGGGGTAGAAAAAGTATCACAAGAAATCATACATTTTTTAAAGGTCGAAGATCCTGAGTTTATCGAAGGAAAATAATGACAAATAAATTACATTATCATCTAATTGGCGACCAGGGTATTTCGATGAGGGGGTTGGCCAAATATTTGAAACATCTCGGCCATATGGTCACTGGGTCTGATTTGAAAACCGGCGGCCATAAAGCGGAGAATATCACTTCTGATATTGATGTCGTGGTCAGAACTTCGGCTGTAAATCCCGGGTCAGAGGGTTGGCTCGAAGTTGAAGCGGCCAAGAAAAAAGGGATAAGAATAATCAAACGCTCCGAGCTTATCGGCGAGCTGACAAAGGACAAAAAACTAATCGCAATATCGGGAATGCACGGCAAAACCACGATTACTTCGATGGCCGGGCTCGTCTTGGAAGTGGCTGGCTTTGACCCGACCGTATTGGTTGGCGACGAAGTGCCCGGTTTCAATAACAATGTCATCCGAATCGGCGAATCGGACTGGTTTGTGCTGGAGGCTTGCGAGTATGACCGCAGTTTCCTTGATTTTTGTCCCCGAATCCTGATCTTGACCAATATCGAAGAGGAGCATCTCGACACTTACCCCGGCGGACTGGCTGAGATCAAAGAGGCATTCCGCGATTACATCAATCATGTCCCCGACGACGGGCTGATTATCGCCTGCGCCGACGATGATAATGTCAAAGCTGTATTGTCAGATATCAAAACAAAAGCGCGGATTATTTATTACGGTTTTAGCTCGGAAAAATACAATCAGCTTGATTATAAATTAGCTATACCGGGGCAGCACAACATTTTGAATGCTTTGTCAGTGGTCGCACTCTCTGATTATCTTGGAATAAACCGAGAACTGGTCAGAAACACGCTAAGTAATTTTCAGGGAGCTCACCGCCGCTTTGAATTGAAGGGTAATTTCAAGGAAGCCGATTTAATAGATGATTACGGCCATCACCCGACTGAAATTGAAACTACGATTGCAGCCTTGTCCGAGAGATACCCGGATAAGAAGAAAATCGTTGTTTTCTGGCCGCATCAGTACAAACGGATTTTGCCATTACTGGATAAGTTCGCTGCCGCTTTCAAAAAAGCCGACGAAGTAATTATCTTGCCGATCTTTTTTGTCCCTGGACGCGACGAAGTATTAGATGTCAAATCCGAAGACTTGGTTGAAAAAATTAACCAACTTGGTGTCCAGGCCAGTTATGGTGAAAGCGTCGACAGGGCGGCAGAGATTATCAGGGACAAGCTTGACCGAGATTCCGTTCTCTTGACCATAGGAATACCGCCGGTTTATCAAGTTATTGAAAAGATATTAGGAGAAAAATGAATGATGTCGACAATAAGTTGCTAAACGATTTGCCGGATGCCAAACATAATGTCGTTTTGCGTGATTATGTCTCACTAAAAGTGGGCGGGGTAGCCGATTATTTTTATATTGCCAGAGACATCGGCGAGCTGACCAGAGCAGTCACGGCTGCTTATAAAAATCAGATCCCTTATTTCATCTTGGCGGGCGGATACAATGTCGTGCCGTCTGATTCCGGTTTTCCCGGTTTGGTCATAAAAAATGAAAGTTCGAACATCGTTTTTGGCTCTGGGGCATCGACTGCCATCGTCGATTCCGGCGTCCACACAAGCAAGCTGATTAATCTGGCTGCCAGCCGCGATCTGGGCGGATTGGAATTTCTTTTCGGCGTGCCGGGTACGGTTGGCGGAGCGATTTACGGAAACGCCGGCGCTTTCAATTATGAAATCGGTGATTTCGTCAAATCGGTCACTTTGTTAATCCCACAAGACGGCAAGATCTTGACCGAGACGAAACCGGGCGATTGGATGAACTTTTCATACCGCAGTTCCCGGCTCAAAACCAGCTATAAAGATCAGATTTTCAAGCCGGTCATACTGACCGTCACCCTCCAGCTGGTTCAACGCCGAAAAGATGAAATTATGCGATTGGTTCATGACAATTTGAAGCAAAAGCGGCAAAACCAACCGCTTGAAGAAAGATCGGCCGGAAGCTTCTTCAAGAACCCGGATAAGTATGCGGCCGGTTATTTGCTCGAAGAGGTGGGCGCTAAAAAATTGCGTGCCGGCGGCGCTTCGTTTTCCAAAAAACACGCCAATTTTCTGGTTAATAAGAAAAACGCCACTGCCAGCGACGTGCGCGAATTGGCGGAGAAAGCCAAAGAATTAGTGGGTGAGAAATTTAATATTCCTCTAGAGGAAGAAATTGAGTATATAGGAAGATGGTAGCGAGGGAGACCGACAGATTAAGAAGACTGGGAAAGTCGGCTTACAAGAACCGGCGTGTTTTTAGTGGGGAAGATTTGCAGGAGAAAACCGGTATTACTTTTTCATACTTGTCGATCAAATATATTCTTTTCATTCTTTGTGTAATGGCGCTAGTTTATTTGGTCTTTTTCTCCTCCATTTTTGCTGTTTCCGAGGTAATTGTCGAAGGGGCTTCAGATGTGTCCCAAGATGCACTTTCGAACATGATTCCAAAAGGGAAGAATATCTTCCTTATTAAATCTCATAATCTGGAAAACGAAATCCTTCAAAAATTTCCGCAAATTGAGTCAGCTCAGGTCTACCGCGGAATTCCCAACGCAGTCAAAATCGTGGTCGCCGAGCGTGATAGCAAGCTGGTCTGGCAAAGCGGAGAACACAAGTATTTAATTTCTTCAGGGGGCGAGATAACGAAGGAAATCGATCCGTTAGTCACCAGCGAATTGCCCTTAGTGACGGATAAAAAAAATATCCCTGTTGTACCGGGCAATCAGCTGGTTTCTCCAAATTTTGTCGCTTTTGTCAACAATATCTACTCGACTTTTTTCACTGAGATTAATATCAAACCACTCAATTTTGAGGTTTCCGATACCACTTTTGATATCAACCTAATTACCGAGGCCGGCTTTTATGTCAAGCTAAACACGATGCGCAGCAGCAAAAAACAACTTGATAATTTGAAATTAGTTTTGGACGCAAAACGGCAAGACATTCATGAATATGTCGACCTCCGCATCGACGGCTGGGCCTATTACAAATAAGCCCTACGGCTCAGATATCTGAGCCGTTCCCACCCCTCGTAGTCCAAGCCCTGCCCGCCGGCAGGCAGGTTTAGCTTCTGTGCTTATTAGTTATTTGCTATTCGGACAATTCGCCATCCATTTTTGATGTTTTCTCTTGTAAAACGCCCACCTTGAGCGTAGGATTAGGATAGAAAATAAATATTATCGAGGAATAAATGGCCGAAATAATAACAAACCAAGAAGAACTTTTATCAACTGTGGTTAACAAGTTATTGCCGTCCAGCGAGAAGCTCTTTTTTCTAACCGGCTTTTTTTATTTCTCGGGTTTCCGCGAAATTTATGAAAATATCAAGGACAAAGACTTGAAAATCTTGGTCGGAATGGATATTGAGCGGGATCTCAATAACAGCATTGTCGAAATTGATCGGATAAGCAAAGATAGTTCAAACTTTAAAATCAGACAAGACTATTTGGCTGATTTGAGATCACTAATAAATGAAACCGATTATCTGGACAATCCGGAGCAGGAGGCGGCCTTCAAGATCTTCGTTGATAAAATAATAAATGGGACACTGGAGATCAAAAAAACCCGCCTTCCCGCCCATTCCAAGTTTTATATCTTTTCCAATAAAGAGGGCTTTAGTCAGGGCGGTCTGTTCATGGGTACCGTCATCCACGGATCGAGCAATCTAACCGGTCCCGGCTTTTCCACCCAGATAGAATCGAATACTGTCCATCGTGACAATGAATCATATCAGCAGTTCCAGGCAATCTTTGACAAATATTGGCAAGATTCAGTTGTAGTCGCAGACCAGAACAATATTGAGGAATTTAGAAAGGAAATCATTGATAAGGTCTGGGTTGGAATGTTGCCCTCTCCATATCATATTTATTTGAGAGTGCTGTCCGAGTTTTTTGCAATCACGAAAGACGAAAATCTAAAACTCCCTGCCGAAATAACCGGTGAAAAATATGTTGACCTCAAGTATCAGATAGACGCGATTCAGCAATCGATCAACATATTGAATACTCACAACGGTGTAATTGTCGCCGATGTCGTTGGTCTTGGAAAAAGTATTATCGCTTCAGCCATCGCTCATAATTTAGGACTTAGGGTAATCGTCATTGCTCCGCAACATCTGGTTCCTCAGTGGGAGGAATATAGAGAATATTTCAAATTTGATGCTCAGGTTTTTAGCAATGGCGTAATTGATCAGATTGCCAATCGCGATTGGGGCGACGAGGAAAGATTAATTATTATTGATGAGGCGCATAAGTACAGGAATGAATTAACACAGGATTACGCCAATCTTCATAAGCTTTGTCAGGGCAACAAGGCGGTATTACTATCAGCCACACCATTTAACAACAATCCCAAGGATATTTTCTCAATGATTAAGCTCTTTCAGATTCCAGCGAAATCAACTATTCAAACACTCGATAGTTTAAGCTTTAGATTCAAAAGTTTGGTTTCAGAATATAATAGTATCAAGAAGGATCAGCGGAGTGGTACCGATAAGGAGAAAATTAAACAACGCATTGCTGCCTTAGCATCGCAAATCAGGGACTTACTAGCGCCCTTATTAATTCGTCGGTCGCGCCTTGACCTATTGGATTATGCGCCTTACAAGGAGGATCTTGACAGGCAGGGTATTTCTTTCCCGATTGTTAATCCGCCACAGATTTTAGAATATCAGTTAGGGGTATTGGGCGATCTATATCGTCGGACGCTTCAAAAGCTTGTTCCGGAAGATGGCGAGGGATTCGTGGGGGCACGCTATAACCCGATTGGGTATTTAGACGCCACAGAGACCGAAAGAATTGCCAAAGAAATGGGTACCGATGTTAATTTGGTCAAAGGCATCCAAACCAATTTGGCTGAATTCATGAAAAGGTTACTCGTTCGCCGATTCGAGAGTTCAATTTACGCTTTTGAGCGCACCCTAAATAATATTATCAGTTCCTATCAGGATACAATTCAGTGGTTTGACAAGGGAATCATCCCAATTTACAAAAAGGGCGATCTGCCTGATGTGGAATCGTTATTTGACGAAGGGGGCGATGAGGTGTTATCCGATATCAATAAAATTGAAGAGTTGATGAGCGGAAAATTATCGAGCCAAGCCGAGCGGGGGCTTATCCTTGTGAATGCCGGTAAATTATCGCCAGAATATCAGGAGCATCTGTTGTCTGACTTAAAATTACTTGAAGAGATTCGGGATGAATGGTTTTCTATCGGCATAGTTATTGATCCTAAGGCCGATTTCATCAAAAAACATGTCAGCGAGATGCTGGCAAAAGAACCGGAGCGGAAAATTGTTATTTTTTCAGAGTATTCAGATACTGCTGATTATCTTTTCAAACAATTCGCTGATACCGGGCTAAAAGTATTCAAGTATTCCGCAGCCGATTCTAGCAAGGAGAACAAGGAAATTATCCGCCGTAATTTTGATGCCGGTTATAGTATAAAAGAGAATAATTTTGATGTTTTAATCGCCACTGATGCAATCTCCGAGGGGTATAATCTCCACCGAGCCGGCACAGTTATCAATTATGATATTCCATACAATCCGACCAGAGTCATTCAGCGGGTTGGCCGTATTAATCGTATCAATAAAAAGGTTTTTGATGAGTTATTTATCTTTAACTTTTTCCCGACGATAACCGGAGAGACGGAAACACATACAAGACAGATCTCCACATTAAAAATTTCCCTTATTCATGCTTTACTGGGCGAGGATACGCAGTATCTGACAACCGATGAGGAGTTGAAGCGGTTTTATTCCAAAGAGTTTAAGGATGAATTATCAAAGACCGAAGAGCTTTCCTGGGATATCAAATTCAGAAATGTCCTTGACAATGCCAAGGTGACCGATAAAGACGATCTAGAGAAAGCAGGTGAGTTACCCAAGCGTTGTAGAATCGCCAGAACCGAAGCCAAGTCAGGTAAAAAAGGAGTGATTGTCTTTGGTCGAAAAGGCAATGATTACGCTTTCCGTTTTTGTTCGGAAGGCGAAGATACTTTAATCACGGCCAATGAGGCCATTGGCATATTTGAGGCCACCAAGTCCGAAAAGCCGAAAGAAGTATCTGATCAGTTTGAAAAATTTTACCAGCAAGCCAAATTAAAACTATTCAACCGCAAAAGCGAAGTTGCCAAGGATAGGGGCATTGTTGAGGCACTTGATAAAATAATTGAAATTAAAGAAAAATTAAGCGGACATCAGGATTATCTTGATGACCTCTATAAGGTAATTTCGGAGTTTGATTCACTGCCGGATCGCTATCTCAGGGCAATTAGAGGCATATCTTTCAGCAAACTGGACGAAAAGTTTAAGGAATTTTGCAAAGAAGTTCCGCATAGTTATCTAAATGATATAATCGAAAAAGCCAATTCAATTGATGAAGGTGCCGAGTCACTCATTTTGGCCGAGGAAATCTAATGCTTGTTTTCATCGACGAATCAGGTGATTCGGGCTTAAAAATTGATCAGGGATCAAGCCGTTATTTTACTGTTTCCCTTGTTGTATTTGAAGAAAACGAAGAGGCTGTTGCGTGTGATCAGAGGATCGAGCTACTTAAAAGAGAGCTAAATTGGGATCCAGCTAGTGAATTTCATTTCAAGAATAACTCAGATAAGGTGCGCGAAGCATTTTTCCAAGCAGTTATTCCTTATAGTTTCTTTTATTACGGTATAGTTATCAACAAGGACCTTAAAAAATTATGGGGAGACGGCTTCAAGGATAAAATGTCTTTCTATAAATATGCTTGTAGCTTAGTGTTTGAAAATGCCAAAGACAAGCTCGATTGTTCTACAATTGTTATCGATAAAAGCGGCAATCTTGATTTTCGCCATCAGCTAGAAAAATACCTTAAAACTAAATCCAATACAAATACCAGAAGAATCAAAAAAATAAAAATGCAAGATTCGAGAAAAAACAATCTTTTGCAACTCGCCGATTATGTCGCCGGCGCTATTAGTAGATCAATAAGTGATAATAGAAAACATAAAGACAAATATCGTAAAATGATCAGTCGAAGAGAGATATATGTTCAGATCTGGCCAAAATGAAAATTCCGATCCTATCCCCGAAGGGAACGCAGGTGATAAACACCACATTTCGGACCGGAATTAATTCCAATTAGATTGTATTATAAAACATCATATCTTGTCAACTGTCATCATATCCTGTCAGCTATCATTACGTATGGTTAGGAACAAATAATATATTTAGCTAGGCCCACAAATATGAATTTCAAAGAATCCTATAATCGAGCAATTTTTCAAACCTTTTTTCGTCAGTTTTTGCCGGATGATTTCGAGCTGAAAAACGAGCCGTTAATTTATAGCGGTTGTCAGCTCATTCAAGGGATCAAGCTTATCGGCGAATGTAAATCTCTGGAACTCAAGGTTTATGAAATAATGCACAGCAGTGAAAATGATCCGAGAGTGACTCTGTCAAAAGAGGCGTTCAAACTTATTCAGAAATACAATTCTCAACGAGCACTTGTTATTTTTACTTCCAGCAACTCTCAAAACTATCGTCTGTCGCTTATTACCTTTCAGCGAGTCCAAAAAAGTGATACCAAGGTCACAAAGGAATTTTCAAATCCACGACGTTATTCTTTTTTCCTTGGTCCCGATGCAAAGGTCAATACTCCGGCAAAATTTCTGATTCAAAAAGGCAAAGTCAAGGATTTTGACGATCTACTGTCCCGATTCTCAATTGAAGTAGTCAACAAAGAATTCTACCAACAGATCGCCAGATTCTTTAGCCGTCTCACTGGCGGAGAAAGAAAGTTTGGAAGTAAAACACAGCATTTTGAGCCGGAAATGATTTTACCTTTTATCAGTTTGGAGGATAAAAAAACTTATCAGGAATTTACTGTCCGCCTAATCGGTCGCATAATCTTTTGCTGGTTTCTAAAGCAAAAGAAATCGAAAGAGGGTATTTCTCTCTTGCCTGATGAGTTTCTGTCAAAAGAAGCTGTCGCCGATTCA